>Ga0209417_1006556_pt1 | contig 11823 bp, 26 predicted proteins | sample RifGroF2_FD_184002 | JGI IMG/M metagenome (GOLD analysis project Ga0209417, IMG submission 184002) | Groundwater microbial communities from Rifle, Colorado, USA - Groundwater F2 (SPAdes) (version 2) | ecosystem: Environmental > Aquatic > Deep subsurface > Groundwater | place: Rifle, Colorado... | reverse complement strand
AAGAGAACGCTGAACCTTTGGGCCGACCAGACTCGAAGGAGGGTTGTTCTAATTGCCAGGGCAACTTGTGGTTTTCGTTTTGGGTGGCTGGTCGGCCGCTTCGGTCAAGCATCTTGCTTGCCTCCTTTCATTATGCTCAAATTTTACCAGATGTCAAAGACAATCTTATTCTTTTTCTTCGTGATTGAACTCCTCGCACTTGGTCCATAACATCGGCATCAACTCGCGATTATTGGTTTCCCGTGCAAAACCCATCGTTATGTCCATGAAGACAAACCGCTTATTTGCCAGGAAACTCTTCCGGAGCGCCGGGGAGAAGACCACCATTGTCTCATACGGCTCGGCATCCTGATTTGCCCGCGGCCGATCGATCCTTCGCACGGTGACGGTCCCCTCCTCCTTTTTCTCCACCTTGAGCACCTGTCCGACCATAGAAGGGAAGCTGCAGCCAAGTTCCCGGAACAGGGCGCCGGCATACTTCGTCCCCTCAATCTCTATTGTGTCGGTAGTTGGGTCGTACTGCTTTACGTTCAGCTCGTTCATCACGCACCCCCTTTTGTTTCGTGCTCATCAACGATATCAATACCATCAACAACGGTAAGCGGGTCAACCTCGCGCAGCAATCCGCACAGGATGAGGGAAGCGTCCTCCTCAGTTTGAATCTTCCCCCACTCGACAGCCATAAACAACCGCGCAGTGACGGCCGCCAGGCTTTGAGCCTGAATATTGTATCCTCTGGCCAGGAACTTGCGAACCCGAAGCAGCGATCCTCCGGCGTCCTCGTTCCGTATCGGGGAGGTATAGGTCAGCCGACGCGCGGCAAGGTCCGAATAGAACTGCGCGTGACATACTGAATGCCAGTGTTCATCCTCAAACCAGACCGCAGCCTGTGCGACGGTGAAATCGAAGGAACTCATGCAGGCATCAGGAGTATCAAACAGCCACCGAAAGATGAACTGTACCGGCATCCTTACCCCTGAAAATACGGAAAAAGCGTTTTTTGTCTCGTGAAATTTCGCCCTGAATCGATCATCAGCCAAAGCTCGCGCTGCCGCTTCAAGCTGTTCTTTCGACTTGCCAAAGAGGTCGATATCTGACGGTTTCTCCCCGGCTATAGTCGCCCTGATAAACCCGCCGCCGAGAATGAGGCCGCGCTCCTTAATCATCTTGACCACATCTTTCGGCAACCTTGACACGACAAGTGAAAGATCCTGCACTGTCAGCTCGTTCATTCTCCCCTCTCGATTAATTTTATTCCTCTACCAGTTCACCAAGCCGGCGGCATGTTTCCTCATGCAACCAGCGGTCATCTCCGTACTTTTCTTTGAACTCCTTCGCGCCCTGGCCATGCCGTGAAATAGGGCCGTGCTGATGATGGTCTCCGCAGAGCCCAGCAATATGATCATGCCGTCTCTGGCTCATTCCACACGCATGACGACAATGATGGATCGCGGCAGGGCGGCCACAAATTATGCAGCCGAGATCGACGACCCTGGCCATCCTGCGCTTCTGCGCTGCTGTTGGAGCCTTTTTCATGCCGGACTTATGAAAATCCTTGTTCCCGGGTAATCACCGTAGGTCTTCTTGACCGTCAAAATGCTGATGCAGGAATCGTCAGTCCAAAATATCCCATTTAGGGCATCGCAAACGAACTTTCCAAGGTTATCGGCATCGGGCCGGCCGGTGTGCCAAAGCGGAGCCCCTTCTTTCAAAAGGTGCGCGTTCTTCCCGGTCCGGTAATGGTTCTTCGGGTGCTGAAAATAACAGCAGACTTCAACGGAAAGCGGAATTGACAAAGGGTTTTCCGGGGCATGCTGCATCGCCATTGCCAGGAAGTCAAACTTGTCCCCCTTGCTTGGGTCGTACTGCCCCGTGAAGTTACCTCGCCGAAAGGTCCGGTGTCGCTTGAGCGCCTGCGGATTACCTGGGACATTGAATGAAATCATTTTACCCTCGGCTCCCTGAGCTTGAGATAGTTCACCACCGACTCTTCCAGGGTCGGCCCAACCAGCAGGCCAAGATCCTCTATTTCAGCCAAGACCCAGGCTGATATTCTGATCGAAACCGACATCTTCCGCTTGTGGTCCGGAAGCCTTGGCCGGTGAGCTGGCTTTGCCATAATGCTTTTCCCTGGTTAGTTATTGTCGTCCTTTATCTGTACTTCGTGAGCGGAGGTGTGAGTTCCGCCGGGATTCAACGTACCGTTCACTTTTCGGCGCTTTCAATTTCAATAGAAGTATCGCCCCTTTTTCGAAAGTAGGCCCGGATTTGAGACCCATTTCGTCTATTTTGTCCAGTACCCATTTCGTGTACCGACAGCTACGGCTAACCTTGCATAGATTATTCGGCAAGGGCGGACGACTTTTTCTTTCCTTTGTTTTCTCTTCTTCTACCTGCTTTACTACAATACTTTTATCGCGCATCTCCCGGTCGCCCTTTCCGCGATTGCACGATTCACACGAGGTTATTAGATTTGTTGTATAGTTTGTTCCCCCCTTAGAAAAGGGCTTTATGTGATCGACATGCAATACCACTTCAGGGGCAGATCTGCCGCAATATTGACAGGTAAAAGAATCACGGCTGAGAACTCCAAAACGAACTTTTTCCGAAATAGCTTTCCTCATCACTTTGGGTCGTCCCCCTCCGCAAGAAATAATTTAATCGCAAGGTCACAGGTTGGTCCATAGGCCAATCCCCGGTCATCCATCGCTTTGATTGTTTCTGGCAGGAGCCTGATCGTTTTGGTTACTTTTCGTTCACTGGCGGGCAATGGTACTCGACCACCCTTGGGGCTTTTTGTGATATTGTCGTATTTTCCCACACCGCTCTCCTTAGTAAAACTAATCTTTCTATTTAACATTATCATTATCGCTTGCAATATGTCAAGACAAAAAGCAATATAAAAAATAACAAAAAAAGACCTGCAACGGATGGGCCGCTGCAGGTCACACGGAGCGAAACACGGAGGGGCGCGTTTCGTTATTTAATAATACACCTTGCCGGGAAGGAAGGTCAAGGGGATTTTATTTCCGCCCCTTGACTTTTGCCGCGCTGTGTGTATGATAGATGTATGAAACGGTTTTGATATACTATGGGGTATGAAAATGTGCGACAGGTGCAAGAAGGAAGGCTTTGACTGCTACGAATACAGCCAGGGCGGAGACGGAACTACCGAATTGTTTGAATTGTTGGCCGAACCAGCATTGATCTATGCAGAGGCGGTGAAGAAATGGGGGCATAATCTGCAATTCGAGATGCTCATTGAAGAATGCGCTGAGTTGATAGCGGCCATGAACAGGCTCAAGCGTGGACGCTCTGACCTCATGCCCTTGCTTGAGGAACTGGCAGACGTTGAAATCATGCTTGGGCAAATGCGATGTATTTTCGACCCTGAACTAATTGACACTGTGAAACGGAAGAAACTGACCCGATTAGCCGAAAGGATAGGGTTGCATCATACCGCTTACAAGAATCCATGACCAGATACAACGTATACCTGTCAGCCCCGCAAATCGACGCCCTGCGCCGGATCGCGGAAGAAAAGGGCGTACCGGTGGCGGAACTGATTAGGCGGGCTATTGATGAATGGCTGGAGAGGCAAACTAAACTTGATGGATTCTTTAAAGAATGTACCCAATGGAGCCGTGTTGACGATGGTCATTGGGGATGACAGTGATCAGCGCTCAAATTGGGGCGAACTGATCTTCGAGGAAGAGCATATTGTTGGTTAGGCTACAGCCTGCCCGCCGTACACTTTGAGGGAGGGGATATGAGCGGAAAAACATTTGTCTTTGGTGGCCGGCGTGAAGGAAAAACAGAAAAAATCCTTATGGAGTATGAATCCCGCATCCAGCAGCTCGAAGCCGAGCTGAAGAGGAAGGATGAGTTGCTGAGGGAGATAGGGGCGCTTTGCGTTGCCACATTAGAGGATTCGTGGCCGACTGCCAGCCGTGTCAATCAGATAGCCGACAAGGCCAGGGGGGCGCTGAAATGATGGAGGGGGCAATGGCCGGTGGCGCTTCGGTTGAGGCAGTGGTTATGCACTGGGAATTGTTCGAGAAGGTTGTTGATGCAAGGCGCGCCCACGAGTGCGCACGGGAAGCATATTTAACAGCAACCGGATGGGAGCACACCAGCGACAATCCTGACTGTTGCTGGAGGTGGGAGAAGGAAATAAAAGGGAAAATCACTTCCGTCTCCACCGAAACCGCTATTTCGATTCAACGGAATCTTGACAAAATGCCTTACGAGGGCCGCAGTGAGCACCCTGAAGGGTATAATGGGCCATGTGGCTGTGATCTTTGCATGTCGTATGCATAACGCTTGAACTCAGCGGCACTCTGAGCGGACCAGAGCGCACGCGGGAATTTCGTCCGCTGGAGTGACTTGTTATGCCATCTATTACAATAGATTTCAACCTGGACTAGTTAATAAATGACGGAAAACTATCTACCAACGATTTGGTTGAGTGCCTCTGTGGCGATATTGAGTGGGCACGGCGAGAGCTCAGTTCTTATTCAGTTGAGCAACTACGCGAATTGATGCGACGCTTAGAGGCATAACTATCTTATTAGATAGCACCTAATTACAAAAACAGTCTATCAATTACAAAAGCGCCCCGCTACCGGGGAGGGAGTTCCGGCGCGGGGCTACCGCCAGGGAGGATTAGTCCTGACGGAATCTACGAGTTCATTGATTTCAGCGCCTTGAAAAACCTCTTGCGCTCCTGCTCCAGCTTCCGAAGCAGGGCCGGGAGGAATGGGATAACCTTCGCCGGTTTCGGCTTATCGCCTTTTCGCTTCAATCCAGAAATCCTCTTCGCACTGGACGCATCTCTGGCAACCCTGATAAGCCTGCCGCCTCGCCTCTGGTATTGGATCATCGCAGTCTACGCAATACCGTGCAGATTGTCCACCGGGCCGCGGCACCCTGGAAATTGCATCGGCTACAGCTTGGTCCTGCCGTGGTCCGGCTATGTCAACGTCGTCCATTATGTCCTCGCAAACCATCCGGCATATTTCTCCTTCCACGGATATTTGCGCATCAATCTAATATAGTGCGCCGCCTGAAGGTGGTTCATAACCCGTATCAGAGACACTTCTGCCTGTGCGTAATCTTCAGCGTGCCGGCGCTTGAAATAAGCGGCCAGGGCACCCCGTGTTTTCATCCCCATCTGGCCGTCAACAACGAGGTCGATATATAGCGCCCCGTTCCTATTCAACAGGTTGAGGGCGTCCTGCATGATTTCTATAGCCCGGTGCCGTCCCAAGTTTACCGCTGTATCGAAAAGCTCGACGGCGAGATCCACGGACAGGCCTGCGACGAAATCGCATTGCAGTCGATCCCAAAATTCAGATGCATAGAATGTCTGCACTTTTTCAAGCAGGAAGTTTTCGTGAACGACATCCGGCACCCTGCTGATATTTACGATATGCTCATCTACAAGATACCACCCGGACCACGAAGGATGATACTCCCGAGAAATCCCCATATAGGTCATGCCGCCCGGATCGTCAGGATCATTGCTGAATCCGCCTTCGTGCCGCATGGTATTGTCGTAAGCCTTCTGGAATGCTTCGGTGTTCATGGCTTCAGCTCCTCAAAAAACAAACTCCCGGTCGGACAACAGGCCATAGCGGTGCAGACCGCCTCCCATATCTCAGCCTCGCCACCGGCACGGCAAACAACCTGTATTCCACCGCAGGCACGGATGAAACCGGGTAGCCATTCCTCGCAACAGCGGCATTTCTTGCAACCAAGGCCAGTGCGCAGGAGGATTCTCACCTCATAACCTCAATATCAACCGGGAGCCGGTAATAATCCCGGACCAGCTCCGCCCGGTCAATATACCTCTGATCCCCTGGTTTTTCCTGGATCAATACAAGATGCGCCCGCTTGCCGGTCCTCATTGAATACTCGAGCGCCTGAATTAACCCTTCTCGATATTTGTTGGCAAAATCATGTTCAGTTGCTCGAGAATCGTCCAGACAGTCTACCCTGATACCGTTGACAACGACCTCCATCTGTCCGCCGGCAGAGTTGCACCATTTTTCCTGGTAGTATCGTTCAGGGTGTTTGTGGCTTGCAAAGGCGTTTGTGGTTAATATGTGAGACACAAACCATGTTGTGATTAATATTTCGCAAAATATGAGACACAAACCGCTTCGCTGGGTCATTTTACACCCCCACCATCCGAAATATCCATTCCGGCACCCATTCCTCCATGTTCCAGGCCACCACAAACGCAGCCAGGAATCCGAGGATTGCAGCGGATAGGGAAAGGTATTGTTTCGTCAGGGTGGTCATTCCTTATTATCCCCTAACCGGCTCTGCTCATTCCGGTCAATCGCTCGCTCGATCCGCGTCAGCGACCCCTTGATATAGCCCAACTCAGAGGCTATGACCGCAACCCCGGTTTTCATCGTGTCGATCTCAGCCGCCTTTGTTTCCAGGCGGGAGATATCGTGGCAGTTCTGGGCAACAGTTGACCTGATACTAATCGCCCATGTCATCACCCCACTGGATATCCCAAACAGAAAAAGGATTATGACCGAAGCCACTTTAAGCGACACCGGTATTACTTTTGTCTCGATTGATTCTGCCACCCGCCAACTCCTTTACCGCCCGGCCTGCTGAGGCTCGCGGGCTGCTGATTTATCTGTCTGGGTTACTGCGCTCAAGGTTTCGCCGAAGATGTATTCAGCCCACTGCCCAGCCTCTTTTTGTTTCCGCTTCAACTCCCAGAATATTTTACCAAGGGCCAGCTTGGTATTTACCGCATTGTAATAACTCATTGCCCCATGTCGCCGAATCATTTTCAACAACTCGAACCGCGATTTCCGGTCGATAATGGATAGGGTATTTATCAAGAAGATTCGGTTCATCAGTTCGAATGCTTCGTCAGTCGGTTCCGTCATCTCCATATCAGTGTCATGCGCCCAACAGGCCGCGCTTACTCTGAGGAAAAATATCCGCTCCGGTACGACTCGCTCCCAGAAGCCCTCACCAGCTCCGCAGCAGTTAGGAAATTCGGCCAGGGTTTTATACGGGATCTCAATTCCTCCCCGAACAATGAGCGGCACCCGGTCCAGGGTTATGAGTTCGTAATGGTCGAACATTATTTTTCAGTCCTCATCGACCATATCAACCGTCTGCCCAGCAAGTTCATGGGTACAATCATTCAGGAATTGTATTTTTCCACCCCTGATGAACGAGTGGCAGACCTGTCCAGGGGCACCCTTTGGCGCAAGATGCGTGACAGGATCGCACTTCGGCCCACGCTTCACCATTAGTGAGGGGGAAAAGGTGGGACTATTCACGTCCCCATTGAAAATCCAAACCGGCCCAGGGGGTATTGTTGAAATCCCGTGATGGTGCTGGCACCCAGGGCAAAAGAATGTCCAGTTAAGCTTTCCTGCGGCTTCCATAATTTTCGGCATGTTATTTCAGCTCCTTAATCCTGCACGGGTCAGGGTTGGTATCGAACCGCACCGCCTTTATTGTTGCCCGCCCCTCCAGAAGTGCCTTCATCACCCGGTGGCGGCCATCCATTATTTCCCCGTCTTCGTCAAGGATAATGGGGAAGCTCAAGTCTGCGGCCTGAACGGCTTTCATGTGCATGACAAGCTCGCGGAGGGATAACCCTTCATACTTGTGCCAGACATTCAAATGGTCGAGGGGAATTTCCATAACTGGCAAGTCCTTCACCAGTTCAAAAAGCCGCGCCACTGACCAAATGTGCCGACCGATTTTCGACTCCTGGATGCTTACAGGATGGAACTCAGGTATTTTCACTTCTTCACCGCCTCAAGCGCGTCCTTGCCACCCAGGAGCACAGCGGCAGTGGTCAGGAGGGCCACCCATTCAGCAGCGTTCGGGATTCCCCACACCGGGATTGCCTGCGCCGCCAAGAGGCAGGCGATCGCAATGCGCCGTTTCTTACCACAAAGCCATGTCCAGATGTTTTGCATGGTGCGCCTCACGGAACCACCGGGATAGAAAGTTCGCCAGCGGGTGAGAAGGTTTCCGTAGTCCCTTCCCGCATGAATGTCGGATCAATGCTTCCGGTTTCGAGACGGCCAGAGTTTACCACCAGCACAAACTTTGCAGAACAGCCGGTTAGCGACAGCGCCAGTACCAAAGCAATAAACAGTTTCATGGCCCCTCCTAGTTATATTTCTGGTAACATTCCCCGGTATGTTTGGCGTAGTCGCTCAGGCCGTCTCCACGCCCATCGGAATAATACTGGTATTTCTTCCCGCCGATGGTCCACACGAACATGCCAGCAGTCTGCGTTTCGGACTTCTTCTGAAAATAGTGGTTTGTCCATTGCTCCCGGCCCGGCCCCTTGTCGGTGCCGTCTTTCATGTGAAAGTGGAAAGGGGTATCGTGGAAAGTAACGCTGGTTACGTCATCGCCGGCACAGAATACGATGGTGGTCCCCTGCCCGTGCCAGCTCATGTGGTTGATATGTGCGAACCGCTTTGACGTTGTAGCTCCGCCCCCCGGAGCCGGCGTTGGCTCAGGCTGATCTTCCGGCTTGGTCAGCGGGTCGATTGAGGGATAGGCAACGGATGCACCCTTGGTGGCATATGCAGGGCCGCCGATAACAACCAGCTTGCCGGTGGTGCTCTGTGAATTGCGCACCTCAATATTGCCGTCCTTGTAGCTGCCCTCGATGGTGTATTTCTTGCCTGCAGTGTTGAGGTTAAATCGGCCATATTCGGAGATTGGTTTTGAGAAGTGAAAATTGACCTCGTTGGCGAAGACGTTCCGCGTCCCATACTCAATGACGATTGTCTGCACCGGGTCCGGTCCTGGTGTTGGGATCGGAGTTGGTTCAGGTGTTGGATCGGCAGGGCCAGGCCAGTATCCTTTTGCCCCTGCGTTTACGGCCAGGGCCAGCAACATGATAATCAGTAAAAAGTATCTCATTCCCCTTCCTCCTGCGGTTTAATAATCAACTCACCGTTGTACTCCAGCACCTCATACAGCGGAACCTTCGCCCCTTCCTCAATCTCCGAGAAGTGTGGGCTGGTTCCCTCGAACTCGTACATATAACCTTCGTAGGCAGACTGTACGCGGGTCGGGACCAGTTCCAGCATTTGCAGGATCGGCAGGATATTCCGATCATCAACCAGCCTCTTGTCAACGTAAAATCTTCCGAGTCGCATCAATTCCCTCTCATAATCAGAATTGGTATAATCGTGGCTATCACGATATTCTCTTTCGGCGGTGGAGGTACTTCAACCACCGGATTACTGTAATACCGGATACAGGGTAAACATTGCGGGTGGGAGTTCATCGCCGCATCATACGCAGCCCCTGGCTCAAGGCCCTGCTGTAACCCCTGGAATACCTGATCCTGGAACGGCAGGGCGTGTCCGTACCAACAATCCAGGCAATACGCTTCGGCCATGTCGCAGTATCCGATTGAGTCCACCGCTGCGTCTGCAAATGTATCCCTCGCCGTGGAGCACATGCCGTCACACATGGCGTAAAAGGCAAATCCAAATTGCTGCCGGCCCAGGTCCGAAGCAGAGAGCGAATCCCCACACTGTTGGTGCATCTGACCGTAGTAGCCGTGCGAAACAGCATAAAGCGTTTCCGCGCTGGTGTTGGCTATCGTGGCCGCTGAAGGGGTTACAATCCAGGACGCTTCCGGAAGCCGAGCCGTTGCGTTCATGGCCCACTGCTGCCAATACGGTTGGCATCCGTCCTGTCCCTGAACAACAAGGGATGTTCCCCGCGCTTGCATAGCGAAAGCCAGGAGAAGGGCCAGGATGATCGTGATAAAGATTTTATCCCAGCGGTCCATATCTCTCCTATTTATCCGGGTCTGCAAAAATGTCAGGGCAGGCATCATGCGCAAGGTGCATCAGCTCATGGCCAATTACCCTTGGGCTATCTGCCCGTATCCCGTCATCGTACTGCAAGCCAGTGCTCCAGATTACTCCGTGTTCTGCTGATCCGTTGACCCCGCTTTGAATCATCCTGCTCGTTGATTGGTCATGCGTTCCTGACATTCTCAGTTCCACGTCAAAGGCGCAAACCTTCTCGCCGTAGCCTGATCGAGCGCACCCGGCAAGGAGCAGAAAGATTAATGCGTATCTCATTCCGTCCCGGTCAGGCTCCACTTACCCTTGCATTTGCCCTGCAAATAAGCAGCAATCACGCTCTTGTAGGTTTTGCCAACTGCTCCGGCGAGAACCTTTGCCCCATCTCCGGTAGTAAAGTCTTCCCCGTCAAGCACACAAGCCCGCTGTTCTACGATTGAGCCGTCAGCGGCAAGGAGGTTGTACTGCACTGTGAAGGACTCCGGACCCCAGAGAAACGAATACTGTCTGAGCACCGTTACCATTGGAACCACTTCAAGCGGAGCAGTAAGGGCCGTGTCAACAAAGGTCTGCGACTGTGCAGTGAGGGGAATAACTATAGATAGAATTATTGTGAAGATAAGTTTTTTCATATTTTCTCCTTAGAAACAAGCTGTTGAATCATCAGACATTTTTACGTCATCGGTACCGTTGCAGTAGCACATATAATTACCGGTATCGTTGTAGAAAATTGACCCTTCGCCTATTGTTGGGCACGGATCAGAGGTGTACTTCCCGACTGTTACACCGCCAGTATTCCAGACGGTGAATTTTGGGACAGTGGCAACCTGCCCCTCAATCAGTTTCTGCGCTCCACTGCCCACCGCAGTCTCGGTACGGTTGATTAGGATGTCGGTGTTTGCAGCGGTGCCGGAGGCTTGGTTGTAGGTTGGTGCAATATTCACAATTTTCTGATTACCGGTAGCCGCCACTGTTTGGTTATATATATATGCAGCATAAGTAATTGTATCTGAAATAGTGCTATTAAAGAACCCCCCAGAAGATATATTGCTACTAGCCGTAACTCCACCAGTGGGTGTGATATAAAACTTATCCACATGTGTCCCAACAGTCCCATCAGTATTCACCCCAGCCCGGAACAGGTAGGACGTACCGGGAGAGGCAGTATCACGCATGGAGATAATCTGCCCAGTGTCGCTACCGGAAGAGGCTTTGTTGGTCTGGTAAAACAACGATTGGGCATACTCGTTACCCGTTGCCTCATCCAGCACGATAGGGGAAGCTAACGCAAGAACTGAGGTTGCCCCGACTACCCAGGCGTGGAGTGAGCCGTTGATGTGGTCATACACCGAGTTAGAGCTTGCGGCCACCGTAGTCTCCCCGTCTGTCGGGGTGTCGTTGACAGTGACGCCCCCAGACATTTCATCCAATGTTTCCAGCGCGGTTTGAACATCGACATCGGTAGCAGATAAATTGCCGTCGAAGTTGGTCACATCCAGCGGGACATCCCCACCAGAAACCTGTGTAGCTCCAGTGCCCCAATCAATATGAGTGTCCTTGACGTTATCGGTCCCGGCAGTCAGCAAGGCGGTTGGGTCAGTTTCGGCAGCAAGGTACGTCCCCGACAAATCCGGAATATCATCAGCCACCAAAGCCCGGAACGCAGGAGCCGCAGCACCCCCGGCAGTCGGCCCCGCAAGTACATAGTTTGCCGTCTGCGTGTCCGCGCTCAACTCCTGTCCTGCTGAGATACCGAGAATTGAGGTCAGGCTTGCGGCGAGCGTTACCGCATCATGCCCGCCCGCCATTGTCTCGATTTTATCCCTCACCGCTCCAGCAGTAGGGTAGCAGGTACTATTCTCCCAGGTGGTTGCGTTGTAGGGAATGGGGGCGCGGCAGGGGGGAGGGGGACCTACCGGTGGATGATCATGTTCCTCGGCGGCGAAAGCCGGGGAAAAGAACAGCAGCAGGGCGGAGATAAATTCTC
>Ga0209417_1006554_pt1 | contig 11823 bp, 10 predicted proteins | sample RifGroF2_FD_184002 | JGI IMG/M metagenome (GOLD analysis project Ga0209417, IMG submission 184002) | Groundwater microbial communities from Rifle, Colorado, USA - Groundwater F2 (SPAdes) (version 2) | ecosystem: Environmental > Aquatic > Deep subsurface > Groundwater | place: Rifle, Colorado... | reverse complement strand
CGATCGTCGGGATCTCCTACGGCGGCGAAGTCGGCATCCTGTTTGCGATTCAGCATCCCGACCGCGTCGACCGCCTCGTCCTCTTCAACACCACCGCCGCCACCGGCCCGTGGCTGAAGGATATCGGCCGCGGCTGGATCGCCACCGGACGTACCCGCGACGGATCGGCATACTATCAGACGACGATCCCGGTCATCTATTCGCCCCATTATTACCGAACGCGTCTTGCGTGGATGAAGAACCGCGAGAAGCTGCTCGTCCCGATTTTCTCGAACCCGGTCTTCCTCGACGCGATGGAACGTCTGACGATTTCCGCCGAAGCCTATGACGTCAAGGACCGCCTGAAAAGCATCACCGCCAAGACGCTCATCGTCAGCGCGGAAGAGGACTATCTCACGCCCGTCGACCGGCAACGCGAACTCTACGACCTCATCCCCGGTTCCGAATGGATCAAGATCCCGCTTGCGGGACATGCCTCGATGTATGAACGTCCGCTTTTGTTTTCGATGCTCGTGATCGGATTCGTCAACGTCCGTGACACCGAATACGCAATCTAGACCACACAAAAGAAGGAGTGAGTTCATGAAAAAGCAAATCAGCCTCAAAAACGGCGAAAGCTACAGCTATCTCGAAACCGGAACGGGACCGAAGACGCTGGTCCTGATCCACGGCAACCTGTCCTCCTCGGTCTACTACACGCCTTTGATGGAGCGCCTGCCGGCGGACCTGCGCGTCCTCGCGCCAGATCTGCGCGGGTTCGGCGACTCCTCGTATGTCCACCGCACCGGCTCGCTTTTGGAACTCGCCGGCGACATCAAGCTCTTCCTCGACGCCCTCGGCGTGAAGCAAGCCTCCATCCTCGGCTGGAGCCTCGGCGGCGGCGTCGCGATGGAATTCGCCGCGGCGTATCCAGAGATGACGGAAAAACTGATCCTGATCGACGCCACCACCCATCGCGGTTATCCGATTTTCAAGAAGAACGCGGCCTTTCAGCAAGAGATCGGCGCGGCATACGCCTCCGCCGACGAGATGGCAAACGATCCGCTTCAGGTGAAACCGGTGATCGACGCGCTGAATGCCAAGAACGCGGCCTTCATGAGCTACATCTACGACCTCACGATCTACACGAAGAACAAACCGACCCACGAACAGAACGCGCTCTGGATTGGCGAGACCCTCAAGCAGCGCTGCCTCGCCGACGTCGATTTCGCGCTCGCGTGCCTGAACATGGGCGCCGAACCGAACTTCTACCGCGCCGGCACGAATGCAATCGCGAAGATCCATTGCCCGGTCCTCCATTTCTGGGGGGCGCTCGACCGGGTCGTTTTAGAAGCGATGGTCCTCGACAACATCCGAGGCATCCCCGGACCCTCGACGTACGTGAAACTGGACGACTGCGGACACTCGCCGCTCGTCGACAAACCCGCTGAACTCGCGGACCACATCACGCGTTTTCTCCTTTGAGCGGCCCCGCCCGCTCCGCTTCCGATCGGGCGCGCGAACCATTGCGCGCCCGTACGAAGCGTCAAACGGCGAAGATGACGACCGCGATGGTGTTTTTTGACGGGAATCGACGAAAATCTCAAAAAATCGTGCAAAAATCGCATCAATCTGCTTGACATCCCGTTTAAACGGATTTATAATTACAGTCGTAAAGAGCAAAGTTAGAGAAATCTAGCGACGCAAAGCTATAGGGCCTTCGAAAGATGGCAGCCAGTTGCCGTTATCTGTTTCTAGGATGAGGGCGCTTTTTTATTTCATAGGACATGTGTGCGATCGCACCCTGCTTCGATGAAAGAAAAGCGGCCGTGTCCAAGAAGGGTAGTGGCTTTTTTTATAGGTAAGAAAAGCCGCTTCCAAGTCGAAACGGAGGGATGGACCGCAGTATGGGCCTCAAAGCAAAATTGGCACAGCGGGTCATCGCCGCATCCCGTGCGGCGCGAGTCGCCAAAGCGAGCCGATGGGGCATCATGGCCAGCGGCGTCCTCACCTTCCTGATCTTCGCGATTTCGTACTACGGCCAGGTCGTCGGCAATTTCACCGTCACGGTCGACCGCATGGCACAGAGCGCCGGCATTACGATGTATGAGAATGCGGTAACGCGGGAATTCACCTCCCGGCTCGTGTCTGGCAAAGTCGAAAGCGCGGACGGCATGACCGCCTTGTGCGGAACGGAATACTCGACCTTCGAACTCGGTCACGACGTCTGCGTCCCGGACGATTCGTACCTGACGTCGGTCGACGGTTCCAACAACGGCGAATCGCTGATGGTTTACACGTTCTACGTCGAGAATGCCGGCGACCTGATGGTCGACTTGCAGGCTGCGATCACGGTCGTGTCCGCCACCAAGGGCGCTGAAGACGCGATTCGCGTCAGAGTCATCTTCGACGCCGTCGGCCTCACCTTCGCGAGGCTCCAGACGGAGCGGGGCGATCATCCGGGAGAACCGGAACTCGACACCGAGCCGTTCACGAGCAACACGACCGTGATGACCAAGAACTACACCGCCCTTCAACCGGGTGCCGTCCTGAAAGTCACCGTGGTTTTGTGGTTTGAAGGCGAAGACGCCGACCACAACCTGAACATCGTCGGCGGAGGCATCAAGTTCCAGATGGATTTCACCGTGACTCACGTTTACGAGGAATTCTAAGCACAGCAGCAAGACCTTCACACAAGTGTTTAAAAAACAAAAAATAGATTGGGAAAAGGAGAAACAAAATGAAAAACCTCAGAAACAAAATCGTTCTTTCCGGACTCGTCCTGCTCTTCGCCTTGGTCGCCACCATTGGATCGACCTTCGCCTGGTTCACCGTGTCCAATACCGTCAGTGTTCCGTCACTCACGCTGAATGTTCAATCCAGCGAATCGCTGCTCATCCGTGTCTTCAACGGCGAAACCGGCGATTCCGACAATGAAGGCACCGAGCATCTGCTTGACGCCGAAACCTACAAGGCCAACCTCGCCCTCAGCGATTTCACGGCCGCCACGACCGCGGGCTACAACAATCTCTCTTCGTGGAGACTGTCGCCTGTCACGATGACGACCACCCAAGCGTCCGGATTGCTCAACGGCAAGACCCCGAACAAGATGGACATCGATTCTAAGGTTTATAGTGCGCTTGACGTTGACACATCGACTGTTGAAGTCAACCACGCCTCTGGCTTCGTCATCGACCTGAAACTCTGGGTCCTCTCGCAAGGCTCCGGCACCGGCGACATCGTCCTCCAAGATCTCGCCATCACTGCTTCGAACGCCATCTCTGCCCAAGACGAAGTGGTCAACGCTGTTCGCCTCGCGGTTTGGAATTCACTCGAATACAGTGCCACTCCGACCGATCCGGCTGAATCCGCGAAGATCTTTGGTCTCGACAACGATTACGCCTTTGCTTTCCTCTCTGGCCAGCGCGGCTATGACGGCGATGCCACCGACTCTATTGTAGCTCTGACTCAAGACGCCCTCGAACTTCTGCATTCCGAATGGTACGACTTCGACGCTGTCGGTGATCTCGCAAATGTCTACCAGAACGACAAAGCCGATGCAGACGTCATCACCACACTTAGCCAGAATATCCCGACTCTGATGGTGGTCCGCGTCTATATCGAAGGTTGGGATCTCCAGACGACCAATGCCGTCCTCGCTGCCGTCTTCTCAATTTCCTTTAAGTTCACGCTTCAGGACGCAGCCTGATAATCTCTCTTTCTAAGAATATATGTTAGAAGGAGGCATGATACCATGACAAACCTGAAAACCAAAGTCATTATGACAGGTCTCGTCCTGCTGTTCGCAATCATTGCCTCATTCGGTACGACCTTTGCTTGGTTTACGGTATCAAACACCGTCGAAGTCGGTCAGATGCAGATCAGCGTCAAAACCGATACGTCCCTCCTCATCCGCGTCTATGACGGGGAATTCGAGGGGGACGCCGCACAGGACCTCCTCGATGAGGAAGACCTGCTCGACGCCGCGACCTACCGAAACAACCTCGTGTCGACCGATATTACCGATACCACCGAATACGCCGGCCTCGCCGGGTACAGACTGGGTCCGGTCACGGCCGCAAACGCCGCTTATGACGATCTCGATGGACAAACCCTGAAGACGATGAACGTCATCACAAAAGCGCTCACGACCACGACCAACGCGAACTCGCCCACTGGCGATTTCGTCGAACTCAAGTTCTGGATCCTCTCACAAGTATCCAACAACACGATCTATCTGTCTGACCTGGCGATCTCCGTCGATGCGGCAACGAATGATCTCGATTCCCAAGACAACGTCATTTACGCGGTGAATCTCGCCGTTTGGATGTCGCAGGAACTTGCCGTCCCGACCGTCGACCCGGCCCTGATTTACAGCACCAATCCTGACTACGCCTTCGCGTTTACCTCCGGAATGCGCGGTGCCATCGACACACCTGATGAGCCCACCATTTCTGGTCCGTACACTCTAACCGCCGGTCAACGATTGGGTCTCCTTTCATTGCATTCGCTGTTTTCCGGCGCCGATGTCTTGAATATCTCTTCGTCGACTGCCCCGACCGCGATTACCACGCTTGATGCCGACACGCCTTCACTTATCACCGTGCGCATCTACATCGAAGGATGGGATGCGCAGACCACCAATGCCATTCTCGCCTCAAAGTTCAATATCTCGTTCAATTTCGAGATTATCGACTAAATTCAGTCACGCAACCCCTCCGGCTACGACCGGAGGGGAAGCGGATTGACGGAAAGAAGGGAACCAATGACTACATTCAAGAAAAAAATCCTTCTCGCGGGCATGGTGGCCATTTTTGCTTTCGTAATGACAATCGGCGCGACCTACGCATGGTTCACCGTGGGGCAGAGTTCAGCGGTTGGAACAATTGATCTCACCATTCAAACATCCACCTCTCTCATGATTGTTATGGATGACGTGGACGGCGATGGATTTGTCAACGGAGAAACATTTGATGCCGCTTTCCGCGCTGATGCAACAAATTACGTGACATTATTGACCACAACGATGATTCAATCCGAATACGACTACACAGACATCATTATGACGCCCGTGACCTCCGAAGACGGACTGGTCCTTATTAGAGAAGACCTAAATCCCGCATCTGCTGACCCTGCAACACCGGGAGAGTACCTTGAGTTCTCGGTCTGGATCCTTTCACAGGATAAGGATGTGGATGTTTCGCTCATGAATATGGACATAGTATCAAATGAAGCGAACACTCCAGAACAGGATGTTATCGTCCAGGCAATTCGTCTATCAGCGAAATCGGGCGATAATACCGATGACTACATTTTTGGAATCGACAAGGATTATGATTACGTCTATGATAATCTCGACGAAATCGATGGCGCTGCGGAGACTTCCCTAATTGATCTCCACGGGACCTTCTATGGGGGATCGGTCGTCGCCGGCGAACAAACAAACGTCCTTCTCAACACCAGTATCGTTGTCTCTCTCGATGCTAACGTTGCCGAGAAAGTCACGATTCGCATCTGGATCGAGGGCTGGGATGTCGACTGCAATAACAACACATTGAATGCTGACTTTGCCATTGCTTTCGGTTTCATCGTCAAAGAAGTCTTTTAACGAAAAAACGCCCAAATTCAAGATATACCGACACAACTTAGGCGTAAAAACCTAAGTTGTGTTACTTTCTGGGCCGTTTTTTCCGAAACCGCCGATCCTGCCAGATGGATACGGTTTCGGAAAAGCCGGTTTCACACTTCACACAAGACCGGTTCGCGCGGAGATTTCGACACTTTTTCATAATTTCGTGATGAAATAATCCAGAATATACTATATAATATATTTTAGCGTGTTAATCGATATGTACGCGAGGAGTGTGTGATCGTATGGAAAATACCAAACAGCAGAAAAAAGGTCTTAAATTGGCTCTCAACATCGCATTTTACGCGGTACTGGGGCTCGTGGTGGTCTATTCTGTGCTCGCCCTTTTTTCAAAGCAGGAATATAACTCCACGTCGGTTTTCGGCATCTCGTCACTTTCGGTCCAGTCGGGATCCATGTCCGGGACATTTGAGGAAGGCGACCTCATCTTTGTCAATACGAATTTCAACGTTGATGAACTTGAAGTCGATGATGTTATTACGTACCGAATGCAAATCGATGTCGATGGCGATCTCATTACCATTTATAACTCTCACAGAATTGTCGAAATCGTCACATATGATAATGGAAACACGTTCTGGTATCGAACGCAAGGCGACGCTAATGCACTTGTCGATGACGACCTTGTATTCGAAAACGATGTTATCGGGACCTGGAAGGGTGGAAAACTCTCTGGATTCGGTAGTGTTATCGATGGACTCATCGGATTCCTCAAGTCACCTGCCGGATTCTTCATCTTCATCGTCCTGCCATGCTTTGGATTCCTCGTTTATGAAGTGATCAAGTTCGTTCGCGTCGTTTCGGACTACAACGTCCAGAAGGCCGTCGGCGACAAGGATCAGATTAGACAAGAAGCCATCGCTGCCGCCCGCGCCGAACTTGAAGCGGAACGCAAAGCGCAAGAAGAAGCAAATAAACAAGTCTAATTACTACTAAATCGTCATACCATCATCCCCAACGTCGGATGCGGAAGGAAGTGAGATTGCATGAACGAATTTTCGAGATTTTTTGTCGAACTCTACCGGTATCTCTGGGATGACCTGAAGTATTTTTTCCGGGAAGCCGTCTGGAACGACACACTCGTCAAATTCATGGAAAATCTTCGTTCCTATCTCTCGCTTCTGGGAACCGAATCCGCCGACTTCACCTTGCTTTCCTGGATCATGGTCGCCGTGACCGCGTTCCTCAATCTTTGCTTCTTCATTTTCGTGATTGCCAAGATCACCCTCATCTTCCGTCGCTATCTTGCGTTCCGTTCGATTGAAATCGAAAAGAACGAGCTGATCGAAGAAATCGCCAATCTCAATGACAAAGTCGTTTCGCTGATCGACGAGAAGAACCAGATCCTCGCGATGAAGGTATCGCAACTGGGGATCAACGCTTCGTCCGGGCAGCAGGCCGAACGCGTCATTGCCGGTCCTGTTCCCGGTCGTTCGTTCGTCGCTCCCGCCGTCGGATACGCGACGCAACCGATCGCGATGATGGGCGGAGGAATGATGGCCGCCGCCGGTTCACCGGCCGCCGTGTCGGAAGCCTCCCGCGCTGCGACGCCACCTTCCGTACCGCAGGAGGCCGTCGGACCATCGCGCTTCGTCAAACTGATCCAGGTCGACAAGGATTATGCCGGCAAGGATACGCATATCTACATGGAAGAATCCGACCAGGCATCCTTGCCTGAACTCGTCACCCGATTTGTCAATTTCGCCGCGTTCGCACTGAAACTTTACTATACCCCGCGGATGATCATGAACTTCTTCGCCGGCATGGCCGCTTCGAAGGTCATCATCCTCCAGGGTATCTCCGGTACCGGTAAAACTTCTTTGCCGTATGCGATGGCGAAGTTCTTCGGAAACCAGGCTTCGATGATTTCGGTCCAGCCGTCCTGGCGCGACCGCGCGGAAATTCTCGGCTATTTGAACGAATTTACGAAGCGTTTCAACGAAACCGACTTTCTCAAAGCGCTTTACGAAGCATCCTACCGCAAGGACGTCAACCTGATCGTCCTCGACGAAATGAACCTTGCCCGCATCGAATACTATTTCGCGGAATTCCTTTCCATCATGGAAATGCCGGACTCTTCGGAATGGAAAATCGACCTCGTGCCGGACGCCAAACCGTCCGACCCGATCAAGGTCGTCAATGGCAAGATCCAGGTTCCGCTCAACGTCTGGTTCATCGGCACCGCCAACAAGGACGACTCGACCTTCACGATCACCGACAAGGTCTATGACCGTGCAATCGCGCTCGAATTCGTCGCGAAGGGCGAATTCTTCCAGGCACCGGAAACGATGCCCGTCAACATGTCCCACTCCTATCTGCAGGAACTCTTCGACGAAGCCTACTACAAGTATCCGGTTTCCCGCGACCTCCTCGACAAGTTCTCCGTTCTCGACAAATACGTCCAGAACAACTTCAAGATCGCCTTTGGCAACCGCATCATGGTCCAGCTGAACAAGTTCATCCCGGTCTTCGTCGCTTGCGGCGGAAACGAGGACGACGGTCTTGATTATATCTTCGCCAACAAGGTCCTCCGCAAGTTCGAAAGCCTCAACCTGTCATTCCTTCGAAACGAAATGGAAGAACTCATCGCCCAGATCCACAAGATCTTCGGAAAGAACGCGTTCCCCGAGTCCGTCAGGTTCGTCAAGAATCTTCAGAAGCAGATTTAGGGGGCCGTAAAAAGTGAACGATCTCAACGCAAAACGCTATTACAAGAAAATCAACACCACTTTCGCCGGCGTCAACAAATCCGACGAATTCGCCCAGATTTTCATGAATATCCTCAAGAGCGGGAACACGACGCTTTACCAGAAGGAACGTCGCGAGCGTCGGGTATTTGACGATGCTTGGATGTCCGCGGTGGAAGCAGCGGTTCCCGTCATTGATAAAATCACCCGTAACCCCCGTGAAAACCTGAAACAGATGCAGATGATCGTCCCGATCGAACGCGCCAAGAAGACGGACAAGGACACCATCCGCCATCTCGCCGCCAACACGCAGCTGATCAAGTCGATCTCCCGCGAAGGCGTCGTGACCCCCTCGAAGGTCATGACCTCCTTTAACGAATCCGATTACGGCACCTACGAAAACCGCTTCCTCAAGACGCTCGTCGACAAGCTCTATGTCTTCATCGAAAAGCGCTACGACATCATCGTCAAGAAGATGCATACCGAATACGTGAACTTCCTGAACGTGAAGTCCAACGTCAACTGGGAGTCCGCCAACATCGATTTCGATTTCACCCTCAAGATCAACCAGACGCTGCCCGAAGACGAAGTCGACCGGAAGAACCAGGAACTGCTCGACCGCATGACGTCGCTTCGCACCTCGATCACCAACTTCAAGATGTCACTCTTCATGAACCAGATGCGGGAATTCCCGCCGGTGAATCCGCCGATCATGAAGACGAACGTTTTGACGAAGAACGCCGACTTCAAGCAGTGCTACAATCTTTGGCTGATGATGGATTCGCTCGACCAGATCGGTTTCGACATCGACGTCTTCGAACGCGACGTCAATTTCGACGAACAGTATCTCGACCGACTCCAGAACGCCCTCATGGTGATGTACGCGACCATCGCCGACAACCAGAAGGACGAGTTCATCATGAGCCAGGAGAACCCCTATGCCTTCCGTCAGGAAAAGCGCGGGAAGGTCGTCAAGACCCATTCCGCCGACCTCCGGCTCGAACCCGGCGCGGTCGAACTCGAAAGCAACCACCTGAACCAGTATTATCTGGAACAGATCAAGAAGAGCAACTATTCCCGCCTCAAAACGCTCAAGGAAGCGGGGATCACGGTCAAGGAATCGATCGACATCGTCTTCCGGCAGATCAGCCAGATCACGAACGCGGTCTACAAGGATTACATCACCGAAACCTTCGATCCCGCAGCCGCGAAAACGCTCGACGACAAGATCAAGGTGCAGGAACAGATCCTCGAAGTCTATCGGATGATTGACGAAATCAAACGCACCGACATGAAGGAAATGACGACCGCACGGGCCGTCGCGCTTCTCGAACTCCGCAACATGAAGGACCAGAAAGCCCAGATCCTCGAAGCCGAACGCGCGGAAAGACTTCGGATTCAGAAAGAGGAAGATGAGCGGAAGCGCAAGGAAGCGGCCGCCCGCAAAGCCGAAGAAGCCGCCAAGCAGCGGAAGATCGCAGCCGCCAAAAAGGCGCTCGCCATCGCCGAAGAGAAGCGCAAGATCAAACTCGAGAAGGAAAAGGCCGAGCAGCAAGCCCGCGAAGCCGCCGAACGCGAAAAGCAGAAACAACAGGAAAAGGTACGCCTCGAGAAGGAACGCGCCAAACAGCGCGCCATCGAACTCGCCGCGAAACTCAAAGAGCAGGAAAAGCAGCGCCGCGAGAAGGCCCGTCTGGATGAAATCGCCCGACGCGAAGCCGCCAAGAAGGCATTGGAAGAACTGCAGAAGACGATCGCCGAAAGCGGCGCTCCCGCCGTCAAGAAGACGACCAAGAAGAAGACCGTAACGAAAAAGCCGGAAACCGTCCCGGATTCCAACGACGGAACGGAGATCGTTTTGAAAGACGATCAAATCTAAGTTGACGGCGCCGGTCGGAACGGGGTGAAGGACATGTTGAAACGTAAAATGTCTCTATCCATCGTGGCAATGACCAGTGCCGTCTTTTTGTTCATCGGCGTCACCTTCGCCTGGCTCACCCTCACCGACGTGATCCATTTAGGCGGCACCGAAGTCGCCGTCCAGGACGTCGAGGCCACCGCCGTTCTCCAGGTTTCGGAAGACGGCCTCACCGGCTGGTCCGACGCTGCCGCGATCTCGATCGCCGGCGCCGTCCCCGGCGATACCTTCTACTATCGGATCGTCATCACCAACATCGGCGCCTTGCCGATCGATACGCAGGTGTCCTTCATCGGCTTCACGAACTCCGTCGCCGACATCCTCGGGGACGACGCGAACTTCCAGGCCGGAAGGTCGCTGGCGAGCGTGATCCTGTATTCGATGACGAACACCGCGAACACCGCTACGCTTACCGATCAGCCGATGACGACGTTGATCGGCGGCACGGCGACATCGACCTCGGCGTTCGTCGGCGCCGAGAACCTCGATATCGCGGTATCCGCCTCCGAAATCGTCTATTTCACGCTGACCATCGCCGAAACGATGGGCAACGACTATCAGAACCTCAAACTCACGATCGACCTGATTTCCGTCTCGTCGGTCGGGCAGTGAGGAGGGGCCTTTCATGAAAACGAAAATCCGCATGCTCCTCCTGCTTTCGATCTTCTTTTTGTTCGCCGCCTTCGGTATCATCGGGATCACCTACGGCTGGTTCGGCCAATCGTTCACCTTCACGACCCAGAACATCGCGGTCGGCGACCTCCGCTACTCGGAGACGGGCGCCTTCATCGCCGGCGGAACGATCATCGTGCCGGGACAGGAACTGATCCAAACCGACATCGCCGTCGACAACGACTCGACCATCACTTCACAGATCCGCGTCCTCGTGACCTATACCAAGTGCACGAATCCCGGCACCGTCACATGCGTCGAAACGACCTATGCGGGCGCCGTGGACGATCATCTGTCGGTGACCTTCGGCTCCGGCTTCAGCTACATCTCGGGATATTGGTACTACACCCCGGGAACACCGGTGACGACCTACGTGCTCGCGGCCGCCTCGGGCGCGATGGACGTGATCACCTCGCTTTATTACGACGGCGAACTCACCGGCATCGACTACAGCACCCAGACCGTCTCCGTCTCCGTGACGATTCAGGTCAAACAGGCCGACAACGTCACTTGGACGAGTCTTGCCGGCTATGATTTTTCAACCGGATATCCGGCATAAAGGCGGAGCCGAACGCTCCGCTTTTTTTTGGAAAGGAGGGCGACCATGAAAACGATCTTGCACAAATTGGGAGCCGCGCTCCCATACCTTATTTTTTTGCTTGCGGTCGTGCTCATCCTGAACGTCGTCTTCGCGCTCGGCCGGCAGGAGACGCCATCCTTTCTAGGATACAGCGTCCTGCACATCAAATCGGGATCGATGGAACCCTCGATCATGACCGGCGACATCATCGTCGTGCGAAAGACCGATCCCGACGACCTGGAGGTCGGCGACGTCATCACGTTCAAAATGCGGGTGGAAGTCGATGACGTCATGATCCTCACGACCGTCACCCACCGCATCGAGACCATCTCCGGGG
>Ga0209417_1006551_pt1 | contig 11826 bp, 9 predicted proteins | sample RifGroF2_FD_184002 | JGI IMG/M metagenome (GOLD analysis project Ga0209417, IMG submission 184002) | Groundwater microbial communities from Rifle, Colorado, USA - Groundwater F2 (SPAdes) (version 2) | ecosystem: Environmental > Aquatic > Deep subsurface > Groundwater | place: Rifle, Colorado... | reverse complement strand
ATAAAGTAATGGCCCAACAGGCAAGAAGAATCCTCGACCGCATTGTGGGCTACCAGATCAGTCCGCTGCTCTGGAAAAAAGTCGCACGCGGCCTTTCAGCAGGGCGTGTACAGTCCGTCGCGGTGAAAATGATCGTCGACCGTGAACGTGAGATTCGCGCGTTTGTGCCTGTGGAGTATTGGCTCATACCGGCTGTATTCACAAATCAGATTGCCAAACAGAAAGAATATATTGAAGGTTGGCAGACATTTACCCAGGCCAAAGATGAAAAAGATAAAGGCCCGACAATCGCCCAGCAGCACGAATGGCTTTCAGAACACAGCGCATTCAAAGCTGACCTTGCGACAGTAGACGGCAAATCTTATTCAGCCGACAACGCCGAACTGGCAAAGAAAATTCACGCCGCGTTGAGTAATGCCGATTTTGCGATTACCGATATACAGGTGAAGAGTTCAAGTTCGCGTCCTTCGCCGCCGTTTATTACATCCACCCTTCAGCAGTCTGCGTCGAATCGTCTCGGCTACGCGACAAAACGTACAATGCGAATCGCCCAGCAGTTATATGAAGGTATTGACCTTGGTTCGATGGGCGCTTTGGGTTTGATTACATATATGCGTACCGACAGCACGCACATTTCGCAGGATGCTATTAACGAAGCCAGAAAATATATCGGCAGTAATATTGGCGCAAATTATATTCCTGAAAAAGCCAATATTTACGCTTCCGGCAAAAACGCCCAGCAGGCTCACGAAGCCATCAGGCCGACAGACGTTGATATTGTGCCCGAAGAAATAAAAGATTTGCTCACAGAAGAGCAGTTTAAGTTGTATCAATTGATTTGGCGAAGGTTCATCGCTTCACAGATGGCCGCCGCTCAATGGGATACAACCACGCTCGAAATTTCCGCCAATACATCGGTCGGTAAATGTACATATAAAGCTCAAGGCCGCGTTCTTGTATTCGATGGCTTTACAAAAGTTTGGTACACAGGTTCAGCCGAGCAGCAGCTGCCTTCGTTAAAGCAGGGCGATAAGGTTGCCGCGCTTGATATTAAATCCGAACAGCATTTTACAAAACCGCCTGCCCGATATAATGAAGCCTCGCTTGTAAAGGCTCTCGAAAAAGAAGGCATCGGCAGACCAAGTACGTATGCGTCTATTATCAGCACCATACAGGATCGCGGTTATGTCCAGCAGCTTGAAAGGCAATTCCACCCGACTGATATCGGCGAAGTTGTTACAGATAAATTGAGTGAGTTCTTCCCGAAAATTATGGATATGGCGTTTACACGGTATATGGAAGAGCAGCTCGATAAAATTGAAGAGCAGCATTTGGATTGGCTAAGCGTGCTCAATGAATTTTACGGGCCGTTCAAAAAGGATTTGGAAAACGCCGGCAAAGAAATGAAACACGCAAAGGCTGAAACTACGCCAAGCGAATATACGTGCCCTAAATGCGGCAAACCGCTCGAATACCGGTTCGGAAAAAATGGAAAATTTTTGAGCTGTACCGCTTATCCAGATTGCAAATTCGCAAATCCTGTTGATAAAAACGGCAAAATGCTTGTCGCTGAAGTAACAGAACATAAATGCCCTAAATGCGGCAAAGCAATGGTTAAAAAGTCAGGCAGATTTGGCGTATTCCTCGGATGCAGCGACTATCCGAACTGCAAAACAATTATGAAGGTTGATAAAACCGGTGCGGTACTCCCGCCTTCGCCGCCGCCTGAGCCGACAGGTATTAAATGTTACAAATGCGAAACAGGCGAGCTTGTGGTAAGGCAAAGCAAAAAAGGTCCGTTCCTGGGCTGCAATAAATTCCCGCGATGCAGAACGATCGTCAGCTTCAAGAAAATTGAAGAATTGAAAGATTTGCAGGCAAAAGGCCAGTGGCCGCCGAAGACTCTTGATAAAGCAGATGAAATGCTCGGCCGCGCAAAGAAAACCGCCGCCAAAAAAACTAAAAAAGAATCCGAAGAATAATTAAAAAATCAGGAATCCATTGTTTAGCCCTGCCGTCACCACGGCAGGGTAGTATAGAGTGTTTTGGTCACGCGTCCATTTTGTCATCCTGAGCGTAAGCGAAGGATTTCGTTTCAGCGATCTATTCCAACATCTTCAATTACAAAACAATCATTCGGATCGTTGTTGTAATTTTTCAGAACCGGCGAATATGTCTCCACGATGATTCTGTCTTCGGCAGGCACAAACTTCATCAATCGAAGCCAGCCATTACCGCCGTTTTCCTTCATTTGATAATTGGCAAGTATCTGCGTTACTTTGGTATTGCCGTCTGAATAACTGGTAAGCCTGCCGTTGCCGTCGCCGACAACGTGGCCGCTAAGAACCAGGAAAATGTTGTTGTGCTTGCGAACGAATTTTTCCCACATATCCTCGCCGTCGTTAAGTTCTTTCACGTAATCGTGCGGATTATGATTGTCCCCGGGACTTAGCCTTGTATCGTCATTATTCATATAACCGTGCGTAACTACGATTATATTTCTATCTGCGTATTTTGACGCGATCTGATTTGCCCAATCAAGCACTTCATCGCGCGGCCCGAACTCAAGACACATAACAAGTATTTTTTTACCTTTAGCCTCAAAGAGGTAATATGAATTTTCAGATTTATTATCTAAACTTCCGCCATACCATTTTTTGCCGCCGATTCTTTTTGTTCCGAAATATTTATTAAAATTATCTGAATTTATCGTACGGGTTTTATAATTGAAGCAGTCATGATTACCTATGGCAATACAATAAGGTATTTTAGCCTGATCAAGTATGGATATCGCTTTGTCGGCATTTTGCCATTGGTATTCGACATTCTTGTTTACAACATCGCCTTCATGGATCACGCACAGCAATTTCAATTCGGAAGCATTTTCCGCTATCCAGTTTGTCTGTGCAGAAAAATTGTCGGGGTATTTCTCTGAATAATACTGCGTATCCGGCAAAACAGCGATTGTGAAAGAATCGGACTTTAGAGAAGAATTTTGCTCCCTTGTATTGCAGCCAAACAGGCAGAATGTTGATAGAATAACAAGCAGGTGCAGATAAGATTTTGTTTTCATAATATTCTCTCAAAATAATAAGTTAAAAAAAACGAGCAGTTGCGCCCGGTGAAGAAACGCTAACTGCTCGCAGGAGGAGGAAGAAGAAGATTTCAAATTTTATACTATATAATCGGCAGTTTGTTCGAGCTTTCATTAAAAATTATTGTACAAATTCAAGCCAAAAGGAAACTTTTTCGGTTTTTGGTCGAAAATTGCTGTTAAATAGGGATATTTATGTCTGGACAAACTATTAGTAAGATTGTATCGTATGTAAATATAAGAAGTTATGATATAATTAAATTTTAAAATAAAAGCTGCATCTTGTCGATAATGCAAGTGAGTTTTGGGCTTAAAGTAACATAAATGCTGTTAGTTAGATGAGTTGATGCGATATGACACTCGAAAAAGATACAATGAATTCGGATATAAAGCCAATCGAAACTGTAGAGCCGATCGGCAAAAGAGTCCTAATCCGCAAAGATGAGGACAAAAAGGAAACAAAGGGTGGCATAAAACTGCCAGACAATATCGAGATTCCAACCATTACCGGCAGAGTTGTTGCAGTCTCGGCGGAAGTTGAAAATATGCCCGAAATTCCGCTCAAACAATACGACAAGGTTTTGTTCAATCCCAAAGGCGCAATACCGGTAGATTTTGAAGGCGATAATCGGTTGTTCGTCGTAGAAGTCGAAAATATCGTCGCAGTTTTCAGACGATCTTAAAACCAGCCAGTTCCGCATAAAAAAATTGCCGGCAGTCTGCTTAAAACCGCCGGCAGTCTTCTCACTCCCGAACAAATGTGTTCCCGCTTGGCATTAAGCGAACGGGGACTGATGCTTAATGCAGGGCAACTAAATCTAAAAGCTATCGCTTTAAAACACTCTTTGTCATTCTGAAGAATCTCATTTTCTAAATTCTCAATAATCGTTTGCGAAATATGTAAGTCGTACCTAGACCCAATAGCGTTACCGTAAAAGGCTCTGGGATAGGATCATCTGGATCATCAGGATCGTCTGGGTCATCTGGATAATATGGATCGTCTGGATATTCCGGTGGTTCACTCATCGTGCTGACATTATTCGTATACGAATCGCTTCTTGGATACAGTCTTTCTGGCCCGATACTTATCTGCGGAGAATCTGAAGCAGCAAATGCAAATTCATCTCGTTCAAAAACCGCGATAATAATCTTAGGCCCATCTACCGTTAGCTGCGTTCGATTGGACGTAGGATCCGCGACATCGCCTAGCCAGCTTACAAAATGATAACCGGCCTTAGGCGCAGTGGTAATAGTTATGGTTTCGCTGGCGTTAAAGGAATGAACCCCAACGCCTGGTTTAATTTCGCCCGCACCCGGCGGACTCTCCTGCATCAGCACAGTATAATCGGCCTGTGCCGTAGTTATGCCGAAGCATAACAGCAGGGCAATAATACCCCCAAACATTTTCATTTTTTCACCTTTTAAAAAATAGTCATCTCTTTTTTCTTATAGTTCCCAAAAATATTCATTCGTACTCCATAGATAGAGCATCGCTAACTGCTTAACATCTAAATCTGATGAACGAAAGTAATGCCGCTTTGGTTTCATAAGCGCAGTATCTCTAATTACAGTTTGCTATAGTTTTAATTTCAAATTGCTATAATACCCCAACAGTTTTATTTATAGCCGGTCTGAAGCATCCCCCAATTTATAGATGTTTGTTACCGTCTAAACTTTTTACTTATACATTCACTAATGTATGATGTTATTAAAGCAAATAAAGCAGGAAAAGTCAAGTTTGCCTTGCTTATTTCAACGCAAAAACGGCATTAGTCCGCTAAAAATGAAGGTTTGTGATAAATGCGGCCGTTTTATATGAAATTTTTTTTGTCAAGTTTTTCGGTGAAAAATTTTCAAAAACAATCCTCGCAAGTAGGCAGACCCTGTCATTCTGAACGGATCGCAGCAAAGTGTTGAAGCGGAGCGGAAACCACCGCATTTTCAGGTTTTTTCTTCCTTGAAAGAAAACCGAGGGGGAAGAATCTCGTTTTTTAAAATATTTTTGTGTAATTCAATTAATGCGTACAAATTAAAAGATTAGCTGTATTTTCCTGAATTGTAAATTTTGCCGCCGATGAGGGAATATTTTTTTAACACTGATTTTGCTTCCTCTCGCAAACAATCGCAGCGAACTTCAATATTTCTTTTCTGTAATTCCTCTTTCCAGTTTTTCAGTTTCGCTCCTTCATCGAATCCGATCGCTCTTGCGTCTTCATCTCTTGCGCCGCAGACTAAACGGCTCACCCCAGACCACGGTATCGCACCGTAACACATCGCGCACGGTTCTGTTGTTGTGATAAGTTCGTATTTGGATTTTCCGCCATCGCTTAAATCGAAACGGTTTAAGGTTTTTTGTGCAAGGGCGATTGCGACCATTTCAGCGTGCAGGATCGAGCATTGCGAAGACTCGACGAGATTTACGCCGGGTGCGATAAGAATGCCTTTATCGTCGAAGACGGCAGCACCAAAAGGCCCACCGGTTTTTTCAGTTATATTCAATTCGGATAGTTTGACCGCCAGCCGCATTCTGTCTTCGATGTTTGGCAGGATGATTTCCTCGGCGGAAAGGAAATCGTGAATCCATTTTGGAAGCGAGATGTTTAAATTTGGAATAAACATAAAGAATATTTTTAGTCACAGAGGACACCGAGTTCACAGAGGAAATATGAAAAATAAATCTCTGTGTTCTCTTTGATCTCTGCGGCTATTATGTTTTCATTGAATCAAGTTCGATGAATGCTATCGGGACGAAAATAAAGATTGGCAGCCAAGCCCAAAGTTCGGGCATAACTCTGCCTGCGATCATTATATCCGAAGCGAAAATCTTACTTGTAAAAGTAAGAACATAACACAGGGACGTCAAAGAAAAACTTATAAACACGGCTGATTTGAGTGCTTTCGGATCCCTGCAAACAAGCAGAGGAAGCGAAATCATAAGCATAATAAAGTTTATGATAGGGTCTGTGATGCGGAAGTTTTTCTGTGCATACAGTCTAGCGGTATCTTTGGGGTTTTGTTTGGCAAGTCTCAACAAATCATACGAACTCAATAAATCCATATGCATCGATTGACGGCGGACAGGAATATCTTTCGGCACCAGATCGCTTGGGCAGGATTTAACCGCTTGATAAGGTTTGTCCGTGAGTTTGCGTGAGACCGCAAGGAACATTCCGTTTTTGAGTATCCAGGATTTTGATTTTTCGTCGTAATACGCTGAATCGGCTTTGATTACGCCTGTAACATCCCAAAGCAGCGAGTTTTTGTCTCTATGCTCACGTGTGATTATTGTAGGAGTGCTAATAGTTTCTTCTTTTACATTATATTTGGGAGAGCAGAACAAATTGCCCTGACTGTCGCTTAGAAACCACATATCGTAAGATAATTCTTTAGCTGATGCATCGTGCGAACGGACGAGTTTGTCGGCCATTGGCGGGATGATAAGTTCCTCATCGATCACGTGTACAATCGAGAAACAAATAGATAAAATCAGAATCGGAGCGATAACGCGTTTGAGACTAACGCCGGATGCCATAATGGCCGTCAGCTCGTTATGCTTTGTCATTTTGCCGAGTGAAAATACCGCGGCTACAACAGTAATCATACCCGCGAAATCACGAAAATATAAAAAGCTGTTTCTGCCATAGAATACGGCAATATCGGTCAACACCTCTAAAGCTGACATATTTGGATTTTCTGTGAACTCGTCGAGATTGACGAACAGGTCAATCATAATGCGAAGGCCCATCAGCACACAGAATGAGATCACATATCCTGTGAGAAAGTTTTTCGCGACATATTTATCTAATATCTTCATAAAACCGCGTGGGCTATAAGCCCACCCTACGAATCAGCTCTTGAGTAATTTCCTGTAAAGCACAATAGAAATAATAGTTAGCAGGGCAAGGCCTGACCACATAAGTATTACGCCCGCATCTGCGCCGACTGACGAATGCTGATTTTTCGTAATGTTTTTACCCATCATAATAAAGATCAGCAGTGCCGCGGCTGGGATAGAACTTATGCCGAAAGCGGTGAGCAGGTGGCCTCCGCGGAAACGAATGCCAAGCTCTGTACCTATCAAAATCAATGTAATACATCCGATGCCAAAGACAAGACGCGAATGAATTTCCGCTTTGATCTGAAGAAACGTTACATTGATTCTTTTATTCATTTGTTTAACGAGTTCGGTGAGTCTTGCTGAAGGCTTTGTAAGAAATTTATGCGCGTCAGCAGTATCTATAACATTATCACCAAGTTTTGATGATATAGCATCAGGCAGGAAAAGGTCTCTGGCAGAATATCTGGGTTTGATAAACTCAACGCCGCGATCAAGCCAGATAGCGTCCGGGAAAGTTAGCACTAATTTTGTGCTTGGTCTTGTTTCTGTTTCGTTTGAGAGCTGGAGCATAATTTTTTCGCCGTGGAAATTTTTTGTCTGCTCATTGGTGATCTTATCATACTCAAACAGCTCTGCATTGCCAGCAAGAAGAATAACGCCTTTTGGTTCGAGTGAAGTTTTTTGCGCTTTGAAACGAATGACCGTATTTTCGTTATGCAGCTCATAAGTTTGATTCGCATCGAACGCGGCTTCGATATCCTGATTGAGCAGTTCGATCGTTAATTGCTCATAAGCATCGTAGGAAACCTTTGCGATAGGCGGATATGTAATTGGCGAAAGTTTAATTTCGTTAATCTGGTCGATTTTGCGGAACTTGACATTATCCGACATCAGATTTGGAAATTCAGCAAGAACGGAAACAGCTTTGAAATACACGCCGCCGAGTGAGTCAACCTGATAAGCATTTTTTGCGATGACTTTTACTTCGTTTTTCTTTGGTGTGCATTCGAAGTCAATTTTCGCAGCTTCAGCGGTAATGAGTTTTTTTTCTTTTTTCGGATTATCGTCAACGATAACAACGCCGAGCAGACCTGAATTTTTTAAATCTGCCGCATCGGCATAAATTCTGAAACGTCCGCCAGGCATACTGTAATAACCCTGACGCTGAATATTGCGGAAGAGAATTTGTTTTGCGTCGGCTTTAACGGCCATATCCGCACGTTGAACATAGGCGGGTACGACGTGAAAGCTAAGAAGGAGATTTGCGATCGCGATTACGATGGCAAGAATGAGAGCGGGATAAAAAAGCATCGAAGGGCTGATGCCGCTTGATCTGCACGCGTCAAATTCATTATCGGCGGCAAATCTGCCGTAAACAAGTGTAGTCGCGAAAAGGGCGGCGACCGGCAAAACGAACGTCATAGTTACGGGCAAAAAATAGCAGAGCAAATCGAAAACCTGTTTTGGGCCGACGCCATATTCCTGAATTGGGCGCAGAATACTGCCCAGACTCATCACTACACCGAGTGCTATCGATGTGAGAATAAAGATTTTGAGTAATTCACGAAAAATATATCTATGAAGGATGAAAACCATCCGCACCTATCCTATTATATTATTGGTCATAAAATCCATTCTTCCCACAACCACTTAATCCGAAAGTGAGTAATCGGTGCGGGACTACCGGTATATTTTCGCTAAACCAGTTATTTTTGCAACAAAAAACAAAAATTGTTGAAGTGTCCAAATAGGAGTTAAGTATGCTTTTTTACCCCATTTTAGTTTCAGAAGCACAAATATGGTGTGTTAATATGATTCTTCTCTCTAATTCTTGCTATATCTACTTAGCCTATGCCTAATAAAATGGCCTTTTTAACCAGTTCAGCGGCGGTTTTTGTGCCTAATTTATGCATCAGCCGATTTCTATGGTATTCTATCGTTCTTTCGGTACGGTTGATCTTTTGCGATATTTCTTTATTGGTGTTGCCGGAGATTATAAGGTCTAATATCTCCAGCTCTCTTTTGGTTAACTGGTTTTCCTGAAAAGATTTACAGAGAGTGTCCTCCAGCAGTTCATCAAAATAAAAATTTGAATTATCGACCGGCAGGGTGCTTTTTTCCAACAGTAGTTCTTGCGTTCCGCCCATAAATGAGCCTTCCCAATAGGTTATGTTTTACTCTATACCTTAGATATTGTTTATTTTCGCAACGAATTGTTTGAACTTAAGACCGGATTTACCTCATTTTTGCATTTTTATTGGATTCAGGTAGTTTCCGAATTTATATCGCGTTCCTAAAATGCCGAAAATACTAATAAGAATAAGTTTGTAACCAACGCTGCCGCACCAACTTGTGAAATCATTAATTTGGAAGGATTAAAATGTTCAAAGCTAAAACGGTAATGTCCACAAATCTAATCACTGTAAAGAGGCAGACACCTGTTTACGAAGCTATCAGAACACTGGTTGACCATAATGTTACCGGCTTGCCGGTTGTTAATGATGATATGACAGTTGCGGGCATCATCACGGAAAAAGATGTTTTGAAACTGTTGTACGATACCGAAAACAAGTCCGACAAAGTTGAAGATTTTATGACCAAAGGCGTTGTGGCATTCAATGAGGAAGATAATCTTGTCGATATAACCGAATGCCTGATAAAGAATAGTTTCAGAAGGGTGCTTATCACATCCGGCGGAAAGCTGGTTGGCATCATCAGCCGAAAAGATATAATTTCGTATATCTTAAAGATAAGACACCAGGATAAATGAGAACTTAGAATATAGAAAATAGAACTTAGAATTTGCAATTTGTGCAAGCTGATTTTTGCTTTGACTTAAAAAAAACAGCGCAAGGGATTTGCAAATTTGCGCAAGTGGGTCAAAAAATGGGGGTAAAATCGGGACTTTTCCAGAGTTTTTCGAGACTTTTTCATAGAAAAATCGGAAAAATTCCTGTTTTTTTATGGTTTTTCGTGATTTTTGAAAGAGTGCGCCTGCGCGGTTTTAAAAAAGGCTTTGTTTTCAGAAAAGTAATGAGGGGTGATTTTTTGCGGGACAAAATAAAATCTTCAAACTTGCACCAATTTTCGAAAAAAATGCGCGCAAATGAAAAAACGTGCGGGAATTTTTTTCAGAAAAGTAATGAGGGGTGATTTTTTGCGGGACAAAATAAAATCTTCAAACTTGCACCAATTTTCGAAAAAAATGCGCGCAAATGAAAAAACGTGCGGGAATTTTGAAAAATGGGTTTTTTGAAATTGCGAGTTTTTTTTTACCACGAAGTTCACGAAGACCACAAAGATTTTTTTAGACGCGGATTACGCTGTTGCTTTTCACCACGAATAAACACGAAACGACACGAAATTATTTAGACACGGATTAACACGGATTGACACGGATTGACACTGTACGTAAACTGTTTGGACGCTGATCTCCGCTTCGCTTCGACGCTGCTTTGCTTTAAGGAGTGTTCTGCGAACACTGTAAAAAAATAAAAACAAACTCTCCCAAAGCGAGCTTTGTCCGAGGTTATTATTTTATTTTTTTTTATCGCTTTGCGATTTTGCCTTAAAGCGACGGACGAAACGGCGTGGGCTAAAGCCCACCCTGCGAACGAATTTCAGATTTGAAATTTGAGATTTCAGACGAGATCCTTCGTTGCGCTTTGCTACACTCAGGATGACAAAAATGGAAGGGCGGCAAAGAATTGATGGCTTATAAAGGTGAGAAGGTTTGAAAGGTGCGAATAGTGATCAAAGGAAAACGAACGAGATTCTTCTCTTCGTCCTTCAAGCAGGACTCTGTTCAGAATGACAAAGGGGATTTGGGCGGCACGATATTCAGACATATCTGACTAATAAGACACATAGGACAAATAAGACTTAGAACTTAGAACATAGTAGACAGAATTTGGAACGCTGCGCGGATTTAATTTAAAAACTAAAAGTGAAAAGTGAAAAGTTGTGGAATCGCTTCGCGACTGATTTTTCATTCTGCTTGGGCTAATCCGCACCTTCGGCGGGTAAAGTCCCACCCTACGAACGAATTTCAGATTTGAAATTTGAGATTTCAGAAGACGAGAAGGATAAGTGAAAAACTAAAAGTGAAAAGTTAAAAGTTGTGGAATCGCTGCGCGACTGATTTAAAAGATTTCTCCGCTGCGTTCTGCTTCGCCAGTGCTACGCAGAACTTCGGTCGAAATGACAATTGGGCATTAATGTCTTTGTGAGGTTTCTGATGTAGAGAGTTTTTGGAGTCGGCCGTTGAGGATTTTCAGGACTTCAGCGTTTCTATCCTGTAAATCTTTAAGCTGTGTGGAAGTATTATCCAGCTTTTCCTGCAAAGAAGCAGCTTCGGTTTTCGATGTGGTCAAATCATTTTGAGCGGTTTTAAGTTCTAACTCGGCCTTGATAATCTCGGCCTTGAGTTTTTCGTTTTCTGCTGTTGACTGCTGCGAAAGCAGGACCTGTGCCTTGGCGGCAGCTAAATATTTGTCGTTAAGATTTTTATTGCTGCTGTATAAATTATAACACATAAATGCTGACCCTAATACCACTATCGTCAGGCATACAGCGACGCATTGCCAGATGAATTTTGCTCTGGTTATATCCGTGATCACATCGATAAGGATGCTGTTGCTGAAATTAACCGTCTTTCCAGATTTTCTGGAAGGGGTCTCCCGCGGCTCGAAAGAATCGAGAATCGCATCGTCAGGCGATAAAACCTGGTTCAATTCATCTATGATAGCCTGGTTCATTTCAGTTTTCATAAGCCATCCCATGCAATAGTCAGGGTTTGTGTAGCACTATACGTGCCTGAATCAGAGGCGTTGGCCGCGCGGTTGCTTGCACGAACATAAAGAGTTACTGATATATCATCATCGCTTGCAACACG
>Ga0209417_1006550_pt1 | contig 11828 bp, 9 predicted proteins | sample RifGroF2_FD_184002 | JGI IMG/M metagenome (GOLD analysis project Ga0209417, IMG submission 184002) | Groundwater microbial communities from Rifle, Colorado, USA - Groundwater F2 (SPAdes) (version 2) | ecosystem: Environmental > Aquatic > Deep subsurface > Groundwater | place: Rifle, Colorado... | reverse complement strand
CGTGGGTCTTTCGGCGTTCAGCCCGTCCGCCTCCGCACAACGATGCTTCAGCATCGCCTTAGCGGAGTCGTACAGACTGAACATCCAAAATCCCCCACGTTTTATTTCGGCCTATTTGCGATACATCACACTAGGATTTCCAGGCAATTCCGATTCCGAACTCAAAGCTGACGAAATAGCTGCCAGGATCTCGAAATTAAAGGCTGACCAGAGGAAAGTTAAGGATTTCTTGTCTCAGATTGATGAATTCAACACAAAATTTGCCAGGACTGAATATATTGCCACCAAGCAGGCAGAACTTTCCGTGTAATTATTTGAATTCAATATTCAATGCGGTTTTTCTCGAAGACAGGCCTTTTGAATAGAATGAATTAGGATACTTCGCCAGGAACTTGTCGCATGCCTTGTAATAGTCATCGAACAGCTTTTTCTCCTTGCTGCTCAGTATCCGCTTGTTGAATTCATGCTGGCCTCTGGGCATTTCATCGTCTATTGAGGCGTATATCTTCTGGATGGCATCATAATCGACTTTTGCCAGAGCCTCCTTCTGCACCTCAAGATCCGTCTTGAGCTGTGAAATATCCGTTGAAATCGAAGCCATCTCCGTCTTCACGGACGGAACGGCTGCGAGCCCTCCATTGGCGGCAACAGTATTCCGCCTGAGAAGCAGGAGATATTTCTCATATTTGGAATCGGCGGAAGCTGCTCTTCTCTTAACAACTTCGAAATACCAGAGATATGCGTTTTTCCCGGGAGGTTCAACTCCGGTCCCGCCCTTGAGCAGGAAGTTGCTTGATTCCGGCTTTACAGGCTTGTCGACAAACACCCTTTCCTCCATCCAGTCCATTGCACGTCCAAAGGTGTCTGCAGAACACCATTCGTGCCCGCCTTCAAAGATCTCTATCCATTTCCTTGAACCTGCAGGCAGTATCGTCCAAATGGTGTAGGATTCCATTAAGTTGAAGTCCTTTGAGCCGAATGTCCCAGCTACTGCCACCTGTCTGGGATATTTGGCATAGAAATCAATAATACCCGCAGAGCTTGTGTTCTTATAGGCGAAGCCGGCAGACTGGCAGACAATTCCGGAAAAGCCGGACCTGAGCAATGGATACGTCGAGCAACAGCGTGAACCGCCAGACAACCCGGTTGCGAATTTTGCGCCTCCGGCAATCCTCATCCTCTTGACGACATCATCATGCGCTGCAAGAAAGTTGACCGCCCAAGTGTTGTCATCGTTTTTGGACTCGACAAGCATGACCACTACCCACCTGTCCTGCTTTAAGCGCTTTGCCATTTTTCCCATGTTTGCGTTTCCTCCGGGCGAGGCTATGAACATGCAGGGATAGGAGGCTTTGGGATCAGTGTTGTATCCTTCAGGTATGTAGAGATCATAATGGAATCCGGTCTTCTTGGTATTATCCGCAGGAGTTTCAGAATTGGTCTTTGGATTCTTGAAAACCTCGATATTGTCATCTTTTCCGGTATAGTCGCACTCAATCCGGACGATGCTGTCATCTTTAAGTTCCAGATTGGCCGGAGTGTTTTCAGCTTTGAGCAATAGAGGCAAAAGACAGGCAGCGACAATTATGAATTTCGAAGTTCCGAGAATGTATTTTTCAGCATTCATATACCCCCTTTAATATTTTAGATATCCTTACTTTCCAAAGCAATGCTAGGATTTTGTTAAGCATATCTTGACCTAACCTCTTAATATCTGCTACCGTCCAAGCACATTGAAATAGAACATCCGAAGCCGGAAAATCAAGATAGGCCAAAATCCTAAATACATCTCTGAGGATGGCATGCTCCTGCTGCTCCGTTCATGTAGCCTTAATCGTCTGAGTCGTAGTAACCGAAACTCTACCGATGTTGAACTTCTCAAAACATTCGGTGCAGATCTGATGTGTCGGGGATATTCTACTGGAATCTTAGATATGCCGCTTGCCACATACTGGACGTCTATATACTTGCGATGGCATTCGATGAATCCTTCTGATCCGTCCTTGGTCATGTATTCCTGTACAATAGCGAAAGTAAAGGCGATTGCCGGAGACAGGGGTTTCGACGGGCCGACCACGAGGAACCGCCTCATGGAGGAAAAAATCTACAACGCCATTTGTCCGCGGAGCCGTGAGGAACTGAAAAAGCGCCAGAGGGAACGGGATCTGGCATGGGCGGTTTTCTCCCACAACCTCTGGGTGCTGGCAAGACTTCCGGAAGCGGAAGAGGATGGACTTTTGAAAACCGGATAAGACCGTTCCAGAGACTGGAGAGGCAAAGCGGTCAGAAGTCCGCAAGGTCGCTCGCGCCCAAAATCCATGGAAAGTAAAAAAATCCGAACGAGAGAAGAGAAAAATAATTTACCGCACTAAAGCGAGGAGTTTTTTAAGAGCCCGGATGACTTTGATGAAATCAAATCCACAAAAACAGCTTTTTGTGGACGGGCTCTACATAAAACATTACCGAACGGTAACATGTTTGAGTTATTGTCATCCTCTTTTGGCGAAGGATGTCTCTCGTAATAGCATTTCACGCAATAAACTTGGTCAGGTGTCCTGAATCTGCCAACGCCTTTAGTCAAAACTCTTCCGCATATTGAACACTTTTCCTCATACCCCTCTGCATCAACATTCTGACTGTTCATCCCCCCTCCAAGCTCAATATTTATTACAAATCTTCATTATCCACCGTCGACTGACGACCATCGACCGACGACTCCCGCAGTTCCCTTCTTGGTAATTGCTTCCTTAATGAAGCCGGCAACTTTCCATGCGGCATATCTGCCGAGATTGTTCTTACTAAAGCTAAAGGTTGACCCATGAAACCTCCACCTATAACCTGCTCGATTGACACTTATCCCATTACCATTGTGTACCTTCCACAGACTGGCACAGTTTTCCGCCTCCCAGTCGAGACACGTAAAGAATGCCCCGTATTGCCTGTCAGGACAGTTTCTCTCCTAGAAGAGGATTTCAGTTCGGCATCATAGAGGATGGAACTGTACGCTTATCAGAAAAAACAATATAAGCCGTTTCTTTAAGGTGTTATAAAATAACTCTAAAGACCATTACACATACCCCACAATTATTTCGGTAATTGTTCAAGCTTATATTCGTATATATTCGGAATCCGTCACCGGAGAAATCTGCTTATTTCAGATGAATCCTCTGGCAGGCTTACTACAGGTTTACTATCCGACCAGTCAATGATTCCAACAAACAGTTTTTGCTCCGACATTTCAAAAGCGCTGACAAGCCATACTGGATCCTGCCTTTCAATCACTTCAAAGCCTGTAAATCCACTCCATATCATTTCCCCTTCAGCATTGCCAAAGCATTTCTGATCATTTGACCTATTATACCTTACCCCTGCGTTATGACCATAAAAAAGATAATACTGTTCTCCCATCCTGTGTACACATGAGGATTCAATATGTCTTGGCCCCGGCACTACCTTCATGCCATAATCAAGCTTAAGGTAAAAAACCGCCCCTTCGTCCTTCCAATTGTATAAATCTTCCGATGTAGCAAGAGCTATACAGGTTTCTCCTGTCTTCTTAACGGCAGTATAATACAGATGCATTTTTCCATTTTCCGTGAAAACATGCGGATCTCTACAGGAACTGACAACATTTCTGGCCCAGCATGCCCATTCGCAGTTGGCAAGTTGAAATATGGGGTTGCCATAATACCTTTCCCAGTAGAAAAGATCCTTGGAAAAAGCCATCCCTATGCTCTGCGAATGATCTTCGTTCAAACCGGTATAAAACATGACGTACATTTTTCCATACTGCATAACGTATGGTGCAAATACATGTGAGCCTTCCCATGTACCCGGTTGTATGAAAAGAACGGGCATATGCGTTTCCCATGTGACAAAATCACTTGTGCTTGAATGTCCAAAATAAATTTCGTGTCCGGGCCATGCACAATTCCCGCCATGCTTTCGTTCAATGTGGAACAAATGGTATCTCTCGTCCTTCTTAATTATAGTAAAATCAGCTATGTATCCTCCTCTGGGATTAAATCCTTCCTTAAAATAATTGCCTTTAGGGTTATGATAAAGATCGAGGTGTTTATCCCAGAAAATTATTTCTGATTCATGTGCGTCCATGATTACTATTCCTTCTTTCGTTTGTATCATTTATATCATCTTTATTCTTAAAACGCGAAAAAAAACAATTGCCATCCAAAACATTCTCGAAATTTTCGATTTTATTCATGTCGCCTGACTTTTTAATAATTTCTGCTGATTTTTGTCTTTTTCCTCAAAATTCCTCTCGGATAAATGATGATTGGCTCCTTGCGTCAAATCAGTTCATTTTCATCATGCACTGTATGCTGGATAGTGATGAATATTTATATTTCGGGAATTTAATTTAACTTGTCTCTAAATCAGGTAGCACATGTAAATGCGCCACGTAGGATTAAATAAAGGACATGTCAACTTTTAACTAATGCAAAATCTTGCTAGATTATTATTCATGCCCCACCATAAACAATACTACCCCGTGCAGGTTTGATGCTTATTTTCCAAACTCGATCTGCGCAATATACAAACTGCATTCACCTGCTTGTTCCTTCGGATAGATTCCAAAATCCGTGCCCCATATCGCCTTAGAATTGAAATCCCCTGTAAACTTTGACATGGGGATTGTCACCTTGGCGTATTCCGCGCCAATGGAGGTGATGCATCCAGATTCAATTATTTTGATCCTTTTGGACTGCTTGTTTGCTGCATCCACCAGATTAACCCCGAGATCCTTTAGATCTCCTGAAGATTTCTTTATGTAGAAGCTGAGATTTGCATATTGGGAAACATCGTTTCCCTCTCCATACCAGCCGAACCAGTTCCATCCGCCGCCGGCCCACCAGTTGCTCCATTTCGCCTTCAATTCAAGAGCCGCCTTATTGTTATACGGCTGAGCATTCGAAACATCGAAAGTCACAGTATCCTTTGGACCTGCCCACGACTTTCCATCCTTTTTGTCCGCGCCATCAAAGACGACGAGAGACTGCGCCATGGTATTAAGACAAAATACGAACATTAATGCAACTGCCATTTTCCTGATCATAATCCTACCTCCTTAATATCTTCTTATGTGTTTTAGCAAAATGAATAGCCCAGAAAATGAAATAGCTCTTTAATTTCTAATCAATAATTCACATAGAAACTACATTTTTATCATAAACAATCCTCCTCCAGTTATTCCTGGTGAACTGAAATCATGGGATCTTATGTGTTTCTCCCAGAGAGTATAGATATCCCAGAAGGCACATTTTACCTCGCATGGTCTGCTGCGGGGTGAACTCGTTGTTGGCGTAGCTACACCTTGCGCGCCACAATGCTTCTCCATGCGGCCACTTATCCCATGCCGGGTAGCCCTTTCCGGAATACAGTTTTGGATCGGCGGAGACACCCTTGCCCCAGGAACCCGCATTCATATAAGGAGTATGGCCGGGATGCACTCCAGATGTGCCATCATTGCGTCCGCTGGTATAGATGTCCTCAACACATCGGCTCCCCAATCCCGTCATCTGAACCATGTTCATGGGATTTCGGCCAAGGCCGTAGTCGGCTTCCAAAAGCAATGCCTTGAGCATGGAATCCCTGTCCGACTGATTTGTGGCGACGGTATGGGCGATGCAGAGAGCCTGGACTTGCTGAACCGACTGGAACCAGCCATAGGCATTGTCGCTGCTGCGGCGTGAAGGGCGTTTATGCGACTCATCCACATTTTTCTGCATGGCCTCATTGATGATAGAAGATTTCATATTGTTGAGCAACGTGGGGTAGTGAATTTGCCGCCACCCTTGTTTGGCGCACATCAGATAGGCGGCTGTCCCCCAGTACTGGCAGTAGTTGCCCTTTTTGTCGAGTTCAGTGGCTGGGGTCGTCGCAAGACTCTCCTTGACCATCGCATCTTCGTAGGCCTTGTCTCCAGTAACATTGTAGAGGAACGCTCCAGTCATCATCTTCAGATCGCGTCCTCGCATCACTCCATCACTAAAGTCATATTTGACATCGAGATCTTCATCATTGGCAACTTTCCAAGCCTCAACGGCTGCATCCTTATACTTGTTCATAAGGTCGGTCTTGCCAGCAATTCGGTAGCAGTCAGCGAGCATGGCACAGTTGGCGGCGTTTGCCCAGGCCATATAGGGTTTGGCGACCGCCTGGTACATACAATTATTCTTTTCATCGGGATTGTTCAGCCCTGCACAATAGCCTCCCTTGCTGTCCCGGAGACGCAGCCAGAACTCTACTTCATATCGGGCTTCATCAATGATGTCCGCCAGACCATTACCACTTTCTGGAATCTGAAGGTTGTCATCGTTAATCCTGCCGTTGCTCAGGATATAGGGAAGAAGCAGATCATAGATGATCAAGATGTGTGCGGGGTTTCGGTCCCAGTCGGCTGCATCGGCATGGCCTCCCCAGGCGTTGGGATTGGTTGGTTCGCCGGGCTCCTTGTATTTTGACCAGTCACGGTTATCCCACTGGTCGCCGCCCTTCTTCTTCCAGTCGGGATGCCAAGGGCCATAACTTGTCATGTAAACCTTGAAGTTGGCGGGATCCTTTCCGGGAATATACCGGGGTTGGCGTGGGACAGGCGCGATGTCCTTGCTTTCTCCGATCCGCATATAGAAGAAGCCACGAACGGAGGTCTTGAATGGTTCGTAGTAGGCATCCTTTTTGATCTGGAAGTCCGGGCTGCAGCCAACCCCTTCAATCGCCAGTCGGTAGGTGCCGGTGCCGGTGAACGAGGAAAAGTCGCAGTTCCACACGTTTGACCTCGTCAGGTTCCAGCCTCCGAAATCGCTGCCGCTTGGCTTCCAGAATGAGACCGTGCCTACGGGCTGCTTCTCACCGGTGGACACGTTCACAAGGCTGCTTTTCTTGCCTACGTAACTTGAGTAATCCCTAGCCCCTCCATCACCCATCCACATATACAGATCCCCGGATTTCATCACGGTGTGATCAGGATTGTACCCGATGATGTTCACGTGAATCGCCTCAGAAACGCATTTAAAGATATCGAAGCTGAAATCCTTGGAGATTACATCAGAATTAGTGTTGGCGGCAATACTCAAAGTATAATGCTTGTCTTGCTGGAGTTTCTTGGGCAGCTTGAGAAAGACCGTATGCTCGAGAGCATAGAGGCCTTCGGGCCATTTGAATGCCACTCCACTAACTTTTGTCTTGCGAAAAGCCGTAGTTGGCTTGATGGCGGTGGAGTAGTTGGCATCATCTTTGGACGTGAGAGTGTAGCTGGCGGCGTTGGAGGCAGTCGATATGTCCAGCGCCTGACCGTAGGTCTTGATCATATCCCTAGTATCATTCTCAGGTCCCTTGAAAGCAGTATCCCCCTTTCCATCGTCCTTATACTCAACAGCTGAATCCTGCCAGTATACCATCACGTATTCATCGTCGACAGGACGGGCCTCGATGAACTTAGCCGCCCAGACTGGTGCACATATGCCTGCGATAACCAGGGAGAAAAGCAGGAATTTCAAACTGCTTTTTGGACGCATCTGAAGAGGATTATTATAATTTGGGATGATATCCGATTGCCCTTTTTGAAAGAAAGAAACTGCGGCAACTGAAGCCAGTTTTCGTTTCGTGATGATAAGCACTTTCACTCCCTTGTTATATTGATGGTTCCATATTTATTTGTCATCGTTTATGTAATTTAATTTTGCATTTTCATAATGTATTTTCACCTGCAATTGCCAATCGGGTTTGCCGTTATGTCGTCTTCACCAGTAGTCATATATTACGGGCTCCGGCCAATTCTTTCCGTTCAAGTAGCCGCCGTCGGTCACTCCCTTGCTCCTGTCAGACATTGCATATTCAGTTACAGAAAAATCCGCGACATGACCATCGATAAAGGAAACATTTCCCCTGTTCTTAAATGTAAGGTATCTGAATTTATCAAGATAGCTCACAGCCAAAGTGGAATCCTGAGCGAGGAACGTCCTAGCCGGTTCAGGGCACAATGAATATCTCGATCCGATGCGCAAGTTCTGGTTCCATGCGCTCAGTACATGGTGATTTATTCCGTGTTCAACAAAATACCCGACTCTAGATCCCGTACACGAACGCAATTGAAGCATGACACTTTCTGAAATATCGCAGTGGGCCTGAAGTATTCTGTACCATTTGGGTGAAATTTGTCCAACAGGACCATACTGATCTCCGGGGAATCTGTCCTCATTATCGCCTGCATACATTTGAAGGAGGAGGTTGATCTGCTTCTGGTTGCTCTTGCACAAGATGGAATTCGCCGTGATTTTCGCCGACTGCAGGGCCGGCAGCAGCAGAGCGGCAAGGATTGCGATGATCGCAATGACTATCAAAAGTTCAATTAGGGTGAATGCCCTTCTGTTGCCGTTTCGCTTAACCGGCCTGGAAAAAGCCCCCTGTTTCCCATATGATTTATCGAACATTGACAAGACTCCTTTCCATTACTAGAACATATACCGGTATGCAAATAATATCACGATGACAGGAGCAAGTCAAGGGCTGTTTGCTTTTTTTCCAAACATTATAGCATCTGCTTGAAACAGCTGGCGATGCGACATAGGGTAATACCGGCATGTAAAATATCCATGCAGAAATCTAATGAGGCCCATGCAATGAAATGGAAAAAACTAGAAGAGAAAATACTGTCATCTGTGCATAATGGCGAGATGCTGCCACCTGAAAGGAAACTCTGCCAGGATCTCTCGGTCTCAAGGACCACGCTAAGAAAAACCCTTCAATTCTTAACAACACAAGGAAAAATACACAAACTCCAAGGAAGAGGAAGCTTCGTCATAAGTAAAAAGAAATCTTCATCGCCAGCCATCTCATTTCCAACGGCGCGCGCAGCCATCTGCATACCGTCTTTCATCGCCCCTTTCCTGGCTAAGACGTTCTCTGGCTGGGATGACCACATGCCCAGCGGCTACATCACCCATGGGTTCATCCAGCCATACCAGCAGCTCGACATACTACGGGTTCTGAACGGCAAGGTGGAAGTATTGGCCTTAGATTTCCTGCCTTGGACCAGAAAAGTCCTCTCTCCCATGCCGATACTGGAGAATTTTCAAGGTAAAGTCATTTTCCTGCTGGACAGGCACTGCGCCTATACTGATCTAGGCTTTGCGGTAGTCAACGACGAACAGACGGGTATCAGGCTCGCAATGGATCATGTTTCAGGACAGATCGACAAGGGCTCTATGCTTTATTATTTCCACAGGAGGAGCGTCCCGTACCAGTCGAACAGTGTGAGGCTCGAACTCGTACCGAAGTTTGCTGGAGAATACGGGATAAGGTGTGAAACCGTCAACATGACCTTCAGGATAAGGCAAAAACTCAGGTCAATGCTTTCAGGAAAAAGGAAACACATCTTCGCGCTCTGTTCCGACTCGAAGCTTGCCAATGATTTAATTACGGTATGCGGCGAACTCGGAATAAGATACGGGGATGATCTGACCGTGGTTTCGCTTTTCGAGACAGGATCCACCGTCAAAGTCCCTCATGTTGCCGTCGATTCATATTCGATAGGGCAGAAGGCTGCTGAACTTACTCTTGATCTCTTGGAGGGAAAAGAGCCTGAAGCAAAGACAATAATCATTCCTCCCGGATTCAACATACCGAAAACAGCATGATTTTATCCGGGATACACAATCCCCTTCATTGGAAGGAAAGCTTCGACCAGTGCATCTCGCATATCAACTTCCTAAATAGGAATATATCCAGAGTCAAAATCAGGAAAAGGATATTTTTGACAATAGGCGTTTTTCCAAAAACCAAGTTTTCAGGAAAGCAAGAAGCGCTTGACGAATACAGTTCCTCCGGCCTGACAATGCGTCATATCCGTTTGAAGCAGTCTCAGGCTTTTAGACCTATGGCACATTAGTGTTTCCTCCAGACAAAAAACACGCGTCAGACGACCAGCAGGACTGTTTTACCGTGGATTGTGGAATGGAGCGGCATAGATAGCCTCCACTTTGAGGCGATTCGGAGAAAGAACTGCCTGGCAAAGAGTGTCCCTGTCGATAGCACAGGCAAGCCTGTATTTCTACAAGTTTATTTTAGAATAATGTTCTGTTAAAACAAAGGTTTGATATGCGTCCTGTCAAATCCTTTCTCGCAATGGCGGATGACGTACTCGAACTTTTTCATGGCCATCAGTTCGTGCCCCTTGATTTTGTGCTCCTCAACCCTCTGGAAACTGGAATTCCCTCTTCCTCCCGAATATCCATAGCTTCTCTTCCAGTATTCCCGCTTTCCAATGATGTCCGCCGCAAGTTTTGTCGCCTTCGGGTCTACAAAAGTGAAAAAATCTTGGTTGCGTGAGATTTAACATAATCCGGATTACCAAGGGATCCTCTGGATTTTCCACCCATTGCCCTTAACATCTGGACAACTTTACCCAGAAGTTGGCTTTCCTCCACAGCCCTCCATCGATTCCTGCCAGTCAAAAGACCGAAATCCAGCCTAATTTCTCTTTTCCTCCAAATACAATCCACATATAAATAATGATTAAACACCGTGGAGTTGTTTTGAATATTTAGAATCCTGTGTATTATACCAACTTTTCTGTCGATACTGGCAGGGGAAATGCTTCCACCTAAGTCAAGGTGAAATGGAGGCTTGTATGCGCAAGATTCTCATAGTCGATGATGATTCCGGAGTCAGGGGGCTGCTTTCAGCAATCATCAGGCGGAAGGGAGGATTCAATGTATTGGAAGCCGCCTCGCTCGCAGAAGCTTCGCCCCTTTGCGCTGAAAACCAGTTTGACCTGGTATTCCTGGACCATCTGCTGAATGATGGTATCGGATGGGAGATTGCGAGGATGATATCCATTGATCCACAGAAATACGGGAATCCAGTGATAATAGCTATGTCGGGAAGCGTCTCACAGGAAACGGCTGTAGGAAGTGGAATCAATTATTCGAAGTTCATGCCGAAGCCGTTCGTGGTTTCGGAAATAGAAGACATAATCGGCAGGATTCCCGGGTAGCCGTCCATTCCATCAATAGTGGATTATTCTACGTTCCAGGCCGGCAGCACTACGGTGAACACCGTTCCAGAGGAGGGTTCGGAACTTACGGTTATCGCCCCTCCGTGCCCCAGGGCGATCCGGCGGCATATTGAAAGCCCCAGTCCGGACCCCGTCTTCTTCATCGTGAAATACGGGTCGAATATGTGCCCGATGTGCTCCTTTGCTATTCCGCAGCCGTTGTCGGCGACCGCTACCTCGGCATATTTCCCCGGAGCCAGCCCGAAGGGATTGCCATCCGCGAGAGTCCGCCGGGACAGCGTGACGTTCACGACCAGGGCCTTTGGCCTCGCCTCCCTGGCATTGATGAAAAGATTGCTGAAGAGCTGGAAGAGCTGGAGCCTGTCGCCACGCACAAGCCCGTTCTCCAGGTTCGAGCGCAATGTGAAGGCAATACCGGATTCCCTGAGGAAAAGGTCCGCCGATTCCTCAATGACACCCTTGATGTCCACGGGTTCAGAGTGCAGCATATCCTGATGGACGGAACCTCCACTGAGGCAGGACATGAGGTTCCTGATCAGATGCGCCGATTTTCCAGAAGCGTTCAGACAGCTGTCGAGCATGCCGCACATGCGCAGATCTCCTCCGGCACCGATCTTCGCCAGCCCGGCGTTCAGCTGTATGCTTGCAAGCAGGTTGTTAAGATCGTGCAGTACGCCCCTTGCATACAGGATCCTGGCATCGAATGCCTTCCTCACCGATTCGGCCTCGCCCTCCGTGGAGTTGAAGACATATAGGATGTGGTGGACGGTGCTGTCAGGCCCCGTCAGCGGGA
>Ga0209417_1006549_pt1 | contig 11829 bp, 6 predicted proteins | sample RifGroF2_FD_184002 | JGI IMG/M metagenome (GOLD analysis project Ga0209417, IMG submission 184002) | Groundwater microbial communities from Rifle, Colorado, USA - Groundwater F2 (SPAdes) (version 2) | ecosystem: Environmental > Aquatic > Deep subsurface > Groundwater | place: Rifle, Colorado... | reverse complement strand
TTACCGGCTTTTTATCCGGCTTACCGGGGGAGGACGAACAGGATGTGCTGAATGATATTGAGCTTACCCATTCCTTAAATCCGGAGATGTTTTCCTTTGGCCCGTTCATCCCCCACCCGGAAACCCCTTTAAAAGATGCCTTGAGCCCTTCCTTAGAATCAACGTTAAATGCCATCGCCCGCGCCAGGATTCTTCATCCGGAAGCGCGGATATTGGTTACCACCGCCCTGGAAACCCTGGATAAAGACCAGGGCGCCCGGAAAGGATTTCTCTCCGGAGCTAATTCCTTAATGATAAATCTAACCCCCAAACAGTACCAGGACCTCTATCAAATCTACCCCCAGCGCGCCGGAACCGAGAAAGAGGCCAAAGATAAGATCAAAGAAACCTTAGACCTGCTCGCCTCCATCGGCCGCGCCCCCACCGACCTAGGCCTCCCAGGCTAAGAAAAAATAGGGGTCAGCCCTTGAAATGTGAAATTATTTGACATTTCAAGAATTCTCCGATAGAATTAGGATATGTCCAGACCCTACCGACTACAAAGCCAAAATTGTTTTTATCACATCACCAGCCGTGGTGACGACCGCAAGAGGATATTCCTCAGTGAAGGAGACTACCATAAGTTCATAGAGTACATCTCTTATGCCAAGGCTAAATACAAATTCCACGTTTACGCCTACTGCCTGATGCCTAACCACTACCATCTGCTTTTAGAGACCACCCAGGCGAACATTTCAAAAATAATGCACTATCTTAATGGTTCTTATACGATGTATTACAATCAGACTGTGTCACAATTTAAACTTTGCAGAGTCTAACTATCGTTTTTTGACATAAAAAAGGGGTATTTAACGGTTATTTGTTTTTGATAGGCTAAATATAATCAGTTTAGGCTCCCCTTAGACCGTCAATTTAGCAATTAATACCGTTACTCCAAGGAGAGTCATCATTCTTCTTAGGTTGAAGCAGGTTCCTAAGATGGATGTCTCCGCTCGGACACCCTTAAGCCCGCGCAATAAGAAGGCATTGACTCCTAAGTTGCGCTTGATGTGTCCAAACGGCAGCTCCGCTTTTTGTTGTCGCAGCTTGTAAATTTCCCGCGATTCCGGCTTCAGGTATTCTTCTTCAAATCGCAGACGAATCTCTTCTTTGATTAACCTGCTTACGGATTTACCGTATTCAGACTTAGTGCAGGTGCCGAATTTATCACAGGATAAACAGAGAGCTTTCTGAGTGACGCGGTAAATCTTAGATTTTTGATCGGCGCTTAAGCCGCTGTATTTTAATCTATGCCCTTGCGGGCAGAGATAATAATCTTCATCGGCATTATAGCTAAACTGCTTCTTGTTTTCGCTCTTTTCGTTTGGCGGGGATATGGGTTTTATTCCCTGCGCTTCTAATTTCTCTAACTCATCTGTGGTGTTATATCCGGCATCGGCGCAGGCGGTAAGGCAAAGCTTTCCCAAGGTCTCATTTGCCTGCTGGATTTGTTTTACGAATTGGTTACGGTCGTTGTTCTCGTTAACTGGGTCCATTGAGACGATTAAACCATGCTTTTGGTCAACCACGCTTTGCACATTATATCCGGCGTGGGAGCCTTGCAGGCTATTCATCCGGCCGCATTCTGAATCTGTGGTATTGATTGCTTTTTTGTCTTGATTTTCCAGCTCTTTAAGGATATCATTTACTTTAGACTTAAGCTTCACTTTGTCGGAAAGCTCTTCTTGCATGGCTGTCAAAGACCCCTGTTTCTCATCGCTGGCATCGATGGCCTCGCATTCATTGAGGAGTTCTTCGATATGCCTGTCTGTCACCTCAAGCGTTTCCTGGCAGCGCTCTTTGGTCCAGGCATTCTTGATGGAAGCGTTTGCCCTTATTTTAGTGCCGTCAACAAAAAGGGTGTTACCCTCAATAAGGTCAAGCTTTAGGCATAACCGCACGCATTCTTTCAGCACCCTGGCTAAGGCGGTCCGGTTCTTTCTCCTGAAGAGAGCAATGGTCTTATGGTCAGGCTTTAGATTACCCGTAAGCCAGATGAACGATAGATTATGATGCAGGGCTCTTTCTAATTTACGGCTGCTTCTGGTTTCTCCATAGGAATAGCCGTAGACTAAGAGCTTTAACATGGTTTTAGGGGCATAGCTGGAATTGCCTACTTTCGAGGGATTAACTTCTATCCCCATCTTGGTCAAATCCAGGGCCTCTACAAAGGCGTCGTAGGCGCGCACAGGATCATCTATACTAACATAATCTTCAATGCTGGGGGGTAAGAATACCATTTGGTTCTTGTCGTCACCGTAACGATATGCCATATAACCTCCTATTTTTATCGACGAGAATATTATACCATACCGTCGGGAATAATAGGGATTATTTTTGATAATTATGACACAGTATGATATGATAAGATGCTACAGAAAGAGGTTAATTCACTTATTTCTAAATTCGAGGGCTGACCCCTTAGTTTTTAGAGACCGGCTTTCTCGGGGATTAGATACTAAAAAGCTTAGGGAGACCGTAAATCTTTCTTCTTGCAACCGTGAATTGTATTAGGTAAAATTATAGAGAAGGTTCGTTGATCTAAACCAAGGGGAGCCAATCTTTACCAGAAATGTCCAATGCCTCACCATAAGCGGAGCCGAGGAGTCCAGAACTGCCCCCAAAATTAGACCAAATTAAAACGAAGGTTCGCCCGGAAAAAATCTTAAGGAGGAAGTAAGATAATGAATGTCAAAAAGTCAATTGCAATAGGCGGCCTGATTGGGATTACCGTAGCGCTAATCGCTGTTGTGCTCGCAAGATTAAACGACACATGGGATAACGAGACAGTGCGCGGCATCATAAATTTTCTCGCAGGCGTCCCCATGCTTATATCGGACGTGAAACTAAAACTTCCTCAAGTTTTTCAGAATATATTCTTTTTTGTATACTGGCCGTTGCTTGGCGGAATAACAGGATGGTTCTTGGGCGCTAAAAAGGCGGCGCTTAAAGCGTATTTATTTTATTCTCGCTTTCATTCATCGGCTGGGCGATAGGGATTATTCTTTTTTTCGCTGCACTCAGGCTGATTGATCTTTGGAGAGAGCGAAGCAAGAAATCCTAAATAAAAAAGCATGCCCTCAAGCGAAGTCGAAGAGTTCTTTATGTATTGCGGCGGCCAACCCCCCTATATAATTCTGAAGGAGTGGTGAATAACATGAAAAAATTACTAGTAATTTCAGCACTCATTTTTTGCGGACTGTTATCCAATGGCACATATGCAGAAAAACTCGCTATTAACGATTTATTATATGATTTAGATAAGGTGCTCGCAACAGACCCAGGCCAGCTATCAGAAGAAGAGTTTTATGAATATGAGTCAGCTATAATCAGAGGTTCTTCAGGGTCAGGCGGTTATTTTCTCGGTGAACCGGAAATACAGTGGATTTTAAAAAGCGAAAAAATATTTAAGGATAAAGGTATCAATTTACAAGATAAGAAACATAGACACGAAATTATTGGTTGGTCGTATTTTAGCAACGAAGAATACAATAGGGCATATGAAGAGTTTAAAGGCATAAACGATAAAGGCGGATTAGAGCTAGCAGAATGGTTTATTAATAATAAAGGAATAAAAAATGATAGAGTAGTTATCAAAGAGTATGACGGTGCGATTCCTTGTGCTGCTTCAGAGATTGCAAGGATAGAAAATGGCAGGTATATATTTGTTGCCTATTTCAAGGGTCCTGTGTATAGATACGATAAAGATAAGAAACAACATGCCTTGATTTATGCTCCTGAATCTCAATATGATTGGCCAGATGAGCTCCAGCTTGATGATGGGAACCTTACTATTAAATTAAGAGACGGTGCCGGTACTTTTATTTTTAATAATATAACCCACGAAATATCAGAGATACCTGGATAGGTTGATGAAGATGGCTAAATTAGGCAGAATTGGAAATAAACGGTTTTATCCGGTGATAGCGGCCTCTTTAATCGCTATTACGGTCCTGGCGCAAGAGCCGGTTTTAGCCAAAGACCTCGGCGACGTTAAGGCCTTGATAAAAGTAAAACAAGCCCTTAAAGAGCATCCGGATTCAGTGATGGCTCATATAAAATACCAGGACGCGATGATTGAGGATGGCTGGCGCGAGCAGATGATTAGCGAATACGGCGGGCGTCTTAAAAAACAAGGAGAGACTCCCGAAAATATCTATCTACTGGCGCGGCTTAAAGAGGATATTGAGGCCCAGGCAGCGGTTTATAATGACCTGATAAAAAAGTTTCCTGATTTTACTTGGGGCTATTTTGGCTCTGCCCACATATCGTGGAAGCGCGGGGATAGGCTTGAGGCGATAAAACTCTTTGAACGTGTCCTTGGGATGGACCCCAAACATACCTTCGCCTATCAATGGATAACCTACATTTATGAAAAGCAAAATGATTATAAGAAGGCGGAGGAAATAATATTGATGGGATTGCAACATCTTCCCGACGATGCGGAGTTATTGGCATACCATGCCACTTGCTTGAAGGATTTGGAACGATATGAAGAGGCCCTGGCTCAAGCAGATTTGGCCCTTAAGATAGAGCCTGAAAATGAGTTGGCCCTTCGGCAGCGGGGCTGGATTCTTGCTTTGATGAAAAGAGACAAGGATGCGGCAGCCGCGATAGAAGCATATCTTGAGCTCTGGCCTTCTTCGGACTCCATGCTGGAGATACTCGGTTCCATGTATTATGAACTGTATCGTGCCCCACCGGGTAGTTCAAAAAACCTAGATAAAGCAGAGGAGGCGTGGCTTAAGGCGCTGGAATTGTCTCCAAATTCAGGATCCCTATATCTGAACTTGCACTTTATCTATCTAAAACGAAGCTGGCCGGTCCATCTTTTGTGGTATGCCCAAAAGGGGCTTAAACTTGCCCCGAATGATGGAAATGCCGGCGTGGCCCAGACCAATATTGGGTCAGGGGCAGGGATGAGCGCAGTATCTTCCTCTTCCCAGGGGATTGAAATAAAAAGGCCTGAAGACTATATTCGTTCGCGCCGGGATATGTCCGATAAAGAACTCGCCCTTCCGGGCAAGCAGGATAATGAAACCGCCTGGAATGCGCTTGAGCAGGCGCTGGCCGGTAGCTCAAGACCGCAGAAGGAAGGCATTGATGAATTGATAAAGAAGTTTCCTGAATTCGCCCCTGCGTATTATAATAGGGGAGTCCTTGGGATGTGGAGTTATAAAGATGCAGAGGCGCTAAGCTATCTTGAGAAGGCAGTATCACTTGTAAAGGAATGGGGACGTGGCTATGGCGCGCTGGCTGCTGCGCAATTACGGCTTAGGAGATATCGGAATGGCCGGCTAACGTTAAAAACCGCCCAGGCCCTGGCTCCGGATAACCCTGAAATTCAATTCAATGTGAAATTAATGAAGATGTTTGATGAAGCGGTTGTGGGGCAGACCATTTCTGAATTAGAGGATACGCTTGAGTTAATCCGCTCCAAGCCGGAGAAGGCGGAGCGCGTACTTTTTGGCATGTCTATGTTCGGCGACTATCTGAAGCGCGACCCTGAATCCGCCCAGATACATGAGTTATACGCGGATATATTCGCCGCAAGCCAGGATGACAGCGACTGGAAAACTGCCCTGGAAACATACCGAAAGGCGATTGAGCTGGGCGGGGATAAGGATAGATTATCGGCGAAAATTGCCGAGGTCCAAGGGCGAAAGAAATGAAGGCAAAGAAATCCATTATGATCGGCGCGATAGCCGGGCTTCTTATAGTAATTATAACGGTTCCTTTGGCAACTCTCAATAAGGCCTGGGATAATGAGGCGCTGCGCAGGGTTATAAATTTAATTGTCAGTGTTCCCACGCTTATTTTGGACGTAAAATTAAATCTTCCGCAGATACTGCAGAATCTATTATTTTTCGCTTATTGGACGATAGTCGGCGCGGCAATAGCGTTATTAATGACCCGCAAAAACCCGGCGTTTAAGATGTTGGCTGTTATGTGTTTAATTGCGCTTATTTTCATACATAGAGCCGTTCAGATAAATCTTGAGCGAGAGTTTGATGAGGCGTTGCGCGGCCTCGGAGAGATATTCGGAGGAAAAACAAAATGATGACTGAGCTGTGGTGGAAGGCATTTCTGGGCGCTATCGTGACAACGGCAGCCGCCAAAGCATTAGGATGCAGATGGGGCATGTTTCTTTTATTCGCGGCCGCATTTTCAGGATGTGCGGCGGCGCTGATTCTCTTGACCGCCATATCAGGATTTTTACAGGAGAAGAGAAAAAAATGAGAAATAAGTCTGTCGCTTTACCGTTGGTCAATAGTTTCAATAGGTCAACAGGGACGCTCCTTATCTTTATTATCCTGACGTGTTCCGGTTCAAGCGCCTTTGCCGATATTCGCGAGGATATTGAGGCGGCAAAAAAGGACGTAGTGAAAGCCGAACAGCTGCTCCAACAGCGCAAATCGGCGTTATCGGCCGCGCGCGACGCGTTAAAACCGTTTAACGAAAGAATGTATCAGCTGGAGAAAGAGAAGAATGAGCTTCTTGAAAAACTGTATGCCGGAGATTTTACCGCGGAAAAGAAGCGGCAATACGAACAAGCGATAGAGAGATATTTTGCCGCAGCCAAAGCGGCTCAGCCGGCCGAGATAGCGGCAGTGGACGCGGTTTCTCTGTATAAAAGTGCACAGGAGCAGTTGGATAAATTCAGGCAGCGGCTGGCAGAGCTGCGTGAAAAGGCGGCGAAGGGATTGGAAAAGGAAGCCCCTCCGTATCTTATGAAGGTTGAGGCAAAAAGCGGCGGAATGATATTTTACTCAGCAACATGGGTGGAGGAAGAAAGAGAATTAGATAAAAAAATCAAGATAATTAAAGAACAAATAGAGGCATTCAAGAAGCGGATACGCGAGTTGAGCGAGGATGCTGAGACGGCCATGGACAGCTTTGAAGATGCTCATCGCGTCCTTCAATCCGTGACCAACGAGGTCATCGGCGCGCTATGGAATACGTTTTGGTACGATGTGTTTGCAGATGCATCAGTGTTGGCAGTCAAGATTATGCTGGATTATCGCGAGATGGGGCCGTGGGCCTTCCCGTACCAGGCGATTGAACAGACGGTTGCCGTTTTCTCAGACGACGGGCCAAGCGGCCCTGATTTAAGTGTTATCTATGGCCAGCGTTCGCTGGTAGAAGACTCTGTTATCTTCAGCCGGCAGTTCGTCAGCAACCGGGGCGGGGACATCATTCAGAAGTTTATTGCCGAAGGTGTTGAAGCGATGCTCGGCGGCCACGCGGTCATGATTGAAGATGGTGACCTTCACGCGGCCTTAGAGACGCATGTCCTTGGCTGGGATAAAGCCGAGACCCCCAAGACAGGGTTTTACAGTAAAATCAAAGATAAACTTTTCCGGGATGAGATCAAAGTACATGTAACAAAGAGACCAAAGCTAAAGGATATTAGGTTTAAGGATATTCAAGACGCGGCAAGACGAAAAGTGGCCAGCGCTGATTGGTGGCAGAGCCGTGTCGGTTCCGACCTTTTAAAGGACGCTGCCCTTGAAGTGAGCAGGAAAATGCTGCCGGACGCAACCTCGTATTTTGAAAAGGACCCCGCCGTTGGTGAATACATGGCCACGCAAGCGGCTTACGAGCTTTCTTACCGCTGGCTAAAATTTTCCCAGGATCGCCGAAACATCGCGGCGGCAGGACTGGAGGCGCTTCAGAAGAAACTGGATAAGGCCCTGGATGAACTAGAAAAGAAACGGCATAAGCGCAAGCTGCAAAAGACGGTGGACGAGGAATCCGGAGAGAATGTGATGACGCTCGAGCTTGTCTTTTTGTCGGAGATGGACAACGTAGCCGTGAAAATCGGCGGCCGTATTGTAGACGGCGGAATCGAAGGCAGGATCTGGACAGGGGAGTACGAGATCGCCGGAGACGTTCAGGGAGAACTCTTTGTCTCCGGCGTTGAAAAGACCTCGCGAAAAGAGCTGGATGCCGACCCTTCGACGGTTCCCAGGCTTGTAACCGAGGGAGCGCATATTGAGTTTGAGGACTGGGAAAAGGGTCCTGACCGCACCCACACGCTCTTATTTAAACCCCGGGTGGTTTTCGTCAAGCGCGCGCAGTTTGAAATGGGCGGAAAGATTTATTATGACGCCGGGTGGGAACCGGGCCCCGGCGCCGCTGAGCGTTCGCTTTTACGAAGGATTGATAAGGCAATCGATAAGAACGACATAAGGGACGCCATGATCAGGATATGGCTAAACGAACAGGCCGAAGGGATGGATTTTATATTCAGCGTACATGATATTGGGCTTAAGCCGGATTATTCTTCAAAATCTTTCTCCGGAAAGATAAACGCCGATATTATTAAAAAAGAGGCGTCGCTTTCGGAAATCCCTCTACTTATTAGAGTGATGACCGGGAAAGGCATCCCCTTTGATCCGGACCCCAAGACCATTGCCCAGACCGACCCAAAGGTTCCGGGGGGCTGGCTCGGCCTTGAGTCCGATAAGACGTCCGAATCAAGTCACAGGATCAAGGTCGGAGAAGAAGAACGGCCCGCGGCAGGAAAATTCCTGCTTGATTCCGTATTTACAAAGGCGGATTTTGAGACACTTCTCGCGGAGTTTTATCCGGCCGTATCGGATGGAGGCAAGGCGCCTGTAATCACATTTTACATTGGCGGAGGAGACGACACAAACAGGTATAAAGGAATTGAGGAACATCAAAATTGGCATGAAACATCGGAAACCGTAGTATATGAAGAACTCCAAGGTCGCAAGGTGGAGAGTAGAACAGAAGCAGATGTTCCTCATAAATACCTTCACCGCTGGACGGCCGGTTTTCATCTCCGACCTGTTGAGGTTGGAAGGCTCGACACTTCTGATATGTATTCACTGACCACTGCGGTAGAGTGCTTCAACGGCACTATCCGTTCTGTGGAGGGATCCCTTTTTCGTTTTGACATAGGGGGGAGGAAGGGGGAAATCAACGTACATATAGTTTTCTATGTTCTTCCGAGCGATGTGCGGATACGTGTAAATGCACTTGTTGAACGAGCAGGGGACATAACTAAGGTCGAAGGGTACCCATTCTTTGACGAAGTTTATATTGCTGAAAATGCCCATAGTAGCACCATTCCCATCGGCAAAACTGCTTTTGGATTTAAAGATAATCTCCTTTCTATTGTTTATGTAGGTGCGCCCGAGCATCTGGAGGATGCAATAACGCGCAAGATTGTAGATAGGTTCACCGGAAAGATCAAAAATATTGTTTTTTTTGACCAATCCCGGTTCCCTGCCCCCGTTAACCCCTTCCCTGCTCAGGCGAGCTATGGCTATGGGATAGTGTCGGCAGGAGTTCCGTGGCTCATACAGTATTCAGCTGATCCCTCGTCTTCAATGCATCGTTATTCTTCAAAATTTGAATTAGAGTTTCTCGACGAAGAGCGTAGAGCGGAACGGCTCATAAGAAATCTCCCCAAGCTTTCGCCGGAGAAACGGAAGGAGCTTATTGACGAAATCCGGCGCCTGCCGCCTGAGGAGCGGAAGAAACTGCCGCCCGAATTACGGCGATTAGTCGAAGAAAATACGAAATAAACCAAAGAGGAAAAGTAAAATGAAAAATTCGCGCAGGAATATCCTTATTCTGATGATTCTGGCAGCGGCTGCGCTTTCAGGATGCTCCCGCAAAGAGGTAAAGCCCTATAAGATGCCCGATGTGCGGACGCCGGATATCTCGAAGGCGATTGAGATACCGGGCGTGCCCTATCCCGTCATACCGAACGAACTCGTCGTCCTTTTAAAAGAGGATAGGAGTGTCGAGTCATTCAAAAAGAGCATCGAAGGTGAAGACATAAAGATCGTCGGCCAGATACCGACTTTCAGGATTGTGCAGATTGAGGTCCCGTCTTCGCGCCGCGAGGAGCTAAAAGAAAAATTGAGGAAAAACCCGAACGTAGAGGCGGTAATTTACCAGTCAGTATTTAAAACTTCTGCCAGGTTTAACGACCCGGTATTTACCAACGACAACCCCTGGGATGACTGGAACCTGAAGGCGATAAATGCTGAAGCCGCATGGGATATAACGCGCGGCGACCCGAATATCGTAATCGCGATTGTTGATACAGGGGCTCTGCTTGAACATGAAGAGTTAAAAGGGCGCATAGTCCTTTCCGGCTCCAGCCGGACGCAAGACGGAAGAAGCCAGGTGGGAACGGCTGATGATCTCATGCATGGCACCCATGTTGCTATCACCGCCGCAGGAAGCGCAGATAACGGCGTCGGGACAAGCGGGGTTGCGCCCGGCGTCAGTATTATGCCGGTGCAGGTAGGTTTAGTGATAAGCGATACGTTAGCAGGCGTAGCCTTTGCCGCTCAAAACCGCGCGAATGTCATAAACTTAAGTATAGCCCCGTCCTTTTTCGATAGTTATATAGAGGATTATCAGGACCCGGATACTCAGGCTGAAACTTTAGGTTATTTCTTATCCGAGAGAAAAGAAGACCAGGAGGTTGCGGATAAGGTCTTCGCCGCCTGCGAGGCGATGGGAGCGGTGGTAGTCGTTGCCGCAGGAAACGATACCCTTCCCGGAGATTTCAATGCCTTTGCGCATAGCCCTTTTAGTTTGGCAGTGGGCGCAGTAGGTATGTACGATGACGGCACGCTCGCGCTGACGGATTTTTCAAACTACGGATATATGGTAAGGGTCTCTGCCCCGGGCTATTCGGTATATAGCGGTATTGCCCAAACGCCATCGAGTTATGATTTTGCGCAAGGAACAAGTATGGCTGCCCCTCATGTGAGCGGCCTGGCAGGGCTTATCCTTTCGGTGAATCCCAAACTCACGCCGCAGGAGGTTCGGCAGGTGATCATCGCAAGCGCCTTCGGCGAGGGAAAAGAAGGAGGCCTGCGTTGGCATAAACAGCCGCGGTGGGAAGAGAAAGAGATGGGTTCCTGGCGCAAAGCATACCTATTGCTCCTCGGCAAGGATGAAGAGCTTCTGTTAGATAACCTCGCTCAATATCATCTGCTCTCTCTTATCCCTGTAGAGCGCAACTTCATCTGGACACGCGGCAAGCATGCGGTGGGCGCGTTTATAGATGCCCGCGCCGCGCTTGAGCTGGCAAAGAGCGGCGAGTTTCGTAAGAGGTTTGCCGTATTCTCTAAAGAAGATTACGCTCGGGTTCAATCCCTTAAGGCTGAGCGCCTGGCGCAGGTACAGGATATGGTCAAATTCAGAGATAGGTATGCCGCCACTGATGAGGTTGCGTCGTTTGAACTCAGATTATCCGATGGGCTGGATAAACTCATCGTGGTAAGGGATGAAAAGCTGTCTTCGGATTATGCAGAGTACTTAGAGTGTATTGAGCCGGGAAGATACCGCCATTTCGCCGGATTGGCTGGCGAAGATTACAGCCAGGGCGCGGTAGAGCTAATTGAAGGCAAGGCCGGACTCACCATAAAAAATCTGAGGCGAAAGGAGCAGAAGGACTATGCCTTTCTTAGGGAGAAGGCCTCGGCTTCCCAGCCTCCAAAGGGGTTTTATACCATTGCCGGCGGAAGCGAGCCGAACAGGACAGGAACACTTCTGATCAATTATATAGGGCCGCAAGCCCAGCCAGAAGAAGAGGAGTTTTACGCCTACCAGGCAGGCGCAGAGCCAAAGCCAGAGAATATATTATATGCCGCCAAAACAGGCGAGGCAGTGGGAATGATTACAGGAACTTACGATATCAGGATACTCTCCCGGCCGAATATCTGGTTTAGGGGAGTCAGTATAGAGGAAGGAAAGACCATAGAGTTAGAGGCAGGCGGATATGGAAAGATTTTA
>Ga0209417_1006546_pt1 | contig 11833 bp, 8 predicted proteins | sample RifGroF2_FD_184002 | JGI IMG/M metagenome (GOLD analysis project Ga0209417, IMG submission 184002) | Groundwater microbial communities from Rifle, Colorado, USA - Groundwater F2 (SPAdes) (version 2) | ecosystem: Environmental > Aquatic > Deep subsurface > Groundwater | place: Rifle, Colorado... | reverse complement strand
CTCGATGATAGGAGACTGGATCCTAGCAAAACTCTCAGGTGTTATCGCAACCGATCCCAGTAACGGCGGAACAACAGGTATATTTTCTCTTGAGAAACGCCAGTGGATGCCAGAAATGGCAAAACGAGTAGGTATTAAAGATGACATTTTTCCCACCGTGTTTGAAGTTGGGGCATTTATGGGAAATGTTACGGCTCATGCAGCAAAAGAGAGTGGACTTTCACAAAATACAAAAGTTGTGATGGGTGGTGGGGATGTGCAGCTTGGTTCTGCTGGTCTTGGCGTAGTCAACGCAGGGCAGGTGGCAGTCCTTGGCGGTTCATTTTGGCAGCAAGTGGTCAATATTCCATCGCAAACGCAGCCTCCAAAAGATATGGGCATACGCATCAATCCTCATGTCATCAAAGGTTTGTCTCAAGCTGAGGGCATCACTTTTTTTAGCGGTCTTGTTATGCGCTGGTTTAGAGATGCGTTTTGCGATATGGAAAAACAGCAAGCAGATGAGCGGGGGATAGATGTTTATACGCTTTTGGAAGAAAACGCCAAATATGTGCCGGTAGGTTCCTATGGGATTTTGCCTATCTTTTCAGATACTATGAAATATGGCAAATGGTACCATGCAGCTCCGAGTTTTTTGAACCTTTCACTAGATGCAAAAAGGTGCAATAGGGCTTCGATGTTTCGTGCTCTTGAAGAAAACGCAGCTATCGTCTCAAGTATCAATCTAAAAAAAATTCAAGCTTTTAGCGGTGTTGCGATAGAGGAGATAGTTTTTGCAGGTGGGGCTAGCAAAGGCGCGCTTTGGTCGCAGATACTTGCTGATGTCACAGGTTGCAGGGTGAAAATACCACGTGTCACCGAAGCAACAGCTCTAGGCGCGGCAATGGCGGCGGGTGTGGGATGTGGTATCTACGCAAATCTGCAAAACGCAGCAGAAACTCTTGTTGTTTGGGAAAAAATATATCTTCCAAACGCAGAAAATACAAAACTATATGATGCTATAAAATTACAATGGCAAAATGCATATGAAGCCCAACTAAAGTTAGTAGATGCTAACATCACGACTTCAATGTGGAAGGCACCAGGACTATAAATGATACATAACAGAATAAATTTTGATGAAGCACTCGCACTCTATGAGATGGACTTTTTTGAGCTTGGCGATTTGGCGGATGCAAAACGCAAAGAACTTCATGGCAACAAAACTTACTTCAACATCAACCGTCATATCAATCCGACAAATGTTTGTGCGGATGTATGTAAGTTTTGCGCCTATTCGGCCACACGCAAAAACCCAAATCAATATACCATGAGCCACGAAGATATTTTAAAAATTGTTGCAGAGATAGATGAGAGAGGTGCCAAAGAGGTGCATATTGTCTCCGCGCACAATCCAAATGTCACTCTTGAGTGGTACCTTGGTATATTTAAAAAGATAAAAACGCAATACCCGCATTTACATATTAAAGCGCTCACAGCTGCTGAAGTGGATTTTCTCTCCCGTCATCACACTAAAAGTTATGATGATATATTGGATCTTATGATAGAAAACGGTGTGGACTCTATGCCTGGTGGCGGTGCTGAGATCTTTGATGAGAAGGTGAGAGACTTTATCTGTAAAGGCAAAGTAACTTCAGATCAGTGGATAGAGATCCATCAAAAATGGCATGAGCGAGGCAAAAAGTCCAATGTGACAATGCTCTTTGGTCATATAGAAAGCCGTGAAAATCGTATAGATCATATGATGCGTATCCGCGCACTACAGGACAAAACAGGCGGATTTAACTGTTTTATTCCGCTTGTTTATCAGACAGAGAACAATTACCTCAATATCAAAGCGCCGATAACGGCAAATGAGATACTTAAAACTATGGCAGTTGCACGTTTAGTGCTTGATAATGTCCCAAATCTCAAAGCCTATTGGGTCACCTCTACTGTAAATTTGGCACTTGTAGCGCAAGAGTTTGGAGCAAATGACTTAGACGGAACGATAGAAAAAGAGTCTATCAACTCCGCCGCAGGTGCCAAAAGCGCCAACGGCGTAGTGCTAGAAGATTTTGTCGCGCTTATCAAAAACAGTGGATTTACTCCAGTTGAGAGAGACAGCGTTTATAACGAAATCAATGTTTGGTAAAATAGAGATTATAAAAGAATTTAATACAAAAAAGGTTTACCTTGATTCAGATAGATAAAGAAACAAAGCTTACACTGCTCTACATTCTTTTTGCGTTTACATTTTCAGTTGCACTGCGTTTGATATGGGTTTATCAATTTGGCGATTATGAGGCTTTTAAGTTTAACGGCCAACTGATGATAAACACAAATGACGGCTATTTTTGGGCAGAGGGTGCGCGTGATATACTTAGTGGTCTCTCACAGCCATATGATCTATCTCCGACGACTTTGGCAACTTCACAGCTCACTGCATTTTTTGCAAAGATTTTACCTTTTTCTTTTGAGAGTGTTATCCTTTATATGCCTGTAGTGCTGAGTTCTCTGGTTGTTATTCCTATGATTCTTATAGCAAAAACGCTGCATAATCTCACCCTTGGATTTATCGCGGCACTGCTTGGTTCTGTGGCATGGAGTTATTACAACCGTACTATGGCGGGGTATTATGATACTGATATGCTCAATATCGTGCTGCCGATGTTTTTACTTTGGTCTATTATCTGGGCGATAAACACCAAAGAAGAGAAATATCTTCTTATTACGGCTATTGATATTCTCATCTATAGATGGTGGTATCCGCAGAGTTATTCCCTTGAGTTTTCCTTTTTTGCACTCATCCTTGTATATGCTTTGATTTTTGAGAGAAAAAATCTCTACAACTACAAACTTTTGGCCATTATGCTTTTTGCAATGATGGATGTCGATGGAGTGATTCGTTTGCCTATCGTATTTGGACTCTATGTTTTTTTTAAGATGGAAAAAGCAGACAAATTTGCTTTTTCCATTTTAGCACTTGCGGTAGTTGCGTTTTTTGTAACAGGCGGTTTTGACCCTATTTGGTTAAGGCTCAAACTTTATGTTTTTACGGATACTTTAGTAAGCAGCAAAGAAGGAATGGGACTTCACTATTTTGCCGTTATGCAGACAGTACGAGAAGCAGGATCGATACCGTTTTCTGAGTTCGCAAATCGTATCAGTGGGCACGGTGTTACTTTTATCCTTTCTCTTGCTGGTTATGTTTACCTTGCCTACAAACACAAACTCATGTTGCTAGCACTTCCTATGATAGGTCTTGGCTTTTTAGCCAGTGTCGGGGGATTGCGTTTTACTATCTACGCTGTGCCGATTTTGGCTTTTGGGGTTGCGTTTTTGATAACAGAACTTGGACGTGTGATGCCAACGGAAAAACTCAAATATCTCAGTATGGTTGCGTTTACCTTGGCTATTTTATATCCAAACTATCAACATATAGAAGGGTATAAGGTACCTACTGTGATGAATACGGATGAGGTAAAGGTGCTTGATATACTTAAAGTCAAAGCCAATAGAGAAGATTATGTGGTCGCGTGGTGGGATTATGGTTATCCTATTCGTTATTATGGAGATGTTAAAACGCTCGTTGATGGGGGCAAACATGATGGAGATGTCAATTTTCCAGTAAGTTTTATTCTTACCTCGCCACAAGAAGAAGCGGCAAAGATGGCAAGATTGGATGTGGAATATACTGAGGCAGGTTATGAAACTAATCGTTCTCTCTCTTATATAGAGCAGATGTGCAGTGATTATGGCTTTAGTGATGCAAATGATTTTTTACTTTCACTGCAAACAGAGATAAAACTACCAAATAAGACAAGAGATATCTATTTTTATCTTCCATTCAATATGCTGAGTATCTATCCAACGCTCACAAAGTTTTCGTATATTGACCTTATGAGTGGCAAAGAGAAAAAAGCACCATTTTATTTTATAAGCAGAAATTTCCGTGATGTAGGCTCTTCTATCCAATTAAGTCAAGAAGTTTTTATGGATAAAGAGACTTTTGCACTCACTATTGGAACACAAAAAGTGACACCAAAACGATTTGTAAAAACTTTTTATGACAAAGAGATGCAACTCCAAAGCAGTGTTCAAAACATAGACCCAAACGCAGAGGTAAGTATCATCTATATGTCTAATTACAATACATTTTTAGTGCTTGATGAAGCAACATATAACTCTCTTTTTATTCAATTGATGGTTTTAGAAAGTTATGACACGAACCTTTTTGAAAAAGTGATAACAAATCCTCATGCAAAGGTGTATAAGCTCAAAATATAAATACAACTTTAAGATGTGTTTGTACTCTTTTGTTGTAAAATTTACATAAATTATCAAGGATTTTTATATGAAGACAAGCGTTAAAAAGTGTTTATTTCCAGCCGCAGGATACGGTACAAGATTTTTACCAGCGACAAAGGCTATTCCTAAAGAGATGTTGCCGATTCTTACAAAACCGCTTTTACAGTATGGTGTGGAGGAAGCAAGAAGTGCGGGTATTGACACGATGGCGATTGTTACAGGGCGTGGAAAACGTGCGATTGAAGATCACTTTGACAGATCTTATGAGCTTGAACATCAAATTGATGGCACTCCTAAAGAAGAGCTTATGAAAGAGATTAGAGATATTGTAAAAAATTGTACAATCAGTTATACAAGACAAGTTGAGATGAAGGGCTTGGGGCATGCCATACTCACCGGAGAAACCCTCATAGGGGATGAACCGTTTGCAGTTATCCTTGCGGATGATTTATGTGATAATGGAGACAACGAGCCTATTCTATCTCAAATGGTAAAACTCTATGCACAGTATCAGTGTTCTATAGTAGCCGTAGAAGAAGTGCCGCCAAAAGATACAAATAAGTACGGGGTTGTTGCTGGTGAGTTTATCACTCCTGATATTATGCGTGTAAACAATATGGTTGAAAAACCGGAACCAAAAGATGCACCTTCAAATCTAGCAATTATCGGACGCTATATTCTCACACCAGATATTTTTGATATTATCAGAGAAGTTAAACCTGGTAAAGGCGGAGAGATTCAGATTACGGACGCACTTTTAGAGCAGGCAAAACAAGGAAAAGTGATTGCGTATAAGTTTAAGGGCAAGCGTTTTGATTGTGGAAGTGTAGATGGTTTTGTGCAAGCAACTAACTACTTTTATGCAAAAAGCAACATATAATTTACATTTAACATTTGAACAGATAAGGAAAAAAGTATGCACTATCAAAATAACTTTACACCCACGATTTCGGATAATGAACTCTTTAGTGAGATAATCAAAGAAAAAGAGCATATCGGTTACTACAATCTTGTAAATCAAGATACAACTGCGTTTAAAGCGTACGCTAATGAGGTGAAGCAAAAAAATATCGTAGTAATCGGTATAGGCGGCAGCACTTTAGGGACATACGCAATTTATAAATTTCTCAAACATTCAAAAAATCTCTCTAAAAATCTTTATTTTTTAGAGACGACAGACCCTATAGATATCAAATCAAAAATCGCGACTATCAACCTTACGGATACGCTTTTTGTTATCATCTCAAAGTCCGGCACAACAGTTGAGACAGTTTCTATTTTTAAATACATCAACACTTTAGTCCACGTGGATGCAAGCAACACCGTTGTCATTACTGAAAATGATTCAAAATTGAACTTTTATGCGCAGAGCAATGGTATGCAAACTTTTGAAATACCTAAAAATGTAGGGGGAAGATTTTCTGTGTTAAGTGCTGTAGGTCTGCTTCCTCTTGCGATAGTCGGTATAGATATTGATGAGATTCTGGCTGGAGCGAAGGATGTTTATAACTCCTTTTTTCAGCTGTGTGCACAAGATGATGCACAGGTTAATTACCACGAGCGCGTTCTTAAAAAAGCGAGATTTTTTACAGAGTATAGAAACAAATTTAATATCAATGTTGTTTTCTCTTACTCATCGCGTTTAGAAGGATTTAACAAGTGGTATATACAACTTTGGGGAGAGAGTCTTGGCAAAATAGATACAAACCAAAGCAGACAAGGTCTCACACCTATCGGTATCATAGGTCCGATAGACCAACACTCATTTTTACAGTTGATTGTCGGTGGAACTAGAGATAAGACTGTAACGGTTATTAAAGTGGAAGATTTTGATAATCATCTCAAAATCCCGCAGATAACACTTGCAGGTCTTGAAGAGTTAGATTATCTTGATAATGTAGAGTTTTCTTCACTAATAAATATGCAAGCAGATGCAACGATAGAGTCTATTAACAGCTTTGGCGATATACCTTGTGATGTTATCACTATCACAGGTGTAAACGAAAGAGCGATAGCAAGTTTGATGTATGAGTATGAACTTTTAACATCGGCTTGTGCAAAATTTATGTACATAAACGCATACGACCAACCAGGTGTTGAGAGTGGAAAAATAATTCTTAAAGAGAAACTTGCAAATAAATAACCGATAAGTTTTATAGCCAAACGGATTTATTCGTTTGGCTGTTTAATATCAACTAATGATATGCCCCACAAATTTACTCATATTGTCTAAAATCTCAGAACCTTTTCTAAATCCAAGACCACAAGCTTCATAAGCAAAGAAAACTCCTGCTTGATATTTCACTCCATCTGCATCTTTTGGAAACTCTATATACTCTTGATAGACTTTTTTGTAGTTACCGTAAGGTCCTGCGTTTTGGATGAGTGTGACTCCATCTGCGTCGATAATCTTTGTATTGGCACCTTCTCTTCCAAAAACAGTTTTTTCGACTTGTTTGATTCCTTGGAGTGGTTCAAAAGATGTTTTGAGCAGATAAGGAGATTCTGGAAACAGATCACAAAGTATCTTCATCATTCCCTTTGATTGAAACAAAAGTGTGTAGGCAGGGTTTAAGATGATAACTTTTTGATTTTGCATAATAGTTGTGAGCATCGTAGCAAGCTCAGGTTCATCGCTAGCTATATCTTCCCAAGGATAGAGTTTAAACCAGTATTCGTAAGGATTTTCATTTGCGTCAAAAATACCCTCTTCATCAAAATGGGTGTTTTCAAGATGCTCAAAACCTGTGTTAAATCCGGCATCTGTCGCCATCTGTTGCAAGAGTCTTGTTGTAACTTCTTCCTCTGCGTTTTGTGAGATACTCGAGAAGAGGATTTTCCAGCCATCATAACGTGCTTCAAACTCTTTTGTATCATCAAAGAGGGTGATAAGACGTTTAAAATTTTCACTTATAGACTCATAGATATTATTAAATTGCATCTGTTCATTCATGCCATTGTGCTTCAGAATAGCCCACTGCAGTAGAGCAGTCTCAAAGAGCCCTGTTGGAGTATCAGCGTTAAATTCGATGAGTTTTATAGCTTGCCCATCAATCCCGCCTGCGAGATCGAAACGTCCGTAAAGATGCCAATGGACATCATTTTCCCAGCTTTTTTTGATAGAATCGACAAGATTAAATGGGATACCGAGTTCAAAAAATAAATCGTTTTGTATGACATACTCAGCAGCTTCTACGTACATGTCATAAAGCTCATTAACCGCTTCATAATAAACTTCTGCTTCTTGTGAAGTCACATTTACGAGCGCATCACTTACATATTTACTTCCATCGCTATCTGTATGCCAAGAGAAGCCAAGTTCTTCGAGAGTTGCATCATCCAGTGGACGTACTTTTTGAAGTTTTACCATAATTTAGCTCCCAAAATTTGTTTTGCTTGCGCTGTTACTTGAGCTTGAAGAACCAAAAAAGCTTTTTTTCCCAGATGTAGCAGAAGATTTAGCAGCAGAACGTGCGTAGGGACTTTGGTTGACACTTGTAGCCTTTTGCGAGAAATTTTTGTTGTTCATTAGTGCATTTCCTATCATATTTCCAAGAAGTGAACCAGCTGCGACCGCAAGAATCGTACCTGCTAGACCCATACCTCCGCTGCTTTCTCCGCTTTGTACAGTCTCACTCGTACCATCTTGCGTTTTGAGATACTCCTGTTCTGCTAGAGTTTTCATCTCTGCTTCATTCATAAAGCGCTCAACTGTATTGCCATTTGCATCTTTTTCACGAATGACGGCACGGCTAGGTCCATCTGTCGGCACCTCTTCGACGACGAGATATTTGCCATTTGGCTGTTGTTCGATGACTAAAAATTTGTTTGCAGGTTTTTGTTCTTCTTGAGCGCATCCGCTAAGTACGCTCATCATGACTAAACCAGCACCGCCTAAGGCAACACCGTTTGCCAAACTTGTGAGATGTTTCATGGTATTAGTTCCTCTTTTTTAAGTAAAATTATTTTTTGAAGGTCATAATCATAAAATGTTATGTTTGTACGACCGATGTAATAAACATCGCCCGTGAAAGTATATCTTTTTGATTTAAATATTTGATTTTTTTGCATAAAAAATCCTGCGCCAAGTGCGTTCCCTATCTGTGGTATAAGTGTTGCAAGTGAAGCTGTAAAGAAAAAGATAAGGATTGGAAGTTTGATTTTATTGGAATCGATATATGAAACCAAATAGCCAAAAAAGGCACTAAAAAGAAGATAGATAAAGAATTTTGTAAAAATCAATATAGTTCTCTTTTATGCCTAAAAAAATCAAAAAATCAAAAATAAAAGTGATAAATACACCAGTTAAAAACGCTTGAACTATTTTACTCATCGGAGTCTCCTTTTTTTTCTGCGACCCAGCACCAAGATTGTTGATGCGCTTTTTTCACTCAAACCGCGATGGTCTTCTACTATTATATCAGCTTTTGATTGGCAGAAACTTCTCTCAAAGTTCTTGCCCGCTGCGTTTGCAGAAGTGGAATATGACCAGTGGAGTGCACGAATGATAGAGGAGTGAAGCTGTGTTGGGGCAATGCGAAAGGAGTTTTGCTTGAGAATAAAAGTCGTTTTTTTCGCGCGTCTGACACTGTTTTTATGTTTTTTTGGAACTCTAAATCCTGCGTTTTTAAAAGAGGCAAAACTTTCAAAGACTTTGATAAAAGGTTTTGAATTTGCACGGGATTTTATCTCATAGAGCTCATGTGCATTTTGAGATAAAAAACCGACGGTAGTGTCGGTTTGTGCTAGGACGACACTCACCCTTAAGCTAAAAAGTCTTGAAGTGCCTGAGGAGAAGACCATGATGTATCTTTCATCTCTTCAAGGGCTAAGATAAGTGCTCTTGCGGCACTAAGTGTCGTAAAGTATGGGATGTTGCGTTTGAGAACTTCTTGACGAATTTTCACAGCATCTTTTTTAGAAGTGTTGTTATCTGAAGTGTTGATTGCCATAGATATTTCATCATTTTTCATGCTATCTTCTATATTTGGACGGCCTTCTGATATTTTAAGAACTCTCTCACATGGTATGCCTGCTTCTTCGATGATACTTTGTGTACCTTTTGTCGCTACAAGTTTGAAGCCATTTTTATGAAGGCCGCTTGCTATCTCAGCTGCATGTTTTTTGTCTGTATCGACAAACGAAAGGAAACATATCCCGCCTGTTGGAATCTTATTGCCTGCTGCAAGTTGTGCTTTGGCAAAAGAGATACCGAAGTTTGAGCTGATACCCATCACTTCACCTGTTGACTTCATTTCAGGAGATAAAACAAGATCAGCTCCATAAAGTTTATGGAAAGGAAAAACTGCTTCTTTTACGGAGATATGACCTTTGAGAAGTGGACGAAGCAGATCGTTTGCTTCTTCTACTATGTTATATTTGTCATAAAATGCAAGTGCATCTCTGAGGTTTTCACCCATCATAACCCGTGTTGCAACTTTTGCAAGAGGCATACCTGTTGCCTTGGAGACAAAAGGAACAGTTCGTGAAGCTCTAGGATTTACTTCAATAAGATAGATATCACCTTCATAGATGGCGTACTGGACATTCATAAGCCCGACAACACCTAAACCAAGTGCGATAGTTTTTGTCTGCTGTTCTACTTTTTCTATTAGTTCTTTTGAAAGATTTACGGGAGGAAGTGAACAAGCGCTATCGCCTGAGTGGATACCCGCTTCTTCTATATGCTGCATAACTGAACCGATATAAACCTCTTTGCCATCACAAATAGCATCTACATCAAGCTCGATAGCTTGATCTAAAAATCTATCAATTAAAACGGGTGCATTGTGCGAAACAGAAACTGCAACATCCATATATTGTTTGAGTTCATCTTCACTATAAACGATACGCATACCACGACCGCCAAGAACAAATGATGGACGTACAAGAACAGGATACCCGAGACGCTCAGCAATTACATATGACTCTTCTTTAGTACGTGCAAGACCATTTTCAGGCTGTTTGAGACTATTTTTGATAACAAAATTAGAAAATTGTTCTCTATCTTCAGCAAGGTCAATAACAGCTGATGGCGTTCCTGCGATTTTTGCACCGATTTTTGTAAGTGAATCTGCAAGCTTAAGTGGTGTTTGTCCACCAAAATGGACGATAATGCCGTCTGGATTTTCATTTTCAATTACTTCACGCACATGTTCAAAATCAATCGGTTCAAAATAAAGTACATCCGAAGTGTCATAGTCTGTTGAAACTGTTTCAGGGTTACAGTTGTACATGATAGTTTCAATTCCCATCTCTTTAAGCGCAAACGCAGCATGAACACAGCAGTAGTCAAATTCTATCCCTTGACCGATTCTGTTTGGACCGCCGCCGATAATCATCACTTTTTTCTTGTCACTTTGGCGTTTTTGAACATTTGGAAGTTTTGTAATGTTTGTAGATGAATAAAGATATGGTGTCAGTGCTTCAAACTCTGCCGCACAGGTATCTACTTCATTGTATTCCAAGTGAACGCCGAGTTTTTTTCTTGCATCATAAACATCATTTTCACTTACTGTTATTTCTGAATTTTGAGCGATAAGCTGAGAAATTCTTTTATCTGAAAAACCGTCAACTTTTGCAGCTCTCATGAGCAGTTCGTCTGTTAATATTGCAGATGTCATTGCTTTTTCAGATTGTAAAATCTCTTCTATTTGGTACAAAAACCAAGGGTCGATGTTACAAGTTTCAAACATCTCTTCTACGCTCATGCCACGGCGAAAACCTTCAGCTACATACAAAACGCGGTCTGCGTTTGGACGGCGAATTTCGTGTTTTACAAACTCATCATCAAAAGGCATTGCATCAAAACCGCAAAGTCCTGTCTCAAGTGAACAGAGTGCTTTTTGCATAGACTCTTTGAACGTGCGTCCAATAGCCATAACTTCACCGACAGATTTCATGCTTGTACTGAGTGTATTTTCTGCTTCAGGAAATTTCTCAAAAGTAAAACGAGGGATTTTTGTTACAACATAATCGATAACAGGCTCAAACGCAGCAGGTGTTCCTGTAATGTCGTTCGTAATCTCATCAAGTGTAAATCCAACGGCCAAAAGTGTTGCAACTTTAGCAATAGGATACCCTGTAGCTTTTGATGCAAGAGCAGATGAACGAGAAACGCGAGGATTCATCTCAATTACAATCATACGTCCTGTTTTTGGGTCAATTGAGAATTGAACATTACTTCCGCCTGTGTCAACACCAATTTCACGCAAGATGTCAAAAGAAGCATTACGCATTCTTTGATACTCTTTATCGGTGAGTGTCAGGGCAGGTGCTACTGTGATACTATCACCTGTATGTACACCCATAGGGTCGAAGTTTTCGATAGAACATACGATGATACAGTTGTCCGCTTTGTCACGAATAACTTCCATCTCGTACTCTTTCCAGCCAAGAAGAGACTCCTCTATGAGGATTTCTGTGACCGGAGACTCATCAAGTCCGCGTCTTGCGAGTTCTTTAAACTCATCCATGTTATAAGCAACACCGCTTCCGCCACCTGCGAGGGTAAATGAAGCACGGATGATGATAGGAAAACCGA
>Ga0209417_1006545_pt1 | contig 11834 bp, 13 predicted proteins | sample RifGroF2_FD_184002 | JGI IMG/M metagenome (GOLD analysis project Ga0209417, IMG submission 184002) | Groundwater microbial communities from Rifle, Colorado, USA - Groundwater F2 (SPAdes) (version 2) | ecosystem: Environmental > Aquatic > Deep subsurface > Groundwater | place: Rifle, Colorado... | reverse complement strand
TTCTCTGGCTCTCGGGCGAGCAGTACGCGCCTGAGAGCCAGAGAATCTGCTCAAACATCTGCCAGACTTCCCTGCGGGTCATCTGCGAATTAACGGTCATGGAGACGGCGCCCTTGACCTGCGGATCAATTATGTAATTGAACTTGAGAAGCTGGGCAAATGCCGGAACGACATCCGCAAGCGAAGCCGCATTAAAGGTAACTTCAATCTTAAGGGCCTCTTCGGCGTTCTCTTCCGAAAGGAATTTCTCGTAGAATGGATTTACTTTGGCTGGCTGAGGGAAAGGACTGCCAGGATTCACTTTTGCGATTTCTTGTGCAGTCGTCTTTTCAGGAGGCAGAACTGGCTGTTGGACGAGGTCGGCAGAGACGGGATTCAGCTTGGCGTTCTTGTTGACGGACACCATAGGGGAAGATTCTTTGGACGGAGTTGTTTTAAAGGGGTCTTCTGCATCAACTGTGTCTTTTGTATCTGTGGACGTGGGCGTTTCCGCTTTCTTTTTGCCGCCTGCCTCGTCAAGAGTTTCACAAGAACTTATGGTCAGAAGCAAGAGGAGCGGCGCCAAGCCGGCAAGAAATATTTTACGAATGGGAATTTTCACGATGCCACCTATGCGTTACGAAAAATTATTGTTTTGCTAACATTTTGTTTTTGCAGGGAGTTTTGGGGTTGCAGCGCGCTTGGCTTATTGTCGCTTGTCTTCATCATTGGAGGCGGAGGTGGAGGTGTTGGAAGACTTGGGTTTGAAGCCGGAGCCTGATTTCTTCTTCTGTTTATTCTTGGAGCCTGACCGGCTTCAGGTAAAGTCTTTTCTGGGGAAGGCGCGGCAACTGGCGGCGTAGCTGTGCTGGGGGCAGCTTGTTCCTGAGGAGTGGGCGGCTGCACTGTTGAAGCGGCAATGCGCCGCTCCCTTTCCGGGCTTTTGAAATCTATTTTGAGGGCTATTTCCTCGTTGCCTCGTGAAAGAAGCACGGAATCCGAAAGGACCTCCTTCAGAATAAAACCGTTGCTGAGCCGTTGCCCCTGCTTGTAATAATGCCGTTCTCCGATTGAAAAGGCTGAATTTTTTGTGGAGGAGCCGACGGGAGTGGCAGCCTTTTGGGAAGCCTGGTTTTTGGTCAGTATGATGGCAACAGCAGTGTCTCCGAGCCTGCAGATTCCAACAAGCTCAAGGTCTCCGCGATTGACGGGAATATTAGGGTTGTCTGCGTGTGATTCCCCGCGCGAAGAGGAGAAGAGATTTTTTTCCCACAATGCGGCAATTGAAGGCATTTCAGCCCGCCGTTCCGCTGTCTTCAGTGGAGGAAATGAAATATCGGGGCCGGAAGGGGTCTTGCGCAAAACCTTGTCGGGAGGCGGAGTCTTGTAGTAGACGTTTGCATATGCCAGCACAAGGTTTATGAGAACCAGCACAACAACGGCTATTATATGTATGCCTCTCATTTTTTGCCCCCCGTCAGGAAGGCGGCAGACTGCTCATCGCTCACCAGCACAAACTTCAAGTTTCCGCTCAGGACTATGTTTTTTGGTTCGCGCAGATTATCAGGCCGGATCGTGCAGCGCTGCCAATAGAAGCGCGGAGATGATCGGTAAAGTTCCGAGAGGAATCGTGCGGTGTTTTCCATGGAATCCGTGCTTGATATGCTCAAATCCATCATCAGCAGACCATCGTTGATCTTTGAATTGCGTATATCCCCCAGAGAGGAAAGCTTGAGATTGGCCAGCCTTGCCGCCTGTTCCACCGCCTTGTGAACCTCCGTCTCCGCCTTGCCATCGCGCAGGGGCACCCAGTAATCTTTGCTCTGGCTAGCAAAGAGGTCTCTGCGGTGTTTGAGGACTGCTGCGTCATTGAGTTCCTTTTGCAATGTGCCCTGCAGTTTCTTGATCTCAGTAACTTCCTTGTCAAGAAGCTCCTTTCCGGGCCAGAAAGAATCGAGTGCACCCATCTGCCAGAAAACTATGAGCAGAATGGATACAGTTCCAACAATGAGGATCGCTATACGGTTTTTCCGGGGTTCCAGTATTTTTTTAAGCTCAGCCATTCTTGGGACCTCCTGTGGAAGCCGGAGGCAGGGGAGGGGCTGCTGCGGGCTCCCCTTCCTTGGAATTTGCATACAAGAGGCGAATAAAAATGTCTGTGCTGCCGTCGCTGTTCCGTCTTTTCCGGATGTTCTCCGTGCTAAAGAAAGGAGTTTGGGCGAGTGCGCTGAATTCCGTATCTGAAGCCTCCCCTGAGGTCTTGATCGTCATTTCAATCTTTTCGTTTGTACTGTTAAAGTCGATAACCCACATGCCGTCCGGAATATTTTGGGAGAGATAATGCAGGCATTGCAGGATTTCCGGATTGCCCGGATTCGCGCCATAAATGTTTTTTATCGTAAGATCAAGCTGCTTGTTTTTTGTGTTTTCTTCGACGATTTTTTTGATTTGCCTGGATATGTTCTTCTTTTCAGCACGAAGCGCAGCAAAACGGCTACGCGCATCCCACCAGGCCCTTCCGGTGTAGCTCATGAACAGGATCAGCGCGCTTACAGACAAAAAGAGGCATGCGACTTTCAAGCCCTTGCTTCGCAAAGGGCGGAATTTTTCAGGGAGCGGGATCGCCATCTTCAGATCCCTGCGAAAACAATCCCGCAAACCGTATTCAGCCAAAAGCAGGGCCGGATGGAAAAACACAAAGGCTTTTGCTCGCTCGTCTGAGGGGAGTGAATTTTCAAGTAGTTGCCAGCCTGGAAGTTTTGCATATTTTTCTTCTTGCGAAGCAGTGATGGAAGGAGCGCTTGGGGCTTGGGGAGAGGAAACCATTTGCGGCAAAGTATCCCCTCTGGCACTATGGACCATCTCAAAAAAATCCTCGATTCCGGGCAAGCTAACAGATTCGCCATCGAGTTGTGCCGCCATAAACGGGCTTACTATCATGTCGGGCTGGAGTTTCGCAGCATCAATTTCACTGATCATGTGCATCCAGTCCCGTGCTTGTACGGCAAAGACACGGCAACTCCAGAAAGAAACACCATTTTTACAAATTTCACCTGTGATCCGGTAATGCCATTCCAGATTTTCGAGAGGAGTTGGCAGACGGCGTGGCAGTTCATAGGCAATTGCGTTTGAAAGTTCAGCCTGGGGCAGTTTCGGCATCAGAAACTCGATGCATACGGCGCTTGGCAGGTAACCTCCTAAAAGCAAAGAAGATTCAGGTTCGGGAGATAGTTTTTCCCAAACTTTCGCCAAGGACACTGAAAGGGGCTCTCCTTCGGCAGGATTGCAGCAGGCAGCATTGCCGATTGACATTATTCCGCCACGCTTTTGCAAGCGGAGCCCGCAAACTTTCCCGTGCCGGTCCCATGTCAAGGCAACAGCTTCCGCGGAACTGAACAGCAACATGTCAGCACCTCATTTTGCTGATGATAAAGACCCACACTTAAAAATATAATGTAATGTATTTTTACATTGTTTAAAGTGCGCAATACCAAAAAAAGCGCTAATAAGAGCCCTGAGATCAGTAGCGAATCCACTCGTAATACTGGAAGCCTTGTGGCGGCAGCTGATTTGTGAGGCGGAAACTCGCCACCAGCGTCCGTTGCGCGCCTCCGTTAGCAGGACGGGCAGACACGATTATCGTATAGAAACTCGATTCCCGGAACGCAAAGCGGCTTCGCAGGATTCCCAAGATGTCCGCAGGCAATGAATTAGCGATAGGAGTCCCCTCTTTGAACCACAATTCACGCGCTGCTATTATTTTTTCGAGCTGTTCCTCGCTAAAAAATCCAATTACTTTCAATAACTCTTTGGGCATAGAAAAAAAATTCTGCATGGGGGGCATCCTCGGTAGCCCCGCAGGAGGGATTATCCTGAAAATATCCATGCGTCCATCTTTGTTTGGCTTGAAATATTTCGGGGCATCGGGAACCCACAGTATTTCCTCGCGGTATGCACAAGCATTGTTGCGAGGGAGGCCTGGCATTCCGCGTTTCAGGTAGTCTGCTGATTCACTCCCGTGCAATCTGGGGAAATCATCATCATCCAGGTAGTCCTGGATTTGGTCGGCTAATGCCTGAAATCCCTCCCGGCTTGCCGAATCTTTCTCATAAAAAACAAAAGAAACAGCAGGGTTTACGGCGATCACATCAAAGCCTCCCGCTGCGTCAAGTATGACAAATTCCACTGTGCAGTCTCCGACCGTCAGTTGCTGACTGCGGCCGTCTGCGCGCAAACGCTGCTCCTGTTTTTGGACTCCTGCTGTTTCAGGCTTGAAATCCAATGACCGTTCGGGGTAACGCTGTTTATCATACAGGAGCAGCCATTGAATCCTGGCAAGGGCGCTTTCTGCGGCATAGCCCCCATAACCAAGCTCACAGTTTGTAGCGGAAGATGCCGCACTGGTTTGAGAGAGAGTAACCATCGATGCTGCGAGCAGCGCTGCAAGAGCAAGAAGCCCGATAACAGCAATCAGGGCCGCACCCCGTTCATTATGAGGTCTTGGTTTGGGGTCAGAACAGGGGGCCATATTCATTCCGAAACCTCCTTCCGCAACCCGAAACTTTCTCGCGGACCCATCCCGGCTGTTCTTCTCAGCCAGACTTCCTTGTTTCCGTTTTTCCATTCGACAGTAATCTGGATCGCCGCAGGAATGTTTGGGCTTTGGTTTTCACTCCAATTATCAGTCCAGCCGATGCCGTCCTTGCGGGTTTCTGCATACAGAAATGAGATCCTGGCGAGATCAGAAGCAAGAACCTCCCTCAGTCCGCCATCTTCACTGCTTTCCCAAGGCAAAATGGGCGTATTCCTGTACCTTGCAAGCAGTTTGTCATTTTCCAGATAAAGACAAATGAAACGAATTCCTCCTTCCTCTGCTGAAGAAATCCGATGCATGTATGCAAAAGAGACCTTGTCTGGGGCTCCTACGAATATTGACTTCTCTTTTTTCTCCTCTGAAGAAGGCCAGGAAAAAGGTACTGCATTCCGAAATGCTGAATCAAAAACCCTCTCAAGTATCTGGCATTCCTTAAGCCGGGACGCATGCTGCTGCACCTTTCGCCAGCTCTGCTGAAGCGAACTCAAAGCCATTGAGACAGTCAGCATGACCAGCGCAAAAATGGCAACAGCCAGAATGAGCTCCAAGAGCGTGAAATTTTTTTGACGCGGTATTTTCACAGATCAGTGCCTGACACTATTTTATCCACTTCAATCCTTCCTAGGGTTTTCCCGTCATTGCCGCGCAATTCTATGCACAGCGTGATCAGTCGCCATGATCCAAAGCGGTCGCTCACCCCGGAGGGAAAGTCTCCTGGGACTTCCGTGCTGCAGTTGACTTGATAGTCGGGGTAAGGAAAAAAATCTTCGGGTATACTGGATGATTTCGGACCGCTAAGCAGAAAGTACTCCGCTCCTTGTGTCAACATATGCTGGGTTCGCCAGCGCTTTTCCGCCTTGTCTACGCGTAGTACTGAAGAACTGCAAAGCCCTAGTGCTGCGATCAGTCCCAGTGCCAGAATAGCCAAAGCCACAATGACTTCCAGTAACGTGAAGGGACAGGTGGAGCAATATTTAGTCGTTTTCAGGTTCTTCTGCAAAGGCGATCCCTGTCAATGGAGACACCCTCAAAATCCGGGTGTGTCCCTTTAATTTTAGTGTCAAAAGCGAACCAGCCCCGCTCCCGTCTGGAAAAAAACGGTAACAAGGCCCCTCCGTCGGAATGGGAGGAGTAAATTCAATTTCCAAATCAGCAGGGAGAGTACAAGTTCTTTGTGGCAATGTGCCGGAAAGTTCTTCTCCAACGGATAAGATTCTTTTTCCCTGATCAAAAAAAACTTGTGTCTCCTTGCCTTGCAAAACTGACTGTATCTGTGCCTCCGATAAAACGGCCTGTACATTTTCAGAAACACTTTCCAATGATAGGAATCCAGGAATATGCCCTACGCGTGTCGCGACCAGGCCGACAACAAGCAGGCTTATTATCATTACAAGCACAAGCTCGATCAATGTAAAACCAGAACAGAGTGTGCTTTTCAGGCGATGCCGCATGACTGTTGTCAGTTTTCAGGCGTCTCGTCCGCCCAGGTTCCTATGTCTGCATTTTCCCCGTCGCCGCCAGGAGCTCCATCATTCCCGTAGCTCATGATGTCGAATTCGCCGTGTTGCCCGGGGCACGTGTAGATATATGAGTTGCTCCAGGGGTCTTTGGGAATGTTCTTCATATAAGGGCCATCCCACTTTTTCTCACCTGAAATATTTTTAATAAGGTCTTCAAGTGAGGACGGAAACTTTCCAGTATCGAGCTTAAAATCCATGACCGCCTGTTCAAGAAGCCGCACTTGTGTCTTGGCCGTGCTTGTTTTTGCCTTTTTAAGGTGACGAAAATACATTGGGGTCACTATCGTTACGAGAAGCGCCAAAATTGCTATTACCACCACCATTTCCATCAGCGTAAAGGATCTACGGCAAGACTTGGCACGGCAGTTTCTGCTATTCATGAACGGGCTCTCCTCATTTGATCATTGCTGGAATCTCAAAATAAAATATTAGATGGCTTTTCAAGGAATTACAAACACAGTTTGCCGTGATGATTGTGCAAATACATTTAACGCATGTTTATTGTTACCGCTGCGGCACTGGCGTTTGGCGTGTGAAAAACCAGTTTTGCACCTCCTGAAGCCTTGATAGATGCGAAGCATTCGACGGGAACTGTGACAGACGCCTTAAGGTGCCCTGTCGTTTCCTGAGCGATTTCGACAATGATTCCTTCCGGTTTTTCGAAAGTAAGCATCTCAGGGCCAAGTCCTTTGCCTCCTAGTAGTTTTAATTCAAGTGTTCTCTTCACTGCTTCAGTTGCATTCGCCGGGATTATTATCTGTGCAGGAACCGCCATCAGGGAAAGTCCCGCCTGTCCGCTTATACTTATTGAGATAGGGATCCAGCCCTCAGGTTTTTTTACAGGTATACTCAGCTTGCATAAAAAATCGCCAGATACTGAGCTTGGCGGACTGATCGTTACACTCAGAGAATGTGTGCGATTTGAGACTTGATTCAGTTCTGCCGCCGCTGGCAAGTTTGCATTGATCAGCGGCTCTCCCAACAGAACACCATCCTCGCTAGCCTCAAGTAGGAATTCCTGCTTCCAAGGGGCACCTGCCTGGATGCGTCCGGCAGAAAGCTTATCTTGCGGCTTTACGTAAACAATCGGCACGGCATTCCCAGCGATGGAAAGTGAAAGAAATTTTTGGGCAGGGTCGTCACTTTCTACGTAGACGTTTTTACTGTAGGGACCGAATATGCCGTTTTCAATTACGACCGTCTTCAGGGAAGTGCTTTCGCCTGGTTGCAATTCTTTTGCCCCAAGCTCATTGACAGCACAGCCGCAGGTCGTGCGAATGCTGAGCAAGCGTATCAGCCGATCTCCCTTATTGCAGAGACGGAATAAGGCTTCCTTCCGTTCCTTGGCGGGATAACGCCCAAAATCAGCCTTGTCGCTTCCCTCCGCCACTAACGCCGGAGTTCCGGCAAATAATGCAATAGCCATCGTAAGGATGACTATCCAAAGTCCACATAAGATTACTATTCTTGCCTGCATAATTGTACTATATCCCAAGTGAAGTGATTGTTAAGTATTAGTGTCTATTTGTTGTCATGAATTTTAAGTTAATGCCTCGTTCCTGCTATAAAACAGCTAAGAAACTTCTCAAATTTCTCATCTTTGAGGTCTTGAACCCCGAGTAATTTGTGTATATTTTCAAAATTTAGAATAAATTAAACTAATGTTTTATATAGGGTTTTGCCATGAAAAGATTTTTATGCTTTCTTGCGGCATTTGTACTTGGCGGCTTTTTCATTGCTACTGCGAATGATACGCTTTCGACAGATACGGTCCTGTCAGAAAGACTTGATCTGATATTTGGGAATAAGGCTAACAAGAAATACCTTGACAGGCTTAGGGAGGTTCATCGCCTTCCGCGCAATATGTCAGAAGACTCGCTAGATGCGATCTATGCTTTTTTAAGGAGTAAGCGAGTTTCAGATGATGTCTTGCCCAATCTTGAGTTTAATGCGATTAAGAACGAGATAGTCATTGTCCTGATGGAACAAAACAGTTATCCTGAAAAGCTGTCTGCGCAGCTGATTGCCATGTATAAAGACAAGAACATGGATTATACTTGGCGTGACTACTGCATTCAATTTATAGGGCAATGGTATCCCAAGGAGAAGGATGAGCAATTGAAAAAAGCTATGAGGGTGACTCTCAATGAGGCGGTCAAGGATCATAGGGCTGATATTGCAGGCACCGCGCTGATCGCATTGAACGGACTGAAAAAACAATCGGGTTTTGATCCTGCGGAAATCACAACTGAAGCCTATTCGCTGCTCACAGACAAAGACACAAGCAATGCAATTAAAGTCACCTCATTGCAGGTTGGGGCAGAGCTGGGAGATAAGAGGTTTTTGGATTTGGCGAAGAATTTTTTGAAAGATTCAGATGATGCTCAACTCAAAATGTCTTCATTGGCGGCAATCGGAATGCTTGGGGGGCGTGATGAAATCAAGCTGCTTGAAAAATATGCAGAAGGCGCTGATGTCAGGCTGCGCTTTGCTGCGAAACCGGCCTTAAAAAAGGTATTGCAGCGGCAATAGGTGAATGGATGGAATCTGTCGTTTTTTATGCTGTAGCCTTTTTACTTTTTTCAAAGTGATTGTGTATTATTTTTAGAGTTTTGATTTATATTGTTTTATGAGCAACCATGCATGTTATTCTGTTATATGTTAATGGCAAGCATCTTGCCTTGTGGTTGGCTCTGCGTTGTTTAACAGATCAAGAAATATTTACAGATATTTTTAAGATTTTTCTTGAAAAGAGGGCGTCTTTGCGTTTAATTGAGCATAATGATTGTGTAGTCTTGTAAACTTGGGGGGCAACGTTTCTGCGTTTGCAGAGGGGGGATTTTAGAGGGGTTCAGTGTATTTCAGGGGATTAAACAGGGATAAGGGGCCAGTACTTACTCGTCCTGTATTTGGCAATGCGTTAAAACAAGGCGTTTTGGCTTTGTTTTTTGGCGCTTTTTCTCTTGTTTTTTGTCAGGCCGCCTTCGCTCAGACTTCATCCTATGGCAAGCCTGTGGGCTTTGTGCGGATAGAAGTGCCGGCCAACTCTCAACGTTTATCTTCAATCCCTTTTACCCCATTTAACTCCTCTCTTAATGCTCTTCTTGATAAACAACTTACAGGCGAATCCCAGGCAAGCACCGCAGACAGGATAATAAAATGGGATTCTTCTCAGCAGGGGTATCTCAGTTCTTTTAAGGCGGAAAATACGGGGAATTCAGAGTTAAATGGGAAATGGTTTGTCGATGACACAAGTTGGGTGCCAAGCGCCTTGACGCTGCTTCCAGGAGATGCCTTTTTCGTTCAAAACCAGCATTCCACAGCTCAAAATGTCTTTCTGATGGGCAAGCTCGTTTTGGATCAGAACAAGTCAATAGCACTATCTCCAGAAATGAACCTTTTTGCCTATCCTTTTTCCTCAAAAATATCACTAAATTCGAGTGATCTCAAAAATGATGGAGCCCATGGGGATACTGCCCAAACGGGCAGTCCTGATATCGTCAGTTCCGTGAATCCCGATTTGAGTTATTGGCTGCTTGATAATTCTTCTGATCCCAATGACGGCAAGTGGTTGGACAGCAGCGATCAACTTGCCACTGTTTCCCTGAGCCTCTCGAAAGGGTACTGGTATCGCAGGCAGGCCACGAGCTCACTTACCTGGAGTGAGGTTCGCCCTTATCAGAACCCCTTCGATGTGACTGCAAGTGCGCCACTTGTAACAGGAATGAGCATTAACAGCAGCCTCAATGAAATAAGTTTGACTATTTCATGCACAGGTGCAACAGGCGAGACTCTTGAGATTTTTTACAAAGATTTGGCTGCCGATGATTTGTTGACGACTGAGAGCGGCTGGTTGCTTGCAGCAGTTGGCATATCCACAAATAGCAATACCAGTGTGACCTGGACCGACTCCGGGGAAAGCAATCCTGTTTCTCCGGTACTGAGCAGAACGGCGGTGACTTCACCGTTCATGCGTGTTTATTTAGTGTCGAGGCAAGACATTGATTCTGACGGCGATGGCATCAGCGATGGGCGCGAGCAGTTCTTTTATGGTAGCAATCCCAATAGCAGTGATTCCGATGGGGATGGATTGACCGATTACGAGGAGCTTTTTACCTACAGCACAAATCCGAACAGCAAGGACTCCGACAACGACGGCTTTGACGACTACCTTGAGGTCGTGCTTTATGGAACCGACCCCAACAGCAATGCCAGCGTGCCCTCTGACAGCGAAGCTCCTTCGGCCCCCTCAAATCTGATAAAGAGTGCGGTCTCTCTGAGTGTTGTATCGCTGTCATGGACAGCCTCGACAGACAATATCGCCGTTGCCGGCTACAGGATATACAGGAATGGTTTTGAGGTGGGCAGTACAAAAGAATCTGCCTATGTGGATTCGAATCTCCTGCCCGACACGCAGTATGTCTACACGGTGAAAGCCTACGATCACATGAACAACCTTTCCCAAGCGAGCGGCAGCCTGAACGTGACAACTGGCTATTCGGGCGCGACCTGTTGCTACGTAGATGATGAAAATGGAGATGATGATAATTCCGGGAGCTCTCCATCCACAGCTAAAAAAACCATTCAGGCAGCAATTGATTCATCTACTGACAATACCGTCATTGTGGTGGCAGACGGAATTTACATTGAGAATCTGGCTTTGGATTCGAGAACCCTGATAATCGTTTCCAAATCCGGCGCGAGCAAAACCGAAATATGGGGAGCGTATACAGGGAGGACTGTTTCACTCTGCAATACGACCCCGGCTTCAATACTTGAAGGGTTTATTGTTTCAGGAGGTTATACGGTATCGGGGAACGGGGGCGGGATACTTATCGATTCCGGCTCTCCGGTAATTGCCAATTGTGTCATAACGGACAACGAGGCTGCAAACGGCGGGGGAATAGCTGTGAGCGGAACTTCGGCAAGACCCGTAATCATTAATTGCGTCATAAAAGAGAATAGTGCAAACTCAAAGGGCGGCGGTATTTTTTACAGCCAGGGAAAGCCCAGGATAAGCGCCAGCCTGATAAATGCAAACAGCGCCCAGAGCGATGGTGGAGGCATTTATGGAGAGGACTAAATCCGGGGTTTTATGAACAATATTACAAATGGATTTGCATGTCGCGGCGGCAATAAACTTCTGTTCTTGAGCTTAATTATTTTCCTCTCATTGGAAAGCCTTTTTGCCACGGAGACAATAATCACCAATTCAAATGATGTTTTCCGTCCCTTGAAAAACAGTGCGCAAAGTATTGCAAACGGCGATGCGCTTGTATACGACGACACGGCCAATCCCAGCGGGGCTTTCTATGGTCTTTTCCAGATCAAATGCAGTCTCAATACCAGCCAATACTATAACAATCCGAAGATACAGATATACGTCCAGAAGGCAGGGGATTCCTGGCGCAAAATAGCTGAACTCACTCCGCCTGCAAAACCTGCATCGGGGGACTGGACTGTCTCCTATATCTGGAATTCCAGGGCCGCAAGTTACGAGTGGACCGACACATCGCCATTCAAGGCCAATTTAAAAATAAAATTCAAGCTGATTGAAGACAATTAAGCAAATTCAAATAATTACAGGACGAGGTAGAAAATGAGAAAGAGTATTTCACTTGCAAGGATGGGGCTTTGGGTCTCGGCATCGCTTTTTGCGTCAAGCCTGATGGCCACCGAAGTAAAACTTGAATCAAGCGACAAGGCCAGCAACGACAAGCTTGGCAGTTCCGAGACCCAAA
>Ga0209417_1006544_pt1 | contig 11834 bp, 8 predicted proteins | sample RifGroF2_FD_184002 | JGI IMG/M metagenome (GOLD analysis project Ga0209417, IMG submission 184002) | Groundwater microbial communities from Rifle, Colorado, USA - Groundwater F2 (SPAdes) (version 2) | ecosystem: Environmental > Aquatic > Deep subsurface > Groundwater | place: Rifle, Colorado... | reverse complement strand
TTTGCCGCCGGCTTCCTTCAGATTCCACCTCGCGATGGACACCCTTGCCTTAAGCTACTGGCTACTTATTGCCTTCACCATTCGGGACTTTCACCCTTGAGATGGTGCGCCCGCTGGGCGCACAAAAAGAAGCGACTTTTTTAAAGTCGCTTCTTTTTTAAATTTTTATATAAACCAGAGAACTTAGATAGTCTCGATTCTTACAACTGTAAACAATTGACGATGTCCACGTTTAACTCTGGACTTCTTACGTCTTTTGAATCTGAAAACTATAAGCTTTGGACCTTTTGCTTGTCTAACGATAGAAGCTTTGATTGGACCATTTAAGAATGGTGTGCCGATCTCTACCTTGTCTTCGCCAGTTTTTCTTAATAAAACTTCGTTAAACTCTAAGCTAGATCCGATTTCGCCTTCGATTTTCTCTATAGCAACAGTTTTACCTTCTACTGCTTGATATTGCTTTCCGCCTGTTTTAAAAATAGCATACTTATCAAAAGTAGCTATATCTGAGATATTTTTCTCAATATTCTTAACAGTGCTGCTTTTTTTCATCTCAGTGTTGGTCTTTTTCATTAGAATTCCCAATTTATTACAAATTAATCAATAAAATAACAAAAAATCATAAACGATACCAATATTCTACCAAAAATGGCAAATATGTCTACAAAATATCTACAAATAAGCCAAATATATCAATTTTCAATTTTATTGCATTTATTACATTTTACAATCATTTTTATGGCAAAAACTCACCATAATTTATTTAAATTAATTCTTTTAACTAAAAACACGCTCCAAATGCTAATTTTGCGCAAAACTCTACAAATCAACCCCAGAAAAAACTACTTCTCTAATAAAATCTCTCTCTTCAAGCAATTCAAAAGACTTTTCGTCAATTTTCGCACCATTTTTGAACAAATAACTAACAATCTTTAAATCATTATTATTAATAGCCATATTTATTGGGGTCCACCCATCCAAAAATACGGTATTTATATCGGCTCCCATTTTTTCAACCAAATACTTTAAAAACATAAGGCAACCATTTTTACACGCATAATAAAACTCAAAATTAACATCTATCCCAGCTTCAATTAAATAATCCATAATTTTAAAATTTTTACTATTAAACGCTAAACAAAATGCCGTTAATTCATAAGATTTTGTTATTTTATTTACAAAATTTATTGATAATTTCGCACCAAATTCTAATAAAAGCTTTACTATATCAAAATCATTTTTCTCACAAGCCAAACCCAACGGAGTCCGTCCGCATTTTCCATCAATATTAACATAAGCTCCCATATTTATTAATTTTTTTACTAATTTCAAATTTTTTTTCTCACAAGCTATACAAAGAGGCGTTTTACCATAAATATTACATGAATTAATATTAATATTAATATTTTTTTCAAATAAATAATCAATAAACTTTAAATTTCCACCTCTACAAGCGATACAAAATGAATTTATGTCTATTTTTGCTCCATTTTTTAATAAAATATCTATAATATCTAAATTTTCATTCTCGCATGCTATATATAAACAATTAGGCCTATTTGCTTCATTATATTTACTTAAAGTCGCTCCATTTTTTAATAAATACTCTAAACAGCCTAAATCATTATTTCTACAGGCCAAATAAATAGGGGATTCACCAAACATATTTGGTTTATTAATTAATTCAATATTCTCGTTTTTCGGCATATTATCTACCAACTTTTTAACTCGTTTAAAATTTTTCGAGTAACAAGCTAAACATAAACTAGACCAACCATTAACATCTTTATTATATTCAAAATTAATATTACCATTTTTCGATAAATTATCTCTCAATTCAATATTTTTCATGGACAATAAATTTTGTGACAAAAATAATAGTATTAATAAATATATAAAATTTTTTCTACTCATAAGACCCCCCTTTTTTAATATTTAATATTATTCTATAAAAAAAAATATCAAAAATAATAAATTAATATCAATTAAAACAGTTTTTATAATAAAAATTAAAGCCCTGTAAACACACGCGCTTACAGAGCTTTAATTTTTATTTTTTAGTAAATAGTAAAATTGTTTTATTTAAAACATGCAATCAAAAAAATATTATAACCTATAATTAGCCTATCTATGCTTAATATTTTCCTGAAAATATTTACGTATTCTCGAATTGCCTACAGAAATATTTAAAGACTCTTGATCAATATTTGCGCCATTATCTATCAAATATCTAACCATTTTAAAATTATTATAATAACAAGCCCAATAAAGTACCGTTTTGTTATTATCTCTAAATAAATCATTAATCATTTCTTTTGCGCCATTATCTATCAAATATTTTACCATATCAAAATTATTATTATGGCTAGCCCAATAAAGAGCCGATTCATTTGTATGCTTATTGGTTATTTTAATAATTTCTGGAAAATTAAATAAATTCTTTCCCCAGCATTCTAATAAATAATTAAAAATTACCATATTATTAAATTTGCAGGCCCAATAAAGCAAAGTTTCGTCATAAGTTGTAACTTTATTAATATCTGCACCAGCAGCAACCAGACATTTTATCATAGACAAATTGCCATTGTAACAAGCCCAGTATAAATTAGTACCTCCAAAAAAAGCAGTCTCTGTATCTATCTTTTCTGCGGCACCCTTAGAGAGCAAATACTTTACCATTTCCAAATTATTATTTCTGCATGCCCAATAAAGTGGAGTTCTTTTCCAAATATTATTATCTTTATTAATAGATTTATCGGCACCATTATCTACCAAATACCTTACCATATCTAAATTATTGTTGTAACATGCATTATAAAGAGGCGTCCAACCTGCAACAGCCTTTTCAACAGATTTTCCTGCTCCATTTTGCAATAAAAATTTAACAAGAACAAAATTATTTTCACTCGAAGCTATATAAAGTAAGGTCTTACCATCTTTATTTACAGAATTTATATCTACATCATTCTGCTTAATACATTCTTCTAATCTAACAAAATCACCGTCTTTTGCTGCATCAAAAATATCTCTATAACAATCGCTATTATTTGTAGCAAAAGAATTTACGCCTAAAAACAAAAAACTTAAAAAAACACTTACAGAAACTATAGATAAAATATTTACTTTTTTTACGAACATAGGAAATCCAAATTGGAGAAGAATATCAAAAAATTTTTACACGCTTACTAAAATATTAATTTAAGTAAACTATTATTTATAACAACCATTTATAATAGTGCAATATAATTTCTTATAAAAACACACTCTATTTATTTACATAACTCATAAAACCTCAATTTCGAAATATTTCACAAATATTAATATAATCTACCAAAAAACTGCTAAAACAAAAATCAAAAAGTTTACTAATTCTATTAATAAACTTTTTATTTTTTTCTATTTTATTCATCAACTGCCACAAATCTATCAAATAGGCTTAATAAGTCAACAAAAAAAATATGTTTTTCAAACAAACAGAAAAACACCAATAATAAAGCATTTTTTCATACAAAAACAAGTTTAAATTTTTAATGTTTTTATCTAATAATTTATTTAGTAATAATTTCCATCTTAAAGCAAAAATTATTATCCTGAGACCCCACTTTCTTGAAGAAACTTCCTTCTGAAACTCTTCCAAGTTTTCTTTCTTGTAAATTTTCTTCTAAATCAACTTGAAGTAGCTCTTCTTGTTTTTCATAACACTCTCTCTCCTTTAAACTTTCAGTTGAAGTTGTAATCTTTATTACAGGAACTTGTAAATTATTATTTTTGTTATAATCTTTATTTTTAATCAAATAATTACTTCGTCTATTTACCGGAACAATACGCTTATTTTTACAACATGGACAAAAAAAACTTAAAATTTTCAATAAAACATTTGACTTAAAACTGCAATAACTACAACTAGTAAAAGCCAAATTAATAATAAAAAATAAAAGAAACACCCTATATTTACTTAGCATTAAAATTACCCATACCTTAATTAAAACAAAAATATTTAAAAAATTATTACTACTTAATTACTACTTAATTAAAAAATTAATCTAAAAAACTATTTTTAGACAACATATTTTTAATATCCCACAACAAATCAAATGCTTTTTTTGGAGAAAGATCATCAAAATCTATATCTTTTAAAACTTCAATAACTTTATCGCTACTCTCTAATTTAATATTTAAATCAGTAATTTTTTTCTCAAGATCATAAACTTCTTTATTGTTAAAACAATTATCTCCACTAATATTACCATCCAAAGAACTATTTCGCAAGCTAATAACTCCCTTAGCCCCACCACCAAAAGCTTTACCGTTATGTAACTCGCGCAAAATAACATCTGCTCGATTTATCAACTCAACGGGCAAGTCTGCAAGTTTTGCAACTTCCAAACCAAAACTACCATCAGCAATACCCTTAATAATCTTATACAAAAAAATTATTCCATCTTTATTCTTTTTACTTGCAGCATGATAACTTGCAATAGCTGGAAAAAATTCATTTAAAGAATTTAATTCATGATAATGTGTAGCAAATAAACACTTAGCGCCAATTTTTGTATGTATATACTCAACAACTGCCTTTGCTAAAGCAAAACCATCATAAGTACTTGTACCCCTGCCGACCTCATCCAAAATTACTAAACTATTTTTTGTAGCCTGCTTACAAATAAGTGCCGTCTCTTCCATTTCAACTAAAAATGTACTCTTGCCCCCAGCTAAATTATCTCCAGAACCTATACGCGTAAATACCCTGTCTAAAATTGATAAGTTTGCGCTTTTGGCAGGCACGAAACTACCGCACTGAGCCATAATACAAATTAGAGCTGTTTGACGCAAAAATGTAGATTTACCACCCATATTTGGACCTGTTATTATCAAAAGAGACTGTTCATTATTTAAAATAATATCATTTGGTATAAAATTAATATTCTCAGATATTTCAACTACAGGATGCCTACTAGATTCTATTAATATATTTCCGTCATCACAAAAAACAGGTCTAACATAACCATAATCATATGCCAAATTAGAAAAAGACAATAAAGCATCTAGATTTGCCAAAGCACTTGCTAGCTTTCTTAAATCAGAAATATAAACTCTAACTTCATTTTTTATCTTTTCAAAAAGATCATTTTCAACTTGAGTTATTTGAGACTTTGCCCTAACAATCCCATCTTGCATATCTCTCAACTCTCTACAGGTATATCTCTCTCTATTTGATAAAGTAGACTCACGAGTATAATGCGCAGGCACAAGATGTAAATTGGTTTTCGTAATTTCTATATAATACCCGCTTACCCGGTTATACCCTATTTTTAACGACTGTATGCCAGTCTCTCTTTTTTCTTTCTCTTCTAGCTGCAAAATTTTATTATTGCTGTCAAAAACAAGCTCTCTCAAATTATCTAACTTTTGATCAAAGCCAGTTTTTATAATCCAATCTTTAGACTGATCCATATTTATTGCTGAAATTAATAAATCATAAATTTTATCAAATTCACCAAGATATGAGATTATAGCTTTAAGTAACAAAATATTTTCGCAACCAACTAAAACTTCTTTTAAATCAGGTACAATTTCAAGTGCCTGTGATAACGAAATATAATCAGCTAATGTCGCTCTGCGTAAAGCTATTCTACCAACAATACGTTCGACATCGCCTATTTGCACAAGAAGTTCTTTTACTTTTTGCGCAAGCGTCACGTCTTTAAGCATGCCCTGAACAGCATCTAATCTTTGCTCTATAGCCTCTTTTTTAACCAATGGTCTTGATATCCATTTTTTAACCATTCTTGAGCCCATTGACGTAGAAGCTTTATCCATTATAGAAAATAAAGTATTCTTTCGCCCTCCATCTTGATTATTTTTTAGCAACTCAAGATTCTTTTGACAAGATGGATCTAAAATCAAAAAATCGTCTGGTTCATAAAAATTTAAAGCTTTAAACTGCTCAATCGCCCCAACCTGATTTTTATTAACATAATTATAAAAATTATATAACGCATACAAAATAGATTTATTATTATTTAAATTATTAATTACATTTTTATCAAATTGCCCAGATACCCAATTATCCAAACTTTTTATAATTTCTATGTTTTCGAGGTCCAAAAGCTCTAGTGAAGTAAAATATCCCATAGACTTAAAAATAGATTGGAAAGATTTTCCAAGCTTATTATTCGGCATTAAAATCTCATCAGGGAAAAATCTAATAATTTCAGATTCTAAAAGCTTATTATTACCAGCTGGTAAAACAGTCGCAAAAAGTTGCGCAGTAAGCAATTCACCAAATAAAAGGCCCATGCTATTTTCCATTGGGAAAAAAGAAAAAAGATAAGACGCAGATTTTTCATCTAACAGTTTAGAATCAACAATCGTCCCTGGAGTAAAAACTTGGGTAACACCTCTATCGACAAATTTACCTGGAACAGCTTCATGCAATTGATTGCAAACCGCTACTTTAAACCCAGCCTTAACTAATTTTGCCAAATGATGATCCAATGTATGCACAGGAACACCACACAAGGGTATAGGCTTACCGTTAAAAGTTCCACGTTTTGTCAGAGCAATACCCAAACATGATGATGCTTTTTTTGCATCATCAAAAAACAGCTCATAAAAATCACCTACCTGAAATAGCAATAATTGATCTGTATAAGTCTCTCTTATCTTAAAATATTGCTGCATTAGTGGCGTTAACTTTTGGTTAGAAATATTATCTTCTAAAAAAACTGTTTTAATATTTTCTTTTTTTTCAAAAGTCACATCTTCAAATATTTCTAATTCTTGATTTTCTAAATTTTTATTTATATTTTTATCCATAATTTTATTTTCAAGCTTATATTTTATCTTCTAAAATCATTTTTAAATAACGTTTTTTCAAGTATATCACATATTTTCATAAAACTTTATTTAAAAAAATAAACTTGACCAAACGAAAATTTAACTTTAAATTTTACTTTCGTAGTCAATATTATAAACATATTATATAACTATTAAAGTTATAGGGGATATTATTATGAAAAAAAGTATTTTACTCAGTACAGTATTATTGTGTTCAACAATAATCGCAAACCAAAATTCTGACTTATCAGAAATGACAGAATTACAACAAGGCGTAGAACTTTTAGAAGCTACATACAATGCAGCTGTAAAATCATACGACAACATAAAAGAATATGAACTTAACATGGAAAATTCAATAAAAGAATACATGTTAAATTGCGCAAAAAACGAAAATAATGCAAAAAATCTAGACAACGTAAAACAAGAAACAATAAAAACAATCGATCTTTTGGCTTCAAAAACAAGTAAAACCGAAGCTTTCGCAATAACCGGCATGATGTTTACACTTATATTTACAAAAATTATGGAAACATTAGAAACTGAAGTTTCTGATCAAAAAGAAATAGATAACCTAAACATAGGCGCAGAAGAAATAAGCAAATTCATAGAAGAATTCTTCATATTGCCTATGCAAGAACAACAAGAAGCTACAGAATAAATAGCTGCGCAAGATTAAGTAATAGCTAAAATTAGCTGTAAAAAAATAAGCGATAAGATTTTTTCTTGTCGCTTATTTTTTTACTTAAAACTAAATAAATATTTGCTTAAATTATATACTGCAATGTACGTGAGAAATATATAATTAATTGGCTTTATTTAGCCAATTTAATCTACACTCTAAACCATTAAAAATATTTATAATACCAATAAAATCATTTATAAATTCAGCAGACAAATTATATAAACCACTATCTGATTTACCATCGAATAAAAGCTGTAAATTTTTACAGTAGCTATTTGTTCTTTCAAAAAGAATATTTGGCAGCATTACATCTTCTTGAGTCAATATAACATTATCAACTGAATCTATTTTATATTCCATAAATGCTACCATAGCTTCTAACTCATCAACCATATTTCTAATTTTTGCAATAAGCTCAAATCTAAGTTTATTTACCTCATCATCAGATACTTTACACTTGCTCGCACCTTTACCTTTAGGCGGACACATCATAGCATCAAAAATTTTAGCATCTTCTAAAAAAGCCTCAAAATTTAAAATACTTTGCGCTTTATTAGAAAAAAAATCATTAACATTATCTAGACAATTGTATCTTTTATAAAAATTACTTATAACCGGCGTAATAAATCCCGCCAATCCTGATACTAAAACACTTGCTAACAAACTCTCTGCGCCAGATTTAAACCATCCAAGAGATAAAAATCCTGCACCTCCAGCCTTACCTTCCAACGCCAATATTTTTCTAGTTAAATCATAATTGCTTAAAGCCTTAGGTTTTACAATTTTTTCTTCAAACAAAAAGTTTTTCACAAATTTATAAATCAATACGCTACAAACAATAGATGACGCTCCAACCACACCATACATGATTCTTTTTCCAAGCTCTTTATCTCTCGCAATTATCTCTTTTTTAAATTGCACGCCACTTTTACTTGGAAAAATTTTGAAAATACTTTCTTTTTTTACACAACTAACATTTTCAAAACTAACACTTTTACATCTATCTTCCAAAATAACTGCGCCTACATTATCTACTAAACTTTCACTTGCAACTTCTTGCGCTGCAAATAAATTTACACACAAAATAACTGGTAAAATAAAATTAAATTTATTTGTAAAAATTTTACTCATGATTTCCCTTATTATTTTTACTGATTAAAAAAGACCAACTTTGTACATAACACTCAATATATTATACTTAAATTCTCAACTAATCACAAAATTATAAAAAAAAGGCACTATTTAAAAGCAAAAATATACAAACTATACCTTCACCCCAAAAATAATGCCATTTTTATTCGAGCGTAATCTTATTTACTCATAACTTTATTTAAATATTGCCCCGTGTAACTATTTTTGCAAGTAGCTATATACTCCGGCGTGCCACAAGCCACAATTACACCACCCTTATCACCACCATCTGGGCCCAAATCTATAAGATAATCAACAGTTTTTAGAACATCTAGATTATGTTCTATTACAATCATAGAATTACCTTTATCTACCAACTTATTAAGTACATCAAGCAATCTATCTATATCACTATTATGTAAACCTGTTGTTGGCTCATCCAAAACATACAATGTATTCCTTCCTCGCTTGGCAAGCTCGTCAACAAGCTTTATACGCTGAGCTTCACCGCCAGAAAGCGTAGTAGATGCTTGACCCAATTTTAAATAGTCCAGCCCAACATCACACAATAGGTCTAATCTTTTTACAATTGAAGCATGAGCTGCAAAAAATTCTCTTGCCTCATAAGCTGTCATATCTAGAATTTCTGCTATATTTTTATTTTTATATTTTATCTCTAATGTTTGACTATTATATCTTTTACCAAAACATGACTTACATTCCATTGTAACCTCTGGCAAAAAGTGCATCGCAACTTTTATAACACCATCACCCTCACACTCAAAACATCTGCCTTCTTTTACGTTAAAACTAAATCTTCCAACTTTATAACCACGAGCATTACTTTCTGGCAAACTCGCAAAAAGCTTCCTCATGTCATCAAAAATTCCAAGATAAGTTGCTGGATTTGATCTCGGCGTCCTGCCAATTGGAGATTGATCTATAACAACCATATTCTCTATGTACTCTGCGCCCGTAAGCCCTTGATCATTGAGATTATAATTGCTTAAATATTTTTTGCCCTTAAAGCTTTTTCCAGAAAGCTCCATACTCACAGCAGGCACAAGCTCTTGCATTACCAAAGTACTTTTACCTGATCCAGAAACTCCAGAAACTCCACAAAATACACCCAATGGAAATTTCACACTAACATCTTGTAAATTATTTTTTGATAAATTTTCAAGCTCCAAAAATCCCATCGGCTTTCTAATCTCATGCTTTCTTATTATATTTTTTTCGCCACTTAAATACGCGCCGGTCATAGAATTAATATTTGCAGCTACCTGCACAGGATTACCAACAGCTGTAACTTGGCCACCCAAAACACCAGCTTGAGGCCCCATATCTATTATATAATCAGCCTGATGCATAGTATCAATATCATGCTCAACAACTACAACAGTATTTCCCTGATCTCGCAAATATTTTAAAGTCTTTATTAATCTATCATTATCCCTTTGATGCAAACCTATACTTGGCTCATCAAGTATATATAAAACACCACTTAGCGCAGATCCTATCTGTGTAGCGAGCCTTATACGTTGACCTTCACCACCAGAAAGTGTCCCTGCTGGCCTATTTAATGTAAGATAAGATAAACCAACTTCATTTAAAAAATTCAATCTATTACTAATTTCTTTTATTAAGCTACTCGCAACAGCTTTAGACGAATTATCTAGCTGCAAATTCTCAAAAAATATTACCATGTCCCTTATTGATAGATCACAAACATCATATATATTTTTCTCGCCCCCATCATCACTTATAGTTACAGCTAAAACATTTTTATTTAATCTTTTACCAAAACATTTCACACAAGTTTTTTCTTGTGCATATTTTGGCCCAAAAAAGTCAGGATACTTTGTTTTCCAAAACTCTTCATCCCCCTTTTGCCAAGGCCACTCATGAACAAATCCAAGACCACTACATCCGTCACACGCACCTACTGGCGAGTTAAAAGAAAAGCATCGTGGCTCAAGTTCAGGAATAGACTTCATACATTTAACGCACATGCGAGCAGAAGAATATATATACTCTTTATTAATAATTTCCCCAGAAATATTCTTATCATCTGAAATATCAGAAACACAATCGGGCTTGCTCTCTACAATAACCTTGCATGAGCCTCCAGTTATAGTAAAAGCCTTTTCCACCGCCTCCTGAAGTCTAGATTTTTCATGAGAATCAACTTCTATAGAGTCTATTAACAAATCTATATTATGCTTATAAGTTTTTTTAAGTTTTAAATTTTTAATATCATTAATAAACGAAAATTTTTGCTTAACGCCATCTATGACAAATCTGTAATAACCCTTAGAAAATAAATCCAAAATTTCTTTTTCAAATTCACCCTTTTTTTCTCTAGCAATAGGTGCCGCGATTACAACAGACTGACCAATAAAACTATCCAATAAGCCATTAGTTATAGCTTCTGGTGATTCTGACTTTATTTCTAAATTACACTCTGGACAATGCACGGTTCCAACTCTTGAGTATAAAACTCGCATATAATCATAAATTTCAGTTATTGTCCCAACCGTAGATCTTGGATTAGAACTAACTGTCTTTTGTTCTATCGCTATAGCTGGACATAAACCATCGATTTTATCAAAATCAGGCTTTTTTGATATTCCCAAAAACTGTCTAGCATAAGAAGATAGTGACTCCATATATCTACGTTTACCTTCTGTAAACAAAATATCTAACGCTAACGAGCTTTTACCAGATCCAGATGGCCCTGTTATGATAGTTAATTTTCCCTTTGGGATTTGAACGTCAATATTCTTTAGATTGTGCTCTTTTGCACCATAAACTTTTATCCAACCTTGATCAAAAGCATTTTCACTAACACTTTCAAGTACTTTTTTAGCACCGCCAAAATTATGTTTATTATTTTTTTTGATAACCTTTTCCATATACTCACCTATATAAATTATAAAATTAAATTACAAATAAAAATACTGTTATAATTATTATAGCATAAAATAAGATTTTTTAAAGCCAAAACCCATATTTTTTGGCTTACTTAAGGCAAAAAACCCGCTTTTTATCAATCGGGTAGGAGGAAGTGAGATTACTCACTTCCGACCTCCCACACCACCGTACGTACCGATCGGTATACGGCGGTTCATAAAGCTTCACACAGCTCATCATATCTCTTAACTAAACTTACAAGTCC
>Ga0209417_1006542_pt1 | contig 11837 bp, 9 predicted proteins | sample RifGroF2_FD_184002 | JGI IMG/M metagenome (GOLD analysis project Ga0209417, IMG submission 184002) | Groundwater microbial communities from Rifle, Colorado, USA - Groundwater F2 (SPAdes) (version 2) | ecosystem: Environmental > Aquatic > Deep subsurface > Groundwater | place: Rifle, Colorado... | reverse complement strand
ATTTTTATTCCTTTATCAACCGTCAAGCTGATAATGAATATAATGCAAAAATCTTCTTTTATCTAATACTACGGCCAAGCCTTGATAGTCTCACTAGTCAAACTAGTGGTTTACCTTTCTTAAATTAGTTAACAAAATATAAAATAAGCATGTTACTACAAAATTTAGTAACATGCTTATTTTATTTATTTTTTATTTCAAAAAAATCACTATTTTTGACCCCCCTACGCTAAAGCTACGCAGAACAAGCCAGAATTTATTTCAAGAAATCAAGCACTATTTTTGACCAAGGCTCCATGCGATCATAAAATCCATGCAACTCTTCTATAGTTAGTAAAACCCCACTCTCTAATTCTTCTTTTACATAAATCTCAGAGCTATCACCCTCAAGAAGATAAACAAATCCAACATGCACTTTGCCAACATCGTTAGAATCATCGTTTAAAATTCCCAAAAATTTTATCTCAAATTTTCCAGAATAATCTATTTCCTCTAAAAACTCTCTATTGGCCCACTGTGCGATATCTTCAGTTCTTATATCTTCCTGTCTAATATGCCCACCTATGCCAAGAGAATATTTGCTCTGAAGCCTGGTCTCGCTAGCTTTCGCCTTTCTCTGCATCAAGAAATACTTTTCTTCGTGCTTAAAAATCAAATATGGGATAACTTGCTTATAATTAAAATCCTGTTCCATAAGCGATCTTGGCAAAAACTCTTTTTTGGCCATAATCACGTATAAAAAGTCACTTCCAAAAACACTCTCGCTTGGCTTTTGCAAACCCTGAAAGCTTGATTTTGGAAATAAATAATCCCGCTTTATAACCAAAATATTCTCATCCTGCTTTTTATTTTCACTAACATTATTTAAATTTATTTTTTGTGTATTCACAGCTTATAACCCAAACTTACAAAAATACAAGAGTATAATTATCAAAACGTTAAGACAATTATACTCACGAAAATTACAAAAAAATAGCCACCAACGCTTATTTTTGAGCCTGATTATTATCTTTATCAATAGTTTCTAAAAAAACCTCTTGTTCAACACTTTCTTTCTCAGCGCTCTTTTTAAATGGACTTTCTTTAAATACACGCTTTGTATGCTCTTTTTGTCTTCCCCTGTTCCAAGAAGAAACTGGTGTGAAATAACCAATAACACGTGTATATTGCCCAACAATTGGCGCACCGCACATAGGACAAACAGTAGATGGTCCAGCTATCGTTGTATGATCATTTTGGCACTTACAGAAATTATAATTTATCGCAAAATGCTCACAACCAACTTTAATAGAATAAGCTATTAACTTTTTCATCTGATCTTTATGCGTAAGTTTTTCGCCAATATTTAAATGTGAAATTCCACCACCAGTAAGAACTTTTGAAAAAATTCCATCAATTTCTATCCTGTTTGCCACGTCACAATCAACCCATAGTGGCACAAACTGATTTGAATAAATTTCATAATCCATTCCATACGCAATTGCATCTTTTTTTGCCAAATGCACAGCTAAACTTTCTGCCGGAACTTGCTCAACATTAAAATTAGAATCATATTTTTTTGTACACTCTGCAGCATATCTTCTTATGTCATCTAAAATACTTTTTGACATTTCTTTTCCAGATTGTGTCAAAATAGAATATCCCATCTGCTCAAGACACTCAGAAATTCCATTAATACCAAAAGTACTAAATAATCTATCAAGACTTATTATGCCTCTTTGAACAAATGGCAAAAAATTTGCATCAACTCTATTTCTCAATAATTGCTTATGTGCCAACAATGCCTTTGCTGCTGTATCCAATCTATCGTGTAATAATTCTATCAAATGATCATAAGAATTCGCCAAATATCCCAATCTTGCTAAATTTACGGTAACAACTCTATGTGACCCTATCGACAAACCACCATTGCCAAAACTATCTGTCCCAGCCAAATCAAGGTCATTTACAAATCGGCAACACATTGCTATCTTATTTCCTGAAGAAATGTAAATATTAAAGCAACCTTTTTCCAAATTAATTTCAGAAAAATATTCCAATGCTCTTTGATCTAAAATATTTTCATTTTCATCAACTCTTAAATTTAATGTAACAACTGGAAATCTATATGGAAAACCTGAAGCTGGATCACCCTTTTGAAACCAATTACAAAATATTTTTTGTATCTCCCAAACAACATTAAAATCTGGCTTAGATAAATCTGGAAAAATATAATCACCAAAAAGAAACTCTAAATTTGGCATATCAAATATAGAAATATTTGTAAATGGCGACTGATGCGAACTTCTCAACTTTTTATTTAGCGTATGCACAAGTGATTGAAAATCATTTTCTATATCTTTCACAACTATAGGATCAGTTAAATCTAAATTTTCTTTTTTTACAAAATAAGAATAACAAACTATAAGATCACCAATAGCAACTGCTCCAGCTATTTCCTGAGACATTTCTATTACAACTTCTTTTACTTGATCCATAAAAGATCTTTTTCTTTTTGGAGGATACGATCTTAATTGCCCCCAGTAATTACCCCTAGAAAGCAAAAAATCTACAGACATTGCCCAACAATATGGGACCTGAAGTGACGTACTATCATGCATGTACAAATCACCTTCAATTATAAACTTTAAAGCTTTATCGGCAGTCTCTAAATCATATTTAGACTCTAAAATTTTATATATATCATGATAACCAATAAGCTTAATATGACTTTTTGTCATCTCTGAAAGATAATTTCCATAAGATCTACTGTCCTGACCATAATTTGCATTACCATCAACAGTCATGTCCAAGACGCTCTCTTTAAAATATCGTTCAGACAATGCAGATATATCTAACTGCTCAGGAGATATTCCCTCTATCTTTAGAAGTTCTTTATTAATTCCTGAGTAAAGCTTTTTAAAACTATCACTAAAAGCAGAAAAACCATTTAACATTTCCATGTATCCCCTTTTCTTTTAAAAACTCTTTGATTAGACGAAGCAGGCCAACCCTCTTGTCGTAAATCTTCCCTATAAGGTCCACAAACAACCATAACTAAATTTTCAAGTAGCTCGTCAGGCAAGATCTCAAACTCTCTACCGGTATACATTGCTATCGGCTTTTGAGTTTCATTTTTCAATCTTTTGCAAACATGCACAAGAAAATCTATCTGGTCAGTTGGTTCCCCACCCAAAAAAACAACCATCTCTGACAACTTATCTCCAGCAATTCTTTCTATTAACTGATCATCTGTCATTAAGGTTCCATTCTCTTTTTCCCATAAATCTTTATTATGACAATTTTTACATCTTATAGAGCAACCTGAAAAGTATATAGCCGTTGCTATCTTATCTGGCACATCTATAAACGACGTAAAAATGCGTGCAATCCATCCGTTCATATCAATCCTTAAACTTTAAAAACTTCAAAAAAAGGGTAAAAATCCCCCACCGGTATTTTTATAAATACCAACAAAAATATTCAAATTTTTTCTGTGAAAAAAATTATTACTTATCTCAGTAAAAACAAATTAAGAATAAAAATCAACTACATAATTTAAAAAAATTACTTGATCTTTTAAAATATATATTTAGTCGTAAATTATTAAATTAACACTTTAACAAAAAGAAAAAATGGCTCGGTTAAATAAACAAAAAGTTTAGATTTTTTATTTATTTAACCGAGCCATAAAATATAATTTTTTAAATTAAAAAATTTTCCTGCTTAACTTTTGGTAAATAAACGATGCAAGCATAAATATCAAACCAATAACTATAAATACAATTATCCTACTAGCTGTCTGCGTCATACCCATAACAAAAAACCACAATTTCCATAATGTTAATACAGAAATGCAAACTCCAAATATACGAATAAATTGCCTTTTTAATAAAAGTCCAATAAATATAAAAAACAACGATGCAATACCATAATATACTGAAATTGCTAGAACATTATACCAAGCATTTTCAGTTATCAAATACAAGTTTCTACCTACACAAAAAAAAGCGAAAAAACATAACAAAAGTTCGTAAATTTTTATAAAGAAACAAACTTCGTATTCCTTAAGTTTTTCTATAGAAAATTTTGTCTTTTGCGCAATCGCCTCCATCCACGTAGCAACTTCTGTGTCTTTAAAAATATACGCTTCTCCATATTTTTTTGCATTCAACAAAATCATGTATCCAGCTATAACAAAAATAAATACAACACAGATTAAATTAAATTCATTATAATATGCAATCTTACCTTCTTGTGATAAATTAGAGTATAATTCAAAAATTTTTGGATTAAATAAAAACATAATTACCGAAGTCACAAAACAAAAATATGCATATATTCGCATATAATTTTTTGATCTCATTAAACCAAAATAAAATAAAATAATAGAGTATGCTGCAATTGCAACAATCTTATATGGCCAAACCCATAGCGGCGACATCAACCATATAAAAATAGTAAAATAAATACCCGATTCTAAAACTTCAGGCAATCTCTTTTGTGAGCCCTCAAGCTGCAATTTATACCTATTTGCCAAATATGCCGACCCTCCAAAAAGAATAATCAATACAGCCGTTGCCAAATTCAAATCGTTATAAATTAGCGACTTAAATTCACCTAAAGATCCATTACTAAAAATACCTGCACACATTGATTTAAAAATATTTTCTATGTAAACAATCAACACAATTATCACAAAAATACCTGTAAATACTCGTAAGTAATAGTTTTTAATAATAAAGCTAATTCCAAGAATTAATACTGCATAAGCCATAACAACCATACTTAAATTATATCTCTTAAAATGCATCATTATAACTGCAAAAAATTGCAAGATAGTTAAAGTTACCAGCACAGATAACAAATTATTATTTAGTTTATTTTTTATAAACATAAAAATAGTTTTTATCAAAAATATAAAGCCAAAAATAAATAATAAATATTTTATTACATCTGTTTGTGTAGCCCCGGCAAATAGCCATCTAATTGGCGCAATAGCACTATCTATTTTATATGATAAAGATCGCGTTAAATAAAACTCATAAAGAATAAATGAAGCAAACCCTCCAAAAATAATTATCCAAGATTCTAGCCAATTCTTCTCTTTAGAAAAAATTAAAGAATACACGTACGGCAACAAAACCATAACAAAATAAAAAATAGTTATATTTAAAATCTGGTAATTTAAATCTAAATTTTTTATCATAGGGCAATAAAAATAAAGATACATAAAATAAAGTAAACCAAAAGCCAAAAGACCCCAACGCTTTACAAGAGCCAAAATAACAAAAGCAAAAGAAATTAAAAATAAATACGACATAACAAGTAAAAAATTATCAGGATTAAAATGCTCAAATGCGTCGAAATAAAAACCCGTTTTTGTTAAAAATAATGGCGCCAGAAAGCCCCCAAATAAACTAAAATATGCGATAACCCTAGAATTATGCAATAAGCTAAGCACAAAAGCCAAAATTGTTATTAAAGTAAAAATAATAAAAGTAACGCCTGGGTCAATAAGCCCATAAAGGCTGTGCGCCGCATATGTTGAAATATAATAAAGAACAACCCCCCCGGCCACAAATCCAAATGACCACTGTTTTTTCTTAATAATTTCACCTGCGACAATTAAGCCAGTAGCTGCAACAAAACCGGCTATAACTCTTGCCATAGGCCCAAACCAACCTTTTTCTATCGCAAATTTAAATAAAAAACCCATGCCAAGAAGAAAAATTGCTACACCGATTATCTGGAAAATATACTTTCCTAGATTTAACTCAAGCTTTTTAAAATCTATTCCAACTTCTTTACCTTTTTGTTCAAAAACTTTTTCTGACTCTTGATTTATAGTCTCTTTTTCTTGAAATAAAACCTTCTCAATTTTAGAAATACGCTCACCCTGCTTGTCTATTTTCGATTCAATGCCGTCAATTTTCTCTTCTAATTTGTTTATTTTTTTATCATCCATCACGCACACTCTCTCAATTATAAAAAGTTAATAAAATATAGTTTTTATAATTTTAAATAAAAAAAAATTTGCATTGCAACAAAAAACTCTATAAAAAAATTAGCGCAACAAGCTGCACAGACCTAGAGAATCGTTAACATCCAAAACACTCCCGTTAGAAACTACACCCAGTAAAAACAAATTAAGAATAAACTACATAATTTAAAAAAATCACTTGATCTTTTAAAACATATATTTAGCTGCAAATTATTAAATTAACACTTTAATAAAAAGAAAAATGGCCCGGTTAAATAAACTATTTAATTATATTTAAAAATAATAAATTTAAAAAATAATAGTTTTAATTTTATTATTTTTTACACTTTTAATTTTTATAATTCTATTTTTTAAATTTGAACGAAATAAAAAAAATTCTACCAAACATTTACTAATTACAATAGATCGTAATTTATTGAATTTTCCAGTATCACGAGAATTAACCTCTGAAACATATTTTTCTTGTAAAAAACAATGATCTTCAAATTGAACCATATCTCCAGCAGCAATATTACAAATAAAATCAGATTTATTATTATCTTCAAAAATAATCACAAAATCTTCTTCAGATTTAATTATTTGGTTTGACACATCTACAAGACCAGCTTCATCAAAATTTAACGCCTGAAAGCTAATTTTTTGCATATTAAAAGCAAGAAAAGAAAATCCCAGAAAGAAAAAAAATATACCCTTCATAACAAACAATTATTACGTTAATTTTTGTAAAAATTAACGTAATAAATCCCATAATTTTAAAAAGTCTTGAATATTCATTTGCTGCGAACGCAATTTTAAAGTTTCTTCTGACAACTTAGAATAATCATAATGTGTTTGCTTTAAATTATTTAACAAAGTTCTTCTAGGAGACTTAAAACATAACTTTATAAATTTCCAAAAATTCTCTTCATTAGGTATAACTACTAAATCTTTTCTAGGCCTAAAATGCATTAATCTAGAATCTACTTTTGGAGGAGGACAAAATGCGCCTGGTAAAATTTTATTTAGCAATTTCCAGTCAAAATAATGCTGGAAAAATAGCGATGGAAACCCATAGCCTCTTCCAGATTTTTTTACAATCTTTTGAGCCACTTCTTCTTGCACCATTATAACGCCCTCAGTTAACAAGCTAATATTTCTTTGAAGCATGTGCAATATTGGAAAAGTAATTTGATACGGTAAATTTGCAAGTAACGTCCATTTTTCTGATTTTTCTTTAAATCTTGAAAAATCTACATCCAAAATATTTTCTGTAAAAATATCTATGCGCTGATTATCACGACCAAGAGATTTATAAACATACTCTGACCATTCTGGATCAATCTCAAAGACCCATAATTTGGCCATACAAGTATTTAAAATCTCTTTTGTTAGTACGCCATCACCACAACCAATCTCAAAAATATACGTATTTTCGTCAATCTTAACATTATAAGTTATGTCTTTGACAACATTCATATCTCTTAGAAAGTGTTGCCCAAACTCTTTTTTTATTCTTATATGATTATTCAAAACTTAATATCTCCAAAAATTATTTGCGCCCCCTTCAGGGGGCGCAATAAAAAACTTTTATTTCATTAAAGCATCTTTGAAGAAATCTAAATTCTCCAAAGCAACGCCAATACCCTTAACTACGCAAAATAATGGATCTTCGGCCACTCTAACTGGAAGCCCAGTTTCTTTAGAAACTAATTTATCAAGGCCTCTTAGCAAAGATCCGCCACCAGCCATAACTATTCCCTTGTCTACCAAATCAGACGAAAGTTCTGGTGGAGTATTTTCTAGAGCAACTTTAATACCATCAATAATAGAAGCTATTGTTTCAAGCAAAGACTCATTAACTTCTGCAGCAGAAAAATTAATTGTTTTAGGTACGCCTGTAACCAAGTCTCGGCCTTTTACCGACATACTCTCTTTACAATTTTCTGCATCTATTAAAGCAGCACCAATTTTTATTTTAACTTGCTCAGCTGTACGCTCACCTATAAGCAACTTATATTTTCTTTTTACATATTGAACAATTGCGCTATCCATTTCATCGCCACCAACGCGTATTGATTTACAATAAACAACGTTTTTAAGAGAAATAACCGCAACTTCTGTTGTTCCGCCACCTATATCTACAATCATATTTCCAGATGGCTCAGCAACAGGTAATCCTGCACCTATAGCTGCCGCCATTGGCTCCATAATCGTATAAACATCACGAGCACCTGCTTGCTTTGCAGTTTCTTCGATGGCACGTTTTTCAACCTGAGTTATTCCTGATGGAACGCCAATTATCATTCTTGGACTCACCAAAGTTCTTCTGTCATTGTGCACAGTTCTTATAAAATGCCTCAACATTGATTCTGTAAGCTCAAAATTTGCTATAACACCATCTCTCATAGGCCTACAAGCAATAATATTTTCAGGAGTCTTGCCTAACATCTCCTTTGCCTCTTTTCCAGCTGCAAGAACAACACTCGTATTTGCCCTAACAGCAACTACTGATGGCTCATTTAGAACAATACCCTTATTTGCAACATAAACAACAGTGTTCGCTGTACCCAAATCTATAGCCATGTCATTTGAAAAAAGTCTAAACAACTTAGCTGGCAAAAATTTCATATTTTTTTTCCCTTTAAACTAAAAAACTAAATCCAACCCTAAACTAACTTTTTGTGTTTTTGGCGCATTTTTCCCAACTAAGAAAAATGTAGGCCAATCCCAAGTCAATGAAACAACAGGAGCAACTCTTCTATTCTCAACATCGCTAAAGAACTCATAATACGCACTCAAGTTAAGATAATCATTTGCCCAAGACGAAGGATTACTTATAAAGTTAAAATTTTCCACCAATACAGCCTTCTTATCAATCTCCGGCCTATAATCACACCAAGAATCACATTGATGATAAGCCAGAGTATAGCCTACCCTTATACCAAAACCTTTCCTCAAATTTTCCCACCAAAATTGTGGTGAAAATATGAAAGTTAATCCTGGATCAACTTTAACAGGAGCTATTAAAGCTCCAAACAGAGACTGCTCTCCTGCTACCGGTATTCTATCATTTTGAACTTTTGAAAATCTTTTACTTAGCCTTAACATAATTAAAAGCTTCATATCATCTTTTAATCCCAACTCTGTATCTATCTGGCCATAAATACCCCAGTGTCCATTACCACCAAAAGGGATAGAAGATGGAATATTTAAACATCTTTTTTCACCTGTTGGCAACAATAATCCCAAACTAAATCCGGCATCTATTCTTTGCATTTTGTATAAATAATCCCACACGTTGCCTATTCGTATATAGGCATCCATATCACCCATTCCAACTTTATTATAATTATTACCTGTCACTCCTATCGCATTATGCAATTTCGACATATAATCATAAATATCTGTGAAACCACTGGCCCTATTTAAACCAGATTTGCCCTTATCAAAAATAAACGAATAGTTAGAATGCAAGCGCATCAAATAAAGCGATGTTCCTGCATACAAATACTTCCATATATGCTGATCATATACAACAGATAACCCCTGCGCGTTAATCTTTTGATCAATATCGAATGGCAAGCTTAAATTCTGAAATTCATCCAAAAGCGGATTCGGCTTACCCAAAACAACCAACGCCTTACCTATATTTTGCATTTCATAATCACCAAAAACTTTTGGGATCATAACTTCTTCACCATTCATACCCATTGCATGATCTGCCGAAGCTACAAAAAAACTAGCTCCAAATCTACTATATTTATCAACTCTTTTTGTGTAAGGCCGCTTATAAAGAGGCAAAAACCTATTATCATACACATTGGAAAATACATTTGAACTAAACAACAAAACTATCAATAACGGAGCAAAAAAATTTTTCTTGTACATACCTAAACCCTGCTTTTTAAAACTATCCAAGTTTTTAACATCAAATAATACTATGGAGGAGAGAGGGGGATTCGAACCCCCGATCCCGTTTTATCGGGATAATCGCTTTCGAGGCGACCGCTTTCGACCACTCAGCCATCTCTCCGCATACTTTATATATAATAACCTATTTTCCTTTTTTTTAAAGGTCTACTAATTATAAAATTTAATTCATTTTACCACAAAAAATATTATAATATACTCATAAGTTCATTTTACTATAAAATTTTATAAGTTATTTCTCAAATAATACTAATTTATATATTACTGAGAAATTTGATTTTAAAGAGGAATCAAAATGCCTTTATACGACAATCTACAATCTGTTATATTAGCAGCAGGAAAATCAACAAGGTTCAACTCTAGCGGAACCAAGTTGATTGAGAAAATTTGCGGACGCCCAATGATTGTGTATACATTAAGACTCCTTGAAGAATTAAATATAAATGCAACATTTGTTGTAGGACATCAAAAAGAACTAATAGAAAATACTATATCGAGCAATATATCACGCAATACAAATATAGAAGTTAATTTTATTCATCAAAAAGAACAACTAGGAACAGGCCATGCTGTTGCTTGCACACAAGATAAATGGAAAAAAGATAATATTTTAATTATAAATGGTGATACTCCTCTCGTTAATAATCAAATAATAGAAAAGCTTTATAAAGAACATATAGAATCTAATGCTGCAATAAGCTTTGTAGTTGCTAAATGTCCTGATTCTAATCATGCTTATGGAAGAATAATTAGAGAAAAATCAGGAATAAAAATAGTTGAAGCAAAAGACTTTGATAAAAATATATATACAGAAAATTATGATATTAATGCCGGAATATATATAGCAAAAACAGATTTTCTAAATAATTGCATAAACAAAATAAATACTCAAAACGCATCCAAAGAATTTTATCTGACTGATCTAGTACAAATTGCAAGTGAAAAAAATTTAGCAGTAATAACTTATGAAGCTCAATTTAATAGAGTTATGGGCGTAAATACGCCTTATGAATTATGGCAAACTGAAGAGACAAAGAGGCTTGACATAATAAAAAACTTTATAGATAAAGGCGTAAAATTTAGCTTGATGAATGCAATTGAAATAGACGCAGACACACAAATAGGTGCAGGAACATTAATAGAATACGGCGTGCAAATATCTTCTGGCTCTATAATAGGTGAAAATTGCGTTATAAAAAAATTTTCTACAATAAGCAACTCAATTATAGAAAATAACGTAGAAATTTATCAAAATAGCATAATAAACAACTCTCAAATATGTAAAAATACAAAAATTGGTCCATTTGCTCATGTACACGAACAATCAAAAATAGAACAAAATTCTGTTGTTGGAAATTTTGTTGAGATTAAAACTAGTACAATAGGCCAAAATAATTTAGTGTTACATTTAGCATATCTTGGAAATACTATTACTGGATCTACTGTTAATATTGGCGCAGGAACAATAACATGTAACTATGACGGAATAAGCAAGCATTCAACAACAATAAAAAACAACGCTTTTATTGGAAGCAACAACACTCTAGTAGCGCCTGTAACAATAGGCGAAAGCTCATTTACTGCGGCTGGATCAACAATAACAGAAGACGTCCCAGCTCACAGTTTGGCTATAGGCAGATCAAAGCAAGTAAATAAAGAAGATTATGTACAAAGACTACTTGAAAAACTACGTTTAAAATCTACCAGCACAAGTTCAAGCGATAAAAAAAATAATATTAATAATCTAGAACAAGAAAATTATATATTCTCAAATACATGCAAAACAAATAATAGCCAAGAGAATATTTAAGATAATATGGGTCTGTCAATAATTTTGTGTAAACGGATTTCGTAGGTGTTAAAACTTTACTATAAATACATAGAAATCCTTTCCTCAAACATGATGGCTAAAACTGGTAAAATGTCTGTGTTCCAGCCATAAACA
>Ga0209417_1006538_pt1 | contig 11844 bp, 9 predicted proteins | sample RifGroF2_FD_184002 | JGI IMG/M metagenome (GOLD analysis project Ga0209417, IMG submission 184002) | Groundwater microbial communities from Rifle, Colorado, USA - Groundwater F2 (SPAdes) (version 2) | ecosystem: Environmental > Aquatic > Deep subsurface > Groundwater | place: Rifle, Colorado... | reverse complement strand
GATGGTATCATCCGCTGTCCTAATACTGGCGATATTAACTGTAATCCTGATGCCTCAAAACAAAAACTATTCAATGATTTTTATCGGAATAGCCGGAGGGCATTTAATTGTACCCCTTATTGCAATATTTACAGGTTGGGTACTTATTCCTGAAAAGCTGTTACTAAAAGTCTGGAAAAGAAGAACAATCGAAGGTTACGACTTTGGCTGGTCGCCCAAATGGATTTACGGATTCCTGGTTGCGGCAATATTGGTTTCTCTGCTGGCTGTACACGTTTATATTGCATTGGACGGGTCGCCTGTGATCCAATTTTCGGCTTATACCCTTTTGCTGTTACTGGCGGTAAACTTTTTTATAGGGAATGTAATTATCCGGAATTCGGACCGCACTGCACGAATAACCCTGCCTATGGTCAATCTTTTACCAACCGGACGCGGTAACGTTCTGGATGCAGGTTGCGGGGCAGGCCGCACCACCATAGCCTTAGCTCAGGCGATGCCAGCTATAAAAATTACCTCCTTTGATAAATTCGACGCAGCTTATATTGATGATGGCGGCGTTAATTTGCTTAAGCGGAACATTAAATTGGCAGGCATTGAAGAAAGGGTTACTATTGAAACTGGCGATATTACAAGAACTTCATTTGATAACGACCAATTCGATGCCATTGTCAGTTCGTTTATGATCGACCATTTGCGAACCGGAAAAAGACAAGCTTTGCAGGAGTCTTTTCGGATTCTAAAACCGGGAGGCCGTTTTCTGCTGATTATTGTTGTGCGCGGTTACACAGCTTTTGGTATAGCAATTTTTTTCAGTTTGTTAATCACATCAAGAAAAACATGGAAAAATTGGATTGAACAAACCGGATTTAAAATGATTTGTGATGGAAAGATAAACGAAGGTGCTTACTTTTGTTTCGAGAAACCTTTCAATAGCAAATAATGCAAACACCAGAACATACACACCATCACGAGCAGCGCACAAAACAGGTAGTTTTTATTACTGCAGTTACCATGGTTGTGGAAATTATTTTCGGACTATCGACCAAATCAATGGCGTTATTGGCCGATGGTATCCACATGGGTTCGCATGTATTGGCCATTGGTTTAAGTTGGATCGCTTATATTATTGTTAGAAGGGTATCGACAAGCGAAAAATTCAAGGGCAATTCCGGTAAAATCCTGTCCCTTTCGGGTTACAGCAGTGGATTGATGCTGCTTATATTTGCAGGGGTAATCCTTGTTGAAGCAATCCAACGTATTTTCAACCCAACGGTAATCCTTTACAAAGAAGCGATAACTGTGGCTTTCATTGGGTTATTGGTAAATATTGCCAGTGCCTTTCTTTTGCATCACGACCACGAGCATTCAGACCATAACATCCGTGCAGCCTATCTTCATGTTATTGCCGATGCTTTGACAAGTGTTTCTGCCATACTTGGCCTGACCGCGGCTATGATTTGGAATATTGCTTACATTGATGCTATTGCTGCAATTCTCAGCTCATTTGTAATCATTAAGTGGTCGGTAGGCCTGTTAAAGGATTCCGGGAAAGCGTTATTGGACATAAATTCTCCAAACCATGATCATCATTAAAAGTACAATTACCTGCGCGAACTGCGGGTTTTCAAAAGAAGAAACCATGCCGGAAGATTCGTGCCTGTTCTCCTACGAATGTGAGAACTGTAGAGCAATTATGAAACCTAAAAAAGGCGATTGTTGTGTGTTTTGTTCGTATGGAAATGTTCCGTGCCCACCGGTTCAGGCAAATAAAAGTTGTTGTGGCTAAAATTAGAGGCTGTCTCAAAAGTCAAAATACTCGCGAACCTAGTCATCCCGAATTTATTTCGGGATCTGATATACAATGCATTGGGATCCTGAAACAAGTTCAGGATGACGGGATCAATGACTTTTGAGACAGCCTCTACTACTTAAAACATTAACATTTAAAGTTTTATCTTAATCCCCCCGTTTATTACAAATCCATCCACCGGGGCATAAATATCCCTGAAAACCGGATTGGAAACTGAACCGGTATAAATATTGCTAAATCTGGTCTGCCGGGTGTCGAACAGGTTCTCAAAATTGACGAAAACTGAAAAATGTTCCCAGAGTCTTTCAGCCATCAGCCCGCAAATCCAATAGGATTGACCAGTTTCTCCGTCGTTCAGCTTTTGCTTGCTGTAATAGTAAGCTTCCAGTCCAACTTTTAGTTTCTCGTCAAGTTCATACATCAAAACATTGTTTAGCCGGTGTTTGGCAACCAACGGGAATGCAGTTAAAACTCCATTCATCTGTTGGTTTACATCGGCCAGCGTATATCCGACAAAAAGCTTAAAATCGCTGTAAGTCAGCTTTGCATTGAGTTCAATCCCTTTCGTATCAATATACCCATCGGGTTGCATGAATTCATAATTTCCCTGATCAGATTGTGTCAAAACCAGGGGTTTCAGGATTCGGGTATAGAAAAAAAGTGTGTTCAGGCTAAATGACATTTCAGGAGTAATTGAAGTACGGTAATTGAAATCCAGGTTTCCGCCAACCGACTGCTCTGCTTTGGTGTTTTCATGATCAACAGGCAGCACATTTCTGAATTGGAGACGTTCAGCGTCTTCGGTAAAAACCGTCGGTGTTTTGTAGCCAAGTCCGCCGCCGAGCCTGGCCGAGAGGCTTGAATTAAACTTGAAAAGAGCGGCTAGCCTGGGAAGCAAAAAGAAACCGTATTCATTCTGATAATCGCCGCGAACGCCGGTTTCGAGGGAAAACAACTCCGAAGCGGTCCATGAATTTTGCACAAATGCTCCAATGGTAGTATGGTTGTAGTCAACCACATTGGTCGTGTTGGTTTTATCCTGAGCGAAACGCTCGGTCCATAAATTCAGGCCAGCTATCCACTCCTTATTTTTTCGCTTAATCGCATAGGTGACTTCTGTGAATGATGAAAACTGTATTCCTGAAAAAATAAAATCAGATATTTCGATTTTCCGGTCGTAATAACTAAAGCTGTTTTTTAGCCTGAAAACCACGCTATCACTTACCTGATGATCAACACCAAACTGGGTACTGAACCGTTTGGTCCGATTCTTTTCGAAATACGAATGAATAGCATCGCCCTTTCCATCAATGTATTGCATATCGCCACCAGTCCGGTCTTCCATGGTGCTGTTAAACCCGATGTTTAGCGATGTATTCGGACTTGCATAAACGAACAGTTTTGGATTGAGCGTTACCCGTCGGTATTTGGGGATCGCCGTAAAACCAATATCTGCCGGATCGTAAGGATTTCCGGAATTGTACGAAGCAAAAACTGTTGATCCGACCTTTTCAAACTTTTGAGCATAAAACCCGCTGATGTCCAATCCTACAGCCGAAGTCCCATTCAGCAGGAAGTTCAGTTCACGTTCTTCTTTGGGCATTCGTGAAACAAGGTTAACCAAACCGGCAATTGCCCCGCCACCGTAAAGGGTTGATGATGCACCTTTAATAACTTCAACCTGTTTTAGATCCAATGGCACAATCTGTAAAAGTCCCAATCCACCAGAAAATCCTGAATACAGAGGAAACCCATCACGCAGAATCTGGGTATATTTCCCATCAAGTCCCTGAATCCGGATACTTGAATTGTAGGAGGTTGCCGATGTTTGCTGGGTCTGGATGCCGGTGCTCTCATTGAGCATCATCCGGATATCGCCGGGTTTCATGTTTCCTTTTTCTTCAAGTTCTTCGCCTGAAATAGCTTCCAGTCTTGTAGGGGTATTTTCGATGGTTCGACTCGACCGGGTTGCAGTAATGATTACTTCGTCCACTTCTTCGTCGCTGGCGGAAAGAAATATTTCAACGGTGTCCTGCTGAGCAAGTGGAAAAATAAAGGTTTCAGTTTTTTCGTTATATCCAATAAAAGTGACAACGATTGTCCATTTTCCATTTGGAACATTTGGGATTTGGGCAAATCCATTCATATTGGTGGCACTTCCTTTCGTGGTTCCCCGAACCAAAACGGTCGCTCCGGTTAATGGTTCCTTCGTTTCGCTATCCCGGACTACAGTTTTAAATGTATTTTGTGCCAGACTTTGAAATGCAAAAAACAATGCAAGTACTGGCAGTATCAATGATTTCATTTTTAATAATTTAAGTTAATGAATTGCAAAATCATGTCGTTTGGAATCAAACAACATGACCCTGTATAAAGCACAGGTTCATTAACTTATCTTAGGCGGTTGCCAAAATCTGGGGTAATAATAATCGAGGTATTTCTGAATGTAGGTTATCTTCAGCTCGTTAGTTTTTACGGTTTCAGGATTTAAATCAGAATTAATTGCAATAACCACAAACCCAGTACATGATCCGCAAACCATAAACGGGGAACAGCTATTGGCCGGACCTTCGGAAGAATGATTATTTCCATTATTTTCTGAACATGTCGCACCTGTTTCATTACAACATTCATCGCCTGCACAGCACGGCGAAGAAGAAAGCAACAAGGTCAGTATCACTAATATGAAACAGGAGAATCTCATAACCTTTTCTAAATAGGGATTATTCGGTAAATTCTGATGATTAGAACAGTGAATTATGCTTTTGGTTTATTCTGTAAAGATGAATTTTTTTTAATTAATTCTGAAGGGTGAGGCCGGTGAGTATAATGGTTTAATCCACCAGAAATATTACATGACGAACAATGTGAACAAACCATTCTTCCATGTTGTTTTGACTGTATATTTTGTAATGACAACTTTTTTAACAATGGCAAAGCTTTACTTCACTGTTATCGGTTTTATACTATGTGGGATGGTATTATTTTCCTCCTGCGAAAAAATAACACCTCCATTGCCTGCCGACGATGGGTTGTTGGATGGCCCTGTTGCAGGACTTGACGAAGCCCAAAACCGTCAGCATTTATTAGGCGATATAGCCTTCAACGACGAGGTTTTCACCCACGAAACCGGGCTTGGGCCAACATTTGTAGCCAACAGTTGCGGCAGTTGCCATGCCGGCGACGGTAAGGGACACCCCTTTACAACGCTAACCCGTTTCGGTCAGGTGGATAGCCTTGGGAACAAGTTTTTAAAACTGGGCGGCCCCCAACTGCAAAACAGGGCTTTGCCTGGCTATAAACCTGAACAAATTCCTGAAGGCGCAACATTTTCAAAATTCACTCCTCCGATAAACAGCGGTCTGGGATTTCTGGAACTAGTTTCGGATGCCGACATCCTCGCAATGGCCGACCCCAACGATGCCAACGGCGATGGCATTTCGGGCGTGCCCAATTGGAATACCGTTCCTTTCTATGTAGAGCGCTACCCCTATTCGATTTCGAGGAACGGGAAATACATTTGTCGTTTTGGTAAAAAAGGGAGTGTTTGTAATTTACTGCAACAGACCGTCAATGCATACAATCAGGATATTGGTATTACTTCGTATTTCGAACCATACGATGTATATTCTTTACAGGAAATAAATGATGAGGTCAACATGCAAACCGTGCACGATGTTGTGTTCTACCTGCAAACACTAAAGGCGCCCATTCAACGAAATCAAAATGACGAAGAGGTACTTCTCGGGAAGCAGGTTTTTAATACCATCAACTGCGCTGGCTGCCACGTACCCACGTTGAAAACAAGTTTCTCGCCGGTTGCCGCATTGTCCAATAAAGAGTTTCACCCTTATACCGATTTATTGTTGCACGACATGGGAAGCGACCTCGACGATGGTTACACCGAAGGCAGCGCAAAAACTTACGAGTGGCGCACACCGCCGCTTTGGGGTCTTGGACTTTCACCAAATTCGCAGGGCGGGCAATATTTCCTGATGCACGATGGCAGGGCGAAAAGCATTGAAGAAGCCATCCTGATGCACGGGGGCGAAGCCGAACAATCCAAAAACAAATACAGTCAACTTACTGAAAAAGACAAACAAGCCTTGATAAAATTCCTAAAGTCACTTTAAGTTTATGAACAGAAAAGAATTCATCCGGAACGCCGGATATGCTTTTGTGGGTGGAACTGCCGCGGTCGTTTTGCTTCAAAACTGCGCAACCGCCAATTATTTCGCGCCACATGTGATATCAAACAACCTGGTATCGATTAAAAAGACAGAATTTTTAAAGGTTGAGAAAAATAAAACCATACAACGGAAATACCTACTGGTAAAAACAATCCAGTACGATTTCCCGGTATGTATATACAAATTAAGCGAACAGAACTATTCAGCTTTGCTGTTGAAATGTACACACAAAGGTTGTGAACTGAAGCCGCACGGAGATTTCCTGAGTTGTCCGTGCCACGGAAGCGAATTTTCGAACACCGGGACTGTGCAAAATCCCCCTGCCGAAGAGAATTTGAAAACATTTCAGGTAAAAACAGATAACGATAACATCTATGTGCAACTTTAAAAATACGTTCATACTCCTCCTATCCATAAGTATTTCAATTACCGCTTATGCTCAGAACGATAGTTTGCAAGTCAAAATAATTCCTGAAGGAGTTTCAGCACAGCTAAATATGGATGCAACCTATAACCGGCCTTTCCTCCAGTCCGGAAAGATGCCGATCGCTATTGGCGGTTATATGGAAGCCAATACACAATATGCTTCTACCGATGGCGTTTCAGATGGGTTTTCGTTCCAGTTCAGGAGGACCAACCTTTTCTTCTCTTCCACTATTGCAAAGAAAATACGGTTCTTCTCGGAACTTGAATTTGAAGACGGAACGAAAGAAATAAACCTGGAAGCCGCATTTGTCGATTTTGAGTTCGACCCGTTGCTTAACTTGCGTGGCGGAATAATAGTCAACCCCATCGGGGCATTTAACCAAAACCACGATGGACCTCGGTGGGATTTTATCGACCGGCCAATTTCTGCCACCACTATTATTCCGGCAACCCTGTCGAATGTTGGTTTTGGCTTTTTTGGAAAATATTTTGTTGATCGTTGGACGTTGGGTTACGAAGCATACCTGACCAATGGGTTTGATGATAAGATCATTTCGAATGAAGAAAACCGAACATCACTGGCCGCCGGAAAGTCGAACCATGATAAGTTTGAAGAAAGCAATAGCGGACTGCCCATGTTCACAGGCAAAATTGCAGTCCGGAACAGGAAGATTGGCGAACTTGGTTTTTCGTATATGACCGGTGTTTTTAATAAATGGAAGTCGGATGGTTTTATACTTGATAGCAAAAAAAGTTTAAATGTTATTGCAATAGATTACACGGCTGCAGCGCTTAAAAATAAGCTGAACATTACAGGAGAAGTAGTAAAGGTATTTGTTGATGTTCCGGACACATACAGCCAAACCTATGGGTCAGAACAATTCGGCGGTTTTATCGACATTGTTGGCACCATAATCCAGCGACAAATGCTGGGATGGGAAAAATCAAAAGTTAATCTTGCATTGCGGTTGGAATATGCCGACTATAATCAAGGGAAATTTTATGAAACAAATGGCAACATCAGCGACGATATCTGGGCCGTTGTTCCGGGAGTCGCTTTCAGGCCGGTCGGTACAACAGTGTTACGTTTCAATTACCGGTATCAGCAACAGCAGGATTTGTTAGGAAACCCTCCCTCGAAAACAGCTATTATTCAGTTCGGGATTTCATCGTACTTTTAACTGGAATATCTATTCGATAAATTTAACAAAACCACAAACCAACAGAAAGGATTTTGCGTTAACTTCGCAGAAATCTTTTTTGAATGATTAAAAGAACAACAGCCATATTTTTTATACTTCTTGCCAATATTGTAATATTGGTTCATGCTGTTGTGCCGCATCATCACCATAAAAGTCTGGTTTGTATCGAGAGTAATCATTGTCAATCCGACAGCTACGCACACAATCACAGCGCCTCTGCACATGACCATGAACATGACGGTGGTCCGGAAACCGAGAATTGCGCTCTAAAACAAGCAGTTGGGTTTCCTGTAAATTCTTTAAGACAAGAATTCAAATGTTTGGGTTGTGATGATAATCACTCCCCGTTTGTTCATTTTCAGGCTATTCTATTTTGCAATGAATTCAACTCATTTGTGCCAAAGATTATTTCAATTGCACAAATACCATTAAAAACTTCATCCTATTTTTGGTTCGTTTCCGCTTCTTCCGGGTTGCGGGCTCCCCCTATTGTTTAAATTTCTTTTTCCTGAATGTTTGGTGTAATTAACATACAGCAATGTACTTACACGCATTCATCAGTCAATTATTTTAGAAATTTAAACACGATTTTAAATGAAATCAAAGATATTTTTAGCGGCATTGCTTGCAATTGCTTTTGCGGGCTGCCAGAATAGCAATAAACAAAAGGCCAATGAGGCAACCGAATCTCATGACACCCACGAAGAAGTAAAATTCCAGTACACCGCATACAGTACCGATTTCGAAGTGTTTGCCGAAGCTGATGCCTTTGTGGTTGGTGAAACAGCCAATGTGCTGTCGCATTTTTCAGGATTGCCCGATTTTAAAGCTTTGGAAAGCGGAAGCATGACGATTCGCCTGACGGTGAACGGCAAAGAAGTAAGCCAGACACTGGATAAACCAACCCGAAAAGGCATTTACAGTTTCGATATTAAGTCGGAAACCGCGGGAAAAGGAACACTAAAATTTGAGATCGCCAACGAAACAGGCAATTTTGAGATATTGGTTCCTGAAGTAACTGTTTTTGCCGAACATAGCGAAGCCCACGAAGCTTCAGGAAAAGTAGTTATTTCCAGAACAAACACCACCGTTTTTACCAAAGAGCAATCATGGAAGGTTGACTTTGCTACTGATTTTCCCCGCAACGAGCCATTTGGGCAGATTATCAAAACCACGGCGCAAGTTCAATCTTCACAAGGTGACGAGATCATTGTTTCTGCAAAAACGAATGGCATGGTGATGATCTCCGGCAATGCTGTTCTGGAAGGAAAAGATGTTTCAAAAGGGCAGGTTTTGTTCTCCATTTCCGGCAGCGAAATGGCCGACAACAACAGTTCGGTGCGTTATGCCGAGGCTAAAAACAATCTGGAAAAAGCGAAAGCCGATTACGAACGGTCAACCGAGCTGGCGAAAGATAAAATTGTTTCAGCAAAAGACCTGCTCAGCGCAAAGAATCAATACGACAATGCCAAAGCAATCTTTGACAACCTGAATAATAATTTCAGTGCTTCAGGGCAGAGTGTAAAAAGTCCGATGAGTGGTTTTGTAAAACAGGTGATTGTTAAAAATGGCGCTTATGTTGAAGCAGGACAGCCAATTGTAATTGTGGCACAGAACAAAACACTCCTGTTGAATGCCGAAGTTCAGCAAAAATACGCACCGATGCTGGGGTCAATTGCTTCAGCCAACATCCGTACGGTTCAAGATAACCAAACATATTCGCTCGAACAACTGAATGGCAAAGTTCTGTCGTTTGGGAAAGCTACCAATTCTGATAATTTCCTTATTCCGGTCGCTTTACAAATTGATAACGTAGGCAATTTTACAGCCGGAGGATTTGTTGAAGTGTATCTGAAAACGGTTACCAACGCGCTGGCTTTGACTGTTCCAACTACTTCGCTGCTCGAAGATCAGGGCACCTACTTTGTTTATGTGCAGGTTACGCCCGAACTTTTCGAAAAACGGGAAGTCAAAATTGGGGCGACCGATGGCGTGCGAACGGAAATAAAGACCGGGCTTAATAGCGGTGAGCGGGTTGTAACCAAGGGTGCAATTCTCATCAAACTGGCACAGGCAACCGGTACTTTGGATGCTCATTCAGGACATGTTCATTAATCTACGCCATGCTAAATAATATTATCAGATTTTCGCTGAACAACAAGTATCTCATTTTGCTTGGTTCGGTGCTGCTGGTGGTTTTCGGGATGAGAACTGCCTCGAATATGGATGTGGATGTATTTCCTGATCTCACAGCTCCAACCGTGGTAGTAATGACCGATGCCCACGGAATGGCTTCGGAAGAAGTTGAACGATTGGTAACATTTCCTATCGAAACGGCGATGAACGGTGCGACCGATGTTCGTCGGGTGCGTTCATCTTCTTTGCAGGGATTTTCGTTTGTATGGGTCGAATTTGACTGGGGGACCGACATTTTTAAAGCCCGGCAAATTGTCAGTGAAAAGCTGATCAGTGTTTCATCGCAAATGCCTTTGGGAATTGGGCAGCCTGCACTAGCTCCACAGTCGAGTGTGATGGGCGAAATTTTCTTTATCGGGATGCAGGCCGACAGCACCAGCATGATGGATTTGCGTACCATGGCCGAGTGGAACGTGAAACCGCTTATTCTGGCAACAGGTGGCGTTTCGCAGGTTACCATTATTGGCGGCGACTACAAGCAATACCAGGTGTTAGCCAATCCGCAGAAAATGAAATACTACCAGGTTTCGATGACCGAATTGGTTGAAGTTTGCAAAGGAATCAGTCAAAATTCAACCGGCGGCGTGGTTCGGCAATTCGGCAACGAATATGTGGTACGAGGCATGGCGCGCTCTTCGGACATTGATGTTTTGGGTAATTCATACATCAAATCGAATAACAACAAACCGGTCAGGATTAATGATGTGGCTGAAGTGATGATTGGAAGCGCACCCAAAATGGGTTATGCCTCCGGAAATGCAAAGCCCGCTGTTATCATTTCCATATCGAAACAACCCAATGCCAACACTCTGGCGGTAACACAGCGAATAGAAGAAAACCTTGCGGTATTGCAGAAAACCTTGCCAAAAGACGTGAAGCTCGACACCAAAATTTTCCGTCAGGCCGATTTTATCGAAACATCGGTCAACAATGTACAAGGCGCTTTAATCGAAGGTGGAATTTTCGTTATCATCGTTTTGTTTGTTTTTCTGGGGAGTTTCCGCACGACGATCATCTCATTGCTCGCCATTCCGCTTTCGTTGCTGGGAGCAATTTTGGTTATGAAAATGCTTGGAATGACCATCAACACCATGAGTTTGGGAGGTATGGCCATAGCCATTGGCTCGCTGGTTGACGATGCGGTTATCGACGTGGAAAATGTGTATAAACGGCTTCGGCAGAATGAAACCGGAACATGAAAGACAATCATCGTTCACAGTGGTTTTCGAAGCTTCAAAAGAAATCAGGGCATCTATTTTTAATGCAACGCTCATCATTATGGTGGCTTTCCTGCCTTTATTTTTCCTTTCGGGTATGGAAGGACGAATGCTGCAACCGCTTGGAATTGCATTTATCGTGTCCCTGTTTATGTCGCTCGTTGTGGCAATGACTTTAACGCCACTGCTTTCGAAGATGCTTTTGTCGGACGAAAAATACCTGGCAAAAAATGAAAACGAAAAATGGCTGGTGCGCAAACTGACTCATTCCTACGAACAATCGTTGGGCTGGAGTTTAAAGCATAAAAAAGCGATCATTTTTTCGACGCTTGGAATGTTTGTGATTTCACTTCTGGCCTTTTCAACCTTCGGAAGAAGTTTTCTTCCGGAGTTTAACGAAGGCGCTTTAACGCTGTCGGTAGTCATTAAACCGGGTACTTCGCTCGAAGAAAGTAATCGTTTGGGCAATCTGGTTGAAACAGAATTGTTGTCGATTCCTGAAGTTTCGAGTACGGCACGCCGAACTGGTCGTGGAGAACTGGATGAACATTCGCAAACTACCAACAGCGCTGAAGTAGATGTAAATTTTTTGCTTAAAGAACGTAGTCAGCAAGAATTTATGGCCGATGTGCGAACTACTTTAGCCCGAATTCCCGGAATTGCTTATACCGTTGGCCAGCCTCTTGGTCACCGGATTGACCACATGCTTTCAGGAACACGCGCAAACATCGCGATCAAGCTTTTTGGGACTGACCTGAACAAGATGTTTTCCATTGGCAATCAGGTTAAAAGTTCGATTG
>Ga0209417_1006534_pt1 | contig 11847 bp, 10 predicted proteins | sample RifGroF2_FD_184002 | JGI IMG/M metagenome (GOLD analysis project Ga0209417, IMG submission 184002) | Groundwater microbial communities from Rifle, Colorado, USA - Groundwater F2 (SPAdes) (version 2) | ecosystem: Environmental > Aquatic > Deep subsurface > Groundwater | place: Rifle, Colorado... | reverse complement strand
GGCCCTGGAGCAGGTGAGTACGGAGGAGAAATTATCGCAGAAGGAACAGCTTCGCAAATGAAAAAAATGAAAGATTCGCTCACCGGGCAATATCTTTCAGGAAAGAAAACAATTCCGATTCCAAAAAAACATCGCAAAGGAAACGGAAAGAAGATTTCGATTTTGGGAGCAAGCGCGTTTAACTTGCAAAACATTGATGTTGATATTCCGCTTGGTCAACTTGTGTGTGTGACAGGTGTTTCCGGTTCAGGAAAATCAACTCTTATTCTTGATATTTTGGGAAAGGAATTATCGCGCAAGTTTTATCGCGCGAAAGTTTATCCGGGTGAACACAAAGCAATAAAAGGAATTGAACACATTGATAAGATCGTTGCCGTTGACCAATCTCCAATTGGTCGGACTCCTCGTTCAAACCCAGCAACTTACACCGGTGTATTTACTGCGATTCGTGATTTGTACACTGCAGTTCCGGAAGCAAAGTTGAGAAATTTTGATGCCGGGAAATTTAGTTTCAATGTGAAAGGCGGCGGGCGATGTGAAACGTGTTCAGGAGATGGAATGCGTCGAATTGAAATGCAATTCATGCCTGACGTATATGTTGAATGTTCCGAATGTCACGGTACGCGATATAATCAAGACGTACTTGAGATTCATTACAAACATAAAAATATCTCTGACGTGCTCATCATGACTGTTGAAGAAGCGCGAAGATTTTTTGCGGATCAAACAGCGATTTTCGAAAAATTAAATGTGCTTCACGAAGTCGGACTTGGTTATTTGAAACTTGGACAGAGTGCGACAACGCTTTCTGGCGGAGAAGCACAGCGCGTGAAACTCGCGACTGAACTTTCACGCCGCGCAACTGGACGCACACTCTATATTTTAGATGAACCAACAACTGGTTTGCACTTTGAAGACATCAAACGACTTCTTGCTGTTCTGCATCAACTTGTTGATAAAGGAAATACGGTTGTGATCATTGAGCACAACTTAGATGTGATTAAAGGAGCGGACTGGGTGATTGATATGGGTCCAGGAGGTGGCATCAAAGGAGGTAAGATTATTGCTGTTGGAACTCCACGCGAGATTATGAAAGCAAAGGCGAGTATTACAGGTGATTATTTGAAAAAATTAGACGTTCGAAAGTCAAAAAATAGCTAAAATGAGTCAAAAACCCTGTTTCGTCTCTTGACAAAATAGGATTTTTTTGATATCTTCATTCCCTATGATGAATATAAAGAAAGCCTTCATTTTCGTCTTTTTGCTTGCTATCGCAGTGAGCCCTGTTGTTCAATTTGCAAAAGCAAGTGATGGACAATGGAAAACAAGCATCGCTGATGCGACATGGAATTATGACTTATATCGCGTTGAACGTCTCGTGTTTGGAAAAACCGTTTCAGGTCCGTACAAATTTAATCAAGCCGCGTTCGTGACAGAACAAGACAGCATCACATTTTTGAAAGATGATTCAGAGCTTCGCGTTTCAAACGTGAGCAAGCGTGTTTCATCTTCATTTTGGCACAGCGCGCAAGATGACAGGTTTGTTTATCTTGTTCCGTCCATTGATGGAAAGTCATGGGCAACAGTTTACGAATATTTTGCAGATACAGGTGTAATTAAAACTTTGGATACGATTGTTCGCAAGTCTGATGATTTGAACTATTTAACATCAGCCGTTGACGGAACACGCGTTTATTCATCCATTTTGCACACAGATGCAATTACAAAAAATATCGAAAACAAACTCGTTGTTAGTGATTATCAAACGGGGTACAAGTTCGATGATTTTACATGGGCATTGAGCGCGCCGATTCAGGAGATTGTTGATGTAAAAGATTCTTTGGTTCTTACAAAGTTTCAGTTTGATGGCGGATTCAAGCAACTTTTGGTTATTGATGAAAAAGCACGAACAGTTACTCCTGTTCCTGGAACATGGACACAACCTGATGGAGATATTGTTGGCGCGCATTTTCTTTCTGATGGCACAATTCAATATTTCCAAAATTACCGTTTGTATACTTACAAACCCGGAGTTGATTCTGTTCCACGCGAATCCGGTGGCGCGAATTTGAATTGGTTTGTTGACGCGGAAGACGCGATTCAATTTGTTGGTGATCGAATGGCGTATATTGATTCAGAAAACACACTGTATGTGACAAACCTACAAGGCGCTTCCAACTTTGGAAAGGCTTTGAATGGCAAGTTTAATCTTGAACAAGACGCGATTTATTATGAGTCCTTGGATGGAAACATTAGTTACACATTCAGCACAAAGACTTGGAATAACCAACCTTTCCTTGTGACTGACACGTATCAAGATGTTATGGTTGGTACTGATGATAGTGGAAATATCTGGTACAAGAATTTGAAAACAGGAAAAATTGTGAACGTTGGATTTGGATCAAATCCTGTTTTGACTGGACGTGAAAATGCTTATTGGAAAGGAACTGATGGAAAAATTTATCATGCTGAATTTTCTCCATTGCTTGATGTTGGTGATGCAGATGTTCAAGCTGTGAAAGCTTTTGGAAAACCAACCGTGTATATAATGAGCGGAAACAAAATGTGGCGAGTTGCTGATGAGGTAACGTATTTCACATGGTTTGATTCATGGAAAGATGTTATATCAGTTTCTCAACAAACATTTAAAGTGTATTCGGATTCACACACTGACATGGGCAATGCGCTATATGCGCCGGGAACTCGTGTGAAAGCTGTTAGCGATCCACGTGTTTACGTAGTCGGTGTTGATGGTTCACTTCATTGGATCGTTTCTGAAACAGTTGCGGATTCAATTTACGGTCCATCATGGAACAAAGGAATTATTGAAGTGTCTTCAGTCAAGTTGTGGGATTATTCCAACGGAACTCAAGTCAATTCAAACAAAGATATTCAAACAGTAATCTAAAATAAAAAAATCGCCCTTTGACTAGTTCGGGGCGGTTTTTTTGTTTACTTTGTTTCAGTTGCGTATGTGTCTTTGAATTTTCGTTTTGCTTGGCGTTTCTTGTCTGATAAAAATGTGAGTTTTGCTCGTCGGACTTTTGCTGTTTTAACAAGTTCAATCTTTGCGATTACAGGTGAGTTGATTGGGTAGATTTTTTCCACACCAATACCTTCACTCATTTTTCGGATCGTGAGAGTTTTTGATTTTCCTGATCCCCGAACACCAAGAATAATACCTTCAAATATCTGCACGCGTTCGCGCTCTTCACCTTTGGAAGAGACATCCTTCACGCGTTCATGTAGACGGACTGTTTGTCCTGCTTTGAGTTCGTTGAGTTCCATAGTGTAGTGAGTGATAAAGTGATGAAGTGGTTGAGTGAAGAAGTAATGGAGGCGACAGCATATTAGTTAAAAGGCCGCTGAAAGTCAAGAGGGCAGAGAGTGAAGGATTTGATTGATGATTTGTTCGGGGTTTAGCAGTGTTGTGTCAATTACTAAATCGTAGTTAGAGCGATCAAGATAATCAACATCATAATACTGTTTATACCGTTTTTGGTCAGAAGCCAAACGCGCGCGAATGCTTTCTTTTACTTCTTGAGCTGATTGATACGGTTTCTCATCTTTGCGAAGTCCTTGTTTGGACGCTTCAAAAATTCTTCGAGCAGCCTCGTCTTCATCAACATCCAAAAAAATTTTGAATGATTGAGGAACAAAATGCCATGACAAGCGTCCATCCAAAATAAAATTGTCTTGTTCACGTCCTAATTTTTCTTGATACGCGTCAACTTCGTTATCAGTGAATGGTTGTGTTTCACCGATTGTGTTTAGTTCATCAATTGTAATTCCTTTTTCATCAGCCATTTTTCCGCGCAAGTCGCCGATCGAATACCAAGGCATGTTGAGTTTTTTTGCGATCATTGAAGCAATAGTAGATTTTCCAGCGCCAGGAACGCCAGTGAGAGTGATAATCATATTTGAAGTGTTTGCAACAAATTTTCAAGTTCGTGTGGAAGCGGTTCTTCAAATGTTTTTTCGGTTCCATTCATAAGTTTGAAACGAAGTTTGTGAGAATGAAGGAAGATTCGATCGAGTTCAATCGGACGAATATTTTTCATGTGATTTTTTTGATACAAACGATCTCCAACAAGCGGATGATCAATTGCTCGAAAGTGAACTCGAATTTGGTGAGTTCGTCCTGTGTGGATTACGACGTTTGCGTAAGTGTGGTTTTTGAAACGTTTTAGAACATCATATTCTGTGATTGCGTCTTTGCCTTCTTGAGTTTCAGGTCTCGCAACCATGCGCCCGCGAGCGTGCGATCTAGCGATTTTGAATTTTATAATATCATGATCTTTTGTGAGAACTCCATAAACAAGCGCAAGATATTCTTTTTTTACAGACCTATTTTGAAATTGTGTTTTGAGTGATTCAAAAGCTGATTGCGTTTTTGCAATAACCATCAGTCCCGAAACATCTTTATCAAGTCTGTGTACGATACCTGGACGTTCCGGTTCATCACCAACTTCAGCTATTGATTGATAGCGTTCGAGCAGTGAGTTGATAAGAGATACTTCATCAGCGTGACCTTTTGAAGGATGAACAAGAAGTCCTGCCGGTTTGTTTATCACCATCAAATCATCATCTTCGTAAACGACATGAAGTATTGGCGCTTTTCCTTTTTTAATAGGAGGTTGAGTTTCCTCAAGTTCTGGAACTTCAATTGTTTGGCCGATTTCAAGACGCTTGTTTGACTTGCATGTTTTTCCATCAACCAAAACACTTCCTGATTTAATCAATTTTTGGATATGTGCGCGCGAACGATCAATTTTTGTTGTTAGAAAAATATCTAGCCGTTCATTTTTTTCTTTTTCAGAAATTTTGAAAATCATCATAATAGAGCGCGGAAAAATAATCCGAAAAATATCAGAAGCACGAAGGCTGATATTAGTATTGCTGTAAAACCGATAATTCCTTCTTTGTCGTTTTCTCTGATTGATCTGCGCATAAAAAAAATACCAAAGACAAGAACGATGAGGCCGAGGATTATAAAAGACATCATAGAAGAAAAGTTTGATATTGGTGGGAGTGGATGGACTCGAACCATCGACCGCCGAGGTATAAGCTCGGTGCTCTAACCAATTGAGCTACACTCCCTTATGGAAGGGATTCGTATATTATTATATCATTACCGAGTATGCAACTCTCATCATTTGCCGTTTTCCTATCAATTCTGTGGTTTCTCGTATATTGGATACTTGGCGGTGTGTTTTTTGCGGTGATTTCATTGTTACGTTTAGGACGTGTTCGGAAGCTCCGTTTCAGCTGTTTATTCAGTTTGTGGGTTTTGGTGATTGGGATTGGCGCGGCGTTTAAGGGTATTGAATTCAGTCAGGAACAAGTTAAAGAATGCCTTGCTGATGCGACCAATCGCGCACAGATCGTAACTGCTGTATTTGGATGTGGGTTTTCTGGCGTGTTTGGCGCGTTCTTGATTGGTGCTATCGCAGTAACACTTGGCGGGTTTATTATTTTTGCGATCTCAAGAACAAAATCTCGACCTTGGATTGTTTTGGGACAGGAGGGAGAGGATGAAATAGAAGAAGAAGAAAAGGAAGAAGGTGCGAGCAAATACTTCTAAATATCAAAAACACTCAGCGACTATGCTGGGTGTTTTTGTGGTGGGCGGCACAAGATTCGAACTTGTGGCCTTCACAATGTCAATGTGACGCTCTAACCAACTGAGCTAGCCGCCCGAAATGAGTGAAATGGCCAAGCTGTGCTTGGCTTCGCCAGTAAAATAGGCGCGGCAGGAACTTGTTTATGTTCGCGTCTATTTTACTGGTGGTTCAACCCGCAAGGGTTGGGCATTTCCGAATGAGGCCATAGCTCCGACCAAAGGGAAGGCACTAGCCGCCCAAAAGCCATTCGTTAGAAGCAACAGAATAATAAATAATCAAACCTGAAGTGTCAACCATTCTTTTGCTTTTTCACGTGTTAGGATTCGGCCTTCAAGTTGTTCATCGCGAAGCGAATCCAGAAGTTCTCTAACTTTTGGGCCAGCTTGTATTCCAGTATTTAATACATCATTGCCAGAGAGAAGAGAGGGAATTGGTTCACCATCCTCAACCGACCATTGTTTTAGTATTTTTGTTTTACGACCTTCAATTGTATCAGCTTTGGCGTGTTCATTCAGCGTATGTAACAGTTGAACAAAAAGCTTTCCCCGCGAGTTTATGAACATTGTTTCGAATTTTGAAGCACGCATTGTTGAAATTATGTGAACATCGGATTTTTCTTGTAGCTGTGCAACAAACCAGAAAATATCACTCGGTTCAATGCGAAGATCGCTTTCGTGGGGAAGGGAATCAAGACCTGTGAGCGCGAGTTTTTTTGTAATATCTTTTTGTTCAAGATTTCGCAAAAATAAAGTCACAACAAGTGTGATCTGATTCTCGGATAAAGATTGGATTGGTTTTAGAAGTATTGCGTCTGTTTCAAAAAACATGTCGAGCGCACCAGTTGATTTAAGATGTTTGAGTGCGTTAGACGGATTTTTTGTAAAAGTTTTCGCTAGTTCAGATCCGACTGTTTCTCGCGGGACAATATATTCAAATTTACTGCCTTCGACAGGCTCAGGCGATAAATCTTTTTTTATATCGTTGATATGTTTGATTTGTTTTTGGATTGCCCGCATTGTTTTTTCTTCAATTTCAAAATTCAACTCGGTCGCAAATCTAACTCCACGCAACATTCGCGACAAATCTTCTTTGAAGCGATCCGAAGGTTTTCCAACCGCACGAATAAGACGTTGTTCAATGTCCTTTATGCCTTTGTAAGGATCAATCAATTCTCCCGATCGCATGTCAACTGCCATTGCGTTGATTGTAAAATCTCGCACCGAAAGATCTTTTTTGATTGGTAGCTTTGAATCTGATTTCACGTCAAACTCTTTATATCCGCCTTTGCTTTTCAAACTCGATTTTTCAGTGCGAGGGAGAGCAATATCTACAAAAGAATTATCGATATGGCTAAATCCTGCTGGCATGAATTTGTAGACTCCGAATGTTTTTCCAACATAATCAAGTTTTCCTCGCATTCCAAACCATTCTTCGATTTTTTCTTTTTCAAGAAGTCTGATTACAAAATCAAAATCCGTTTTTTTAGTGCGACGTTTTAACAAAATATCTCTCACTGCACCTCCGACCAAAAATAATTCTGCATCAGGATGATCATATAAAAACTCTTCAACAAAAAAAAGCACATTGTGCGATTTACAAATTCTAATCATTTCCTCCTTGAGATTCATACGAGCAGATTATACATGAAAATTTATTCCTTCGACAGGCTCAGGAAATAAATTTTATAGACTTAGAAAATATTTTTTGTTCTGTGTATAAGTGATTTTGTATACGCTGGTGTAAGCAAATTAGAAGTAAGAAGCAAGAAGTAAGAAGATCATTCTAAATAATCGATTTGAATTTTGATTTTTATTTCATTTTCATACAGTTTTTATTTTTTCAACTTCTTTTTTCTTTCTTCTTTCTTCTTTCTTCTCGCTTCTTGTTTTCATTACTTATGCACAGTTATTCGCTTTCTGCTATTTCATTATCTTGATATAATTCTTGTGAAATTTTGAGGCACCCACCTCATTGTTCTAACTTTTAACTTCGGTCTAAAAATTTTTTCTAATTTATGAAAAAGATAGCCGTCATTTTCCTTAGCTTCGCGTTTGCGTTCGCGAACATCGGCGTCTTCACAGCACAAGCCGCAACAGCGGCTACGCTTTCACTGTCCCCAACAAACACAACAGTCAAAACAGGGGACAGTTTTGCATTAAGCGTGCTTGTGAATCCGAGTGGTGAGTCTCTCGACACAGCTCGTGTCAATTTGAGTTGGGACGCAACTAAACTCGAAGCGCTCGCTTTTGATCTTGGAAGTTTATTTCCAAATCTTTCACCATCTAATTCAATAAGCAATACAGCAGGAACTTTGAGCTACGGTGCTTTCAAGTTTGGAACAGCGGTTACAGCATCAGGAACTCTTGGAACAGTTACTTTCCGTGCATTGGCATCAGGTAGCGCAACAGTTTCAGTCGCAAGTGATTCAAAACTTATTAGTGATGGCGCAGAAAAGATAAATGCAAGCACGCTTGGAAAGGCGACAGTCACAATTTCAGGTACTACTGTTAAAACTGAAGCTCCTACAACTGTTGGCGATGCGACCACCACAACAACGACTACAACAACCGGCACATCAGCAAGCGCTGAAGCATCTGCTTTGAAATATTTTGGAGCGATCGCTGGACATCTTCCATCAACAACAGCAGACTGGGCGGCAAATAAATGTATTGCTTACGGCGGATGTCAAGCAAGCCCACGTGATCTTGATAAGGAAAAGCAAGCTCTCTCTTTATATACAAAGAAATACAACGCACTTCCTGCGACAAGCATGGAGTGGAACGTGATTCACGCGATTGCGTACACGAATGTATTTATTCAATGGGTAGAAGAAGAAGTGGCGCCTGTAGTAGAAGAAGTTGTAACTCCTGTTGCAACCACAACCGAACAAAGTGCTGAACAACAGGCGTTGAAGTACTTTGGCGCGTTCTATGGTCGTATGCCTTCTTCAAGTGAAGATTGGGTCGCACTTAAGTGTATGGCCAATGGCGGATGCCAAGGAAGTCCGCGTGATGTTGCAAAAGAAGCGGCTGCTCTTAAGGTCTTTGGAGCAAAGTACGGCAAAATGCCGGCAACTTCACTTGAGTGGAATGTCTTGAATACAATCGCATATAAGTTGATGGCTTCAACAACTACGGTTGTTCCTGTTGTTGAAGAGGAATCAGCACCAGTTGAAGAAGTCGCCACAACTACAACAACCGAGCTAACACTCGAACAGCAAGCAATCGGATGGTTTGGGAAAATCTATGGTCGTCTTCCATCTTTAACTGCGGATTGGAATGCTGTTCATTATATGGTGAATGGTTACTCGCCAGCCAAACAAGATTTGGACGCGGAATCAGCGGCTATTAAACTTTTTGCTAGCAAGTTTGCTCATCTTCCATCATCTGATCAAGATTGGAATATCATTGCCGCGATCGCTTATTCAGGAGCCAAATAAGTGAACTCCACCTATGAGAATATTTAAATTATCAATTTCTCTCATTGTCCTGACATTGGTGGTTTTTCCACTAGGAGTGGGAGCTGTGTCATCAACAAGTTATCAGATCATTCCGGAGGCTGGATTTCTTTCTCCATCTGCTGATGGCTACGCGAATTCAGATGACATGCTTAACTCAACAAACTATCAGCTTCAAGGAGCGATCGAGTCCTACGCTGGAAAACCAACAAGTGCATCATATAAAGATGAGTCAGGAAGTTCTTTTCAGTACTACTGTGGAGATGGATTTATAGACCCCGGGGAAACGTGCGATGGTTCCGCGCTTAATGGCGCAACTTGTTCATCTCAAGGATTTGCAAGTGGAACATTAACTTGTAGCAGTTCGTGTGCTCTTGTTACTTCAGCTTGTAATGCCGGTGGCGGAGGTGGTGGCGGAGGTGGCGGAGGTAGTTCAGCCGCAGTGCCTGACGCTCCAGGGGTTGGAGACACAATCAAAACACTAGGTTTCAGTTATAAAAATTCTTTTCTCTTGTTCGGAACAAATAGTTCAACAACAACAAGTTTGAAAGTTAATGATTTAACAACTGGTGTCACATTTCCAACAACAACTTCCTGGCAAAAAACAGTTTCACTCGCGTACGGATTAAACACATTCAAAATTATCGCTAGTAACTCAACTGGAAATTCCACAGAAACAGTTTATGAGCTTTATCGTCGTTTGATCGGCGATATGACACAAGACAGTAAAGTCAATGACTATGATCTAAGCAAACTTGTGAAACTATGGGGTGGAAAAGATCGAGGCGGGGATTTTAATGATGATGGTTCAGTAAATGATTACGACTTCTCAATGATGGTAGCGAGATGGGGGACGAGTGTATAAAAATCAAATCAACAAAGGAGGAAGCAAATGAAAAGTATGAAACAATTTATTGTCGGATTCATCATCCTCGCTTCCTCAACAGTTCCTTTTTCAGTGTTTGCGGCAGGGTTTAGCAGAAATGGGATTTTCACAGACGAATGTATCAGTTGAAAATGGTGAGAAATTTGATCTCACAGTTACGTTTGACGCCAAGTCAGAATCTATTGATACAGTACGAAGTGTTGTCACATTTGATCCAACGATTCTGAAAGCTGAATCTGTAAGTTTGATCGGTCTGTTCAATCGAAACGCCCCAGGAAATTTCATTGACAATAAAACAGGTAAAGTTTTCTGGGGAGGGTTTACACTTGACGCTTTGAAAAAAAATTCTGGTTCATTTGCAAAAATAACTTTTTCTGCGAAACAAGCAGGAGAAGCAACGGTGGCGATTGATCCAGAATCGAAAATGATAAGCAACGGAGAAGAGAAGATCAACATAAAAAAACTTGGGTCAGTGAAGGTTGAAGTGGTAGAGGCAAAATCAGCAGACCCAAATCTTTCAGTGATAACAGTTAACAGTTCAACACATCTTGAAGAATCAGAATGGTATCCGAATAATTCTGTAAAAGTTGAGTGGGTTGAATTGAAAGGGGATAGCGAGATCACGGGTTACTATTATAGCTTTGATGAAACCTCAAACAGTGATCCAACGACTTCAGTTTCAGCAACACAAACCACTACCACGTTTGATGAAGTGAAAGACGGTACCCACTTCTTTCACATCAAAGGCGTTCAGAAGGATGGAAAAACAGTAAAGACTGTTCATCGTCAATTCAAAGTTGATGCAACGAAACCAAATCCAGTTACACTCACAGTTTCGACAGATCAACTTATTGAAGGAGAATCTCTCTGGCTCACATTTGCGACAACAGATGAAATGTCAGGTGTGATCCAATATCAAGTGGCATTGAACACAAGTGCGTTTCTTCCACAGGAAAGTCCGATGGAACTTACTGATCTGAAGCCTGGAACATATTTTGTAAGAGTTGCGGCGATTGATCGAGCAGGAAACATAAAATATGACGGGAAGAGCGTGCGTGTGTATCCAGAAGGAACTGAAATTCAAAGGCCTGAAGGATACGAACAAAGCTCGGAAATTGACGCGATTACAAAGACTCCAAGCAATGTTGGCGAACAAAAAGATAAAAATCGAGATCTGTTGATAACTATCGTGTTGGGAGCGCTCATCGGTTTTGGTATAATTTATGCAATAAAACTTAAAAAAATTAAATAACGATCCAAAATTAATTAGCGTTTCTAACGCACCCTTTAACAAACTATGAAAACCGCCAAAATATTTCTACACTCGCTGGTCGGGATTTCGATGGTGTTTTATACCCTCGCCATCGCTCTTCTTGCAGTGCCATCCGTGGCCAGTGCGCAAACAGCCGGAGCTCCGGCCACCATTGGTTACAACGGAAGACTTTTTACTGCAGCCGGTGTAGCCCTTACCGGGACGTATTACTTCTGGGTTGACCTTGAGTCAGCTCTAACAGCAGGCACAAATCAAGCTTCAAACATCCAGGCATTTGCAGATGCTGATGGTGATGGAACTGTGGATGCAGGGGAAACAGCGATTACAGTTACGAATGGATTCTTCACGGTTGAGATTCCAATTACGACCGATGTTGCTGATTTTAATAACAACATTTGGCTTGAGTTGAAGGTTCATACGGCTGATGTTGTTGGAAGCGCTGAAACACTATCTCCTCGCGTAAAGATCACTAAAAATCCGTATTCGATTGTGAGTCAGGCGATAGAACGATCCTCTGCTGACCCAACAACGGGTTTTGAAGGTCGTATGTATTACGACACTGATGAGGATGAAATTAAGTTTTACGACGGGACCGCAGCTGCATGGG
>Ga0209417_1006532_pt1 | contig 11849 bp, 10 predicted proteins | sample RifGroF2_FD_184002 | JGI IMG/M metagenome (GOLD analysis project Ga0209417, IMG submission 184002) | Groundwater microbial communities from Rifle, Colorado, USA - Groundwater F2 (SPAdes) (version 2) | ecosystem: Environmental > Aquatic > Deep subsurface > Groundwater | place: Rifle, Colorado... | reverse complement strand
ATAAATTTCATAAATAATCAAAATTATGATTTTATAGTTGCTGGAAGTGATGAAATATGGAAAATACTTCCTGAATATAGTTTTCCAAATATGTATTGGCCTAACCATAAAATAAAAGCAAGAAAACTTGGCTATGCAATATCAGCTAATAGAACAGATTTTAGCTTATTTTCGAATGAAGATAAAAATTTTATATCCGACATGTTAAGAACATTTGAATATTTAGGTATACGAGATAATACAACTATAGAACAGTTATCAATGTTTGATAATACTGTTAATTTTCAAAAAAATCCTGATCCAGCTTTCCTGTATGAGTTTGAAAATACTCCAAACTTAGAAAATAAATTAATTAAAAAGTATAAACTAGACTTACAAAAACCTATAATAGGTGTAACGATGCGTAATTCAGCATTAGGTAAAGCAATTGTAGAAAAGTTTGGATCAAAATACGAGATCGTGTCTATTTTTCGTAGTAATCCATATATTAAAAACTATATTTATGACTTAGATTACTTTGAATGGGCCAGAGTATTTTCTTATTTCTCCGGTATTGTAACCGATTTATACCATGGCACTATTTTTTCAATTAAAAATGGAACACCTTTCATTTCGGTAGATGATAGTGAACTTTACTTGCGTTACCCAGGTAAAATAGAAGATTTATTAGGGGAAGTTGGATTAAGAGATAATTATTTCAATATGAAAAGTGAGAATTTTGATATTGATTTAATGCTGGAAAAGCTACAATTTAATATAGAAACAAGAGAACAACAATATCAAATAATGCAAAATATATGTGAAGAAAAGAAAAAAGAGGCAAAAAGTTGTATAGCTCAAATTGTAAAAATAATAACAGATTCCAGATATCAAAAAATAACAGAAGAATTAAATACAACTCTTTATTAGAGCCTGATATTTTTCAATAAATCTTTAAATTCCTGAATATCATTAAAATTCTCACGAGCAGATATAATATATTTCTCTGCAATCTCAAGACAGTGTTTTAGATCTAATAATCTATATAAAAGCTCTTCTTGTTTTTTATTCTCCATAATATACCCCCTTTTTGTACTTAAAGTTTTTACGAAATACAAAACTCCAACCAAAGCCATGAAAATTTATGGCTTTTTATGGTATTTTTAGAGAGGATTTAAAAGATTAAATCATATTTTATTTATAGAACATTTGGTAATAATAGTCAAGTACATTTAGTGATAAATTTATGAATTTTATAGAGAGATTAAAATTTATACGACAATATACAAACTCTTCTCAAGAAGAGTTTGCTAAAACATTAGGAATTAGCCAAAAAACAATATCATACTGGGAACAAGGAAGAAACGAACCTCAAATAGAGACTTTAAGGGTATTAAGTGATAAATTTGGAATAAATCTCCACTGGCTTATTACAGGAAAAGGTGAATTTTTAGTTGAAAAGGAAGAAATACTATCTTTAGAAGGTTTAAAAGAGAAATATAATCTTACAAATGAAGAATTAAAGCTTTTAAATGAACTACTTACTTCTCCTGAAAAAAGAAAAGCCCTCTTGAATTTGTTGAAATAAAATCTATAAAAGTTCTTCTGTCATTGCGAGTCTGCAACACAGGCGTGGCAATCTTTTTACCATACATCAACAGATAAAATTATAAACCATCATATAAATCTTGCCAGGATTCATTAAAAGAGTTAATTAAATCTATCTTCTTTTTTCTTGAACCAGCTTTTATCTGTTTTTCTCTTAATATTGCATCTTCTATATAATCAAATATTTCGTAATATACTAGTTTTTGAAGATTGTATTTACTACTAAATCCTTTAATAAGTTTATTTTTATGTTCATAAATTCTTCTTATTAAATCATTAGTGACCCCAGTGTATAAAACACTCTCTTCAAAACTAGTTATTATGTATACAAAATATTGTTTTTGCATAAATATTTTCTGATTTTTCTTTTGTTATTAGTACAGTCACTTTTTTATACTATTAATTAATAATATTCAGTGTCATCGCGAGGGCTGTAAGCCCGTGGCGATCTTTCCATATTAGTCTTATTGCATTAATTGTATTATGGAAAGATTGCTTCGTCACTGCGTTCCTCGCAATGACAATTCCCATTATTTGACGTTACTGCCTCCGTAAGTCATTGTTTTAGTTTTCTATGGATCCTAAGTACACAGAAATTTCTTTTTAAGGATTTTATTGATTTAGCTTTTGAGCTATTTCGATAAGTTGTTCTTTGTATTTATAAATATCATCAAGACATTCTATTGGATTTTTTAATTCCTTTTTATCGTTACCTATAAAACCTATATATTTTTGATTTGTATTGAAATGAAGTCTACATATAGTTTTACGGTTATTATCATCTAATAGCACATTGAAATAACTTAATGTATCCCTATAAGCAATTCTTTTAGTATCAATCAAATTTTTCAGGATAGTTTTAACTATAAAATAACCTTCAAGTTCTTCTTCTGTTGTTATAATTTTGCTCTTTGAATCTTCTTTCTGAGTTTCTTCCTGTTCTTCTGGTCTTGAGTCTTCAGATGAACTAGAAATAACAGATTTAAAACGCTCATTCATTAATTCATTCACAAATTGCTTAAAAGCTTTTTGTGTAATTTCTGTAAATTTTTCAATTACAGTCTGGGTTAACCTCCCATCATGTATTTGGGAAGCAAAAAATCTAACAAATTCTTCTGAAGGATTATTATATTCTCGGTTTAATACGTTTTTTATTTCACGAGTATATTTAAGTTCACTTGCTGTACTTAAAATGGAAACTAAATCAAATGCTGACTTACAAAATTTTTTTAATTCTGAAACTTGATTATCATCAAAATCTAACATATTAAATATAAAGAAAGGTTTTTTATCTAATTTATTTGATTCTTCTAAATCTGTAAAAAATTTATAAATAACACCATCTGTCAAAACAGCAAATCTAGCTTTTGTTACACTAAAATATCTATAAAGTTGAGAATCATGTTTTTCTAACTTATCTCCACAACATTTACATTCAATGAGAATAGCTGGTTGATTATTTAGTATAATTGCATAATCAACCTTTTCTCCTTTTTTTACCCCAATATCTGCAACAAATTCTGGAATAACCTCATTAGGATTAAAAATATCATATTCTAAAATCTGGATTAAAGGCATTATAAAAGCATTTTTAGTTGCTTCTTCTGTTTGTATTTGTCCTCTTAATTTCTTTACTCTTTCACTTAATTCCTTAATCTTGTCTACAAAATCCATAAAAGACCCTTTCCAGAATATTATTACTAAATTTGCTACAAAAATTGACTAGCAATTTACAATAAACATACCAGAAATATTTTTAAATTTGAAGATAAAGATATATCTTAACTGCAAATTAGGTCAAAATAATTTTGATCCAATAACCTGAATAAAAATATTAGAAAATCTCAAAAAATAAAATACACTATAAAAAATGTTATCTATTTGAAACAAAATAGACTTAATCATTTTCGTATTATAGAATCAAACATACACAAAGGAAGTTATAAGGTTTTATCACATGTTAGAAGAAAGTCAGAAAAAAGTCTGGGAACAGATTCTGGTTAATTTATCGGGTAATATTGATTATCCGGCTTTTGAATCATGGATTAAACCTGCAAAATTTGTCTCTATTGATGAAAAAAGCCTTACTATATCAACCGTCAGTAATTTAAATAAAGAATGGATTAATAAAAACTATTCAGATTTAATCAAAAAAACCTTAAAAGAAGTTACAGGAAAAAAGCTAAATTTAAAAATAATTATTGATAAGACCACAGAAGAAACACTACAACAAAAACTACCTTTAGCTACAGCTCAAGAAAAAAATAAAAATATCCCGTTAAACGAATTTCAAATAAACGCACTCAGAAGCACTTCTAACAACCTTAATTTAAAATACACATTTGATACTTTCGTAATAGGTTCACACAACAAATTTTGCCACGCAGCGGCTTTAGCTGTTGCAAAAAATCCTGGTAAAGCTCACAACCCTCTTTTTATATATGGAGGGGTGGGGCTTGGAAAAACCCATTTAATGCAGGCAATAGGACATTATATCCTGGCTCATAATTCCAGTTTAAAGATTAAATATACTAATACAGAAACTTTCGCCAATGATTTGATTAATTCTATTAGAAATAACAATACTTCTGCTTTTAGAATGAAATATCGTCAAATAGATGTTCTTTTAATTGATGATATTCAATTTATTGAAGGAAAAGAAACTACTCAGGAAGAAATTTTTCATACATTTAACACTCTTTACGAATCTGGAAAACAAATTGTTTTAACAAGTGATAGACCTCCTAAAAATATATCAACACTGACAGAAAGACTTAGAAGTCGTTTTGAATGGGGACTTTTAGCTGATATTCAGGTTCCTGATATTGAGACAAGAATAGCTATTTTAAGAAATAAAGTTGAAAGAGACAAAATGTCCGTTCCAGATGAGGTATTAGCACTAATCGCTACAGCTTATCAAAATAACATTAGAGAACTGGAAGGGGCTTTAAATAGAGTTGTTGCTTATGTCAGCATAAATGATTGTCCAATGACTGTTGATGTAGTCAGAAATATAATCAATTTTTCAGGTGCAGGAAGTAATCTAACAATAGATAAAATAATAGAAACAACAGCAAGTTATTTCTCAATAGAACCAGCTGAGATAAAAGGGCAAAGTAGATCAAAAGAAATATCTCAAGCAAGACAAGTTGCTATATACCTGACAAGAGACATGACAGGATCCAGTTTTCCTACAATAGGTGATGCTTTTGGTGGTAGAAAACATACTACCATTCTCTATTCTTTTGAAAAAATGAAAGAAGAAATGCAGGTAAATAAAACGCTTTATGAAACTATAAGCGAAATCTCAAAAAGAATAACTTCTAATTGCTTATAATAACAAGTTTTTTATGAATTAATACCCAATAAAAAACGAACCGGTTAGGTTCGTACTGTCTGGAATTAAGAATAGCTGGAAGTATGAAAAAGATTACTATTATAAAACCAGATTCATACTTTGCTCACAATCCTCTACATGGATATAAAAAATTTGGACACCTGGGTTATTTTCTAAAAAAGGGTACTGTTATAGAATCCCGTATACCTAGTCTAGTATTGAATTACATGAATTGTTGGAGACGAAAAAACTATATATGATAAATATATTCATTGCAACAGCCTGATAATAAATAAAATCTTATATGTAATGTGCAAATTTGTTTTACACAAAGCACAATAAAAATTTTATATTTTCTTAAGATCTTAGGGTTTTACATGGGTTGACAAATGAAGAATTTTGATAAATACTAAGAGTGTAAATAAAAAGTGTAGCGAGAACACTATTTAAAACGAGGCAGAAAAAAATAGATCATGTTAGTACAAAAAATAAATCCAAATACCATACTCTCTAATAATAAAACTCAGCCAAAGCTTGACGTATCATTTGGTTATCGTGAAACTTATAATCCAATAGATGTAATAAATGCCGATGAATATGCAAGAAATAAATTTATAAAAGCTAGTCAGCCAATAAGCGGACCTGATTATGTTCAAGGTGAAAGATCAATAATCCCTTACCTATTAGATATGGTAAGAGGAACAATACGTGCAATGTCCAGTAATAGTTTATCCCCAGAAGCAAGAAAAGTTAGAGAAGGCCTGGACATTATTGCATAATTCCTAAAAGAGATCATAAGGCAGAATAAACCCATACCCCCCTTTAATTCTTTAATTATCTATAAAAAAGAGTTTTGAAACTCTTTTTTATAGTATGAATATAATTAGTAAGTGAAAATATTAATTTAATATGCCAGCTATGGTTGCTGACATATAAGAAGCCATAGTTCCACAAATTAAAGCTTTTATACCTAATCTTGCTAAATCTTTCTTTCTATTGGGAGCTAATTCTCCGATACCACCAATTTGTATTGCAATTGAGCTAAAATTTGCAAATCCGCATAAAGCAAAACTTGCTATAACTATAGATTTTGGGGAAAGAGCAGATTCTTTAATAAGAGGAATAAGATCTGTATAAGCCACGAATTCATTTATAACCATTTTAGTACCCATCAAAGCTCCAACAGAGTGTGCTTCATTCCAGGGGACACCCATTAACCATGCAAATACAGAAAATACAGTACCAAAAATATCTTTAATACCTAAATGTTGTAAATCAAGTCCAATAAAATCAAGAGAAAGGCCAATAACAGCTAAATGTCTGCCTGTAAATCCTGTAAAAGCATCTAACATTGCAATTAATGCAATAAAACCTACTAACATTGCAACCACGTTTATTGAAATTTTCATTCCGTCACTTGCACCATGAGCTGCCGCATCTATTAAGTTGATACTTGTTTTTTTAATATCTAATTTAACCTCACCTTTGGTTTCAGATTCTTCTGTTTCAGGATAAACAATTTTTGAAACTACAAGAGCTCCTGGAGCAGCCATAATACTAGCAGCAAGTAAATACTCAGCAGGAACAAACAGCCATTACACCACCTGCTATACAAGCCATACTTCCTGCCATAGAAGCAAGTAATTCTGACATAGTCATGCCGGATACATACGGTTTAATCATAATCTGTGCTTCTACTTGTCCAACAAAAGCGCTAGCTGCGTTTGATAGGGCTTCACTACCACTTACTCCCATTAATTTATGTACAAGTTTAGCTACAACGGAAATAATCCTTTGCATTAAACCTATATGATAAGAAATACTCACAAGAACAGCGATAAAAATTACTGAGATTGTTAGCTGAAATACGAACAAATATCCCTGTCCCGGTCCAAAAGTTTGCTCAACTAAAGGTACATTAACTAGTGGCCCAAAAACAAATTCTCCACCTTCCAAAGCATAATCAAGCAGTTTTTTTACCACATATCCTAGAAAAGCAAATATTTTTTGACCAAGAGGAACTTTAAGAATAAATACAGCAAGGGATATCTGAATTAATAATCCTGAAATTACTAATCTCCAGTTAATAGCCTTTTTATTATTAGATAAAAGATAAGCAACCCCTAATATTGCGATAATTCCAAAAATTCCAAAAAATCTATCCACACCAAGCCCCTAACTTTACTTTGTAATTTAACAATATTGTACTGGAAAAGGGCTGAAAAATTACACGATAATCTAGAAAATATTAATTTTTAAAAATATTAGGTGATTTATATCACTTAACTTAAGTTAACGCTTAATGTCTTTGTAGTTGATAAACTTAGCTTAAAATTATCAGTTAATGTTGAAACGCTACTAAAACATTATTTAAAAGGCTTCGGAAACGGGATCTCTGTTAATGCAGTCCATTGCTATACCGGCTGTTTCAGCTAATTGTTTTGGGACATTAGGCAGGTTAGCTAATTGTCTTAAGAGATCTATAGAACGCTTAAACGTTCTTACAAGGTCTCCTTCACCAATTTCAAGATTTTTAATAAGTTCTTCCCATTCTCCTCCGTTAGCCCAAAATTCAATTAATGGTGAAAAATGTGGATTCAAAAGTATAGGAGTATTAACATCATGCTTCTTTTGAGCTTTCCATACTTTTTTTACTACTTCTCTGGATTCTATAATTGCTTTTCTAGCTTTTCCACTTAATTGGAATCTTGTATATAACTGAGTTCTCGGTTCTTCAGTAACAATAGCACAAATAACAGATGCTAATTCAGCATGAGATAAACCATCCAAAATTCCACTTAAGATAAGTTCTGCAAAGAATAATTCATTTTCTGATCTTATAGATGCAGTCATGACACCTTTTTCAGTAGGATATTTGTCAACAAGATATTCTAAATCTTCTAAAACACTCATTAAATTAACAAATTGTCTCCAATAAATATCTCTTTCATATTCTATTTGTTCATTTACTTTTTTACTGCGACGTTCAAATCTTTCTGAAATATCAAGATTTCTAATATGTTTTTTATATTGTTTACACTGATTACATTTAGTTTTTTCTAGCTGCCTTAAAAGATCTTTAGTTTTGTTTTCATATTCAATAACTTCAGGAGATCCTTTTCTTCCGGCTTCTTTTGCTTGTTTTCTCAGGGTATTTGTAATTTTTCTATATTGTATATAAGTATTTTTAAGTTTGTTATAGCTTATTAAATCTTCTTCTGTTAAACGATAAGGACAATTAATATTTTTTAGCTCATCAATTGTTTCATTAATTTTTTCTTGTTCTCGAATCAAGAGTTTTAATCTTTCAGTAGAACTGTAATATCCAAAACTCTTAAGAATCAGTTCTCTGGAATCTTCTACAGTAAATCTTTGAAGAAGGTTTAAAACCATAGAATAGCTTGGAGTGAATTTGCTTTCAAGAGGATCAGAAGCAGATGAAGCTAAAATACCAACTTCCTCAGGTGATTGAAATGGAGTTCCAACAACAGTAACATAACCAACTTCATCCATGCCACGTCTTCCGGCTCTTCCTGACATCTGTAAAAACTCACTAGCTGTTAAAATTCTATGACCTTCATCAGTTCTTTTACTGATAGAACTTATTACAGTGCTTCTTGCTGGCATATTTATACCGGCAGCAAGTGTTTCTGTTGCAAATACAACCTTAATTAAGCCATGTTGGAATAGTTTTTCAATTAGAACTTTCCAGCCTGGAAGTAATCCGGCATGATGGCTTGCTACTCCTGAATAAATATATTCTAAATACTTATGTTTGCCTAAATAAGGATTATCTAGAATATATTCATCTATAATCTGTAAAAGTCTTTTCTCTTCAAACTTATTCAGAAGTCTTAATTTTGAACATTCAGCCATATTTTCATCACATTTTTTTCTGCTAAAAGTGAAATATATGGCAGGAAGCATATCTTTTTCGTGTAAAATTTCTACTAATTGAGAAACAGGAGCTTCTTTAACTCTTTTAACAAACTTTGGTTTAGGTTTTTCGGCTTTTATTTTTGAATTTAATTTGCCCCCTGGTGAGAAAAGAGGTAGAATATCATCCAATTTTGATGGTGAATAATAAAAATGTCTTAACGGTACAGGTCTAAAATCACTATTTACAAGCGCTGTCTTTCCATGAACAGTATTAATCCATTCTGTAAGTTTGTCTGCATTTGCAATAGTGGCGGAAAGAGCAACTATTTGAATATTATTAGGGCTATAAATTATGCTTTCTTCCCAAACAGTACCCCTTTGTTCATCATTCATATAATGAACTTCGTCTAAGACAACATATTGAACATTTCTAAGATTTTCCTCAATACGTCCCAGATTTGTTCCATAAAGCATATTTCTAAAGACTTCAGTTGTCATTACAACAATCTGAGCATCTCTGTTGATAGAAATATCTCCTGTTAGCAGGCCGACTTTACTTTCACCGTAAGTTCTTGAAAAGTCATTGAATTTTTGGTTACTAAGGGCTTTAAGAGGAGTTGTATAAAATATTCTTTTATTTGTTCCTAAAACTTTTTTAACTGCATATTCAGCTATAACTGTTTTACCGGCACCTGTTGGAGCACAAACAACCACGCTTTTACCAGTATTAATATGCTTAATAGCTTCAAGCTGAAAATCATCCAACTTAAAACCAAACTCTTTTTCAATCTGTTTTATTTCATGCTCATTCATTCTTCTAATTTTAGCACTTATCCTTTCTAAATACATAGAATAAATAATAAAAGAACGTAACAAGAAGCTGGATTTAGCTAAAATAATATCTTAACTACTTTTTATGCTTATAACCATTGCTATTTATACTTCATAAAAAATCTTAAAAAATTAAATTAAGGACTAAAGAAAAAGTTCTTACTTAATTAAAAATGTTGTACTGTCATCCGAGGAGCCTGCTTTGTAGGCGACGTGAGGATCTATCCAGATTTCGCTTATAGCAACAAGAATAAGCAGGATAGATTGCCGCGCTCCCGTTGGTTGCTCGCAATGACAGTCCCTCTTTTACATGCGTAAAATTTTTTTCATTCTTCCTTAAATATGCAATTTTTGTTTTATTTTGTTTTTATTAATAAAGATTATAAAAACAAGGATAAAACAAAGTGATTCTACAGGGTTTTTCCAACAACAAATATATATATCCAAAAAATAATTTAAAAAATAACAGTCAAAATATTAATATTTTTTGAAATATTAATACAAATCAGACTTATCCAGTTAGTTTTGAAGGTTATATTTATGTACGTAGAAAAAACACTCCTTTTTTTCCTGAAACACTAACAAAACTTTATCCAGATAAAGAAATAGATTCTCAAATAAAAGCAACTCATAATCGCTTTTATACGAGTCAGCACGCTGAAAAAAGAATGAAAGAGAGAAATGTTTCAGTAAAAGATATACAAGATACGATAACCTGTGGACAAATTTATGAAGATAGAAAAAATCCTGGACAAATTGATTATAGTTATAAGCAACCAAATAAAAATAGAACTTTACTTATTCCTACGTATAAATCAACAGTTATAACAGTTATCCCTAAAGATCAAGATTATATGCGTCATAATACGAGAAGGTATAATAGAATAACGAATCTTGAAGAGGCTAGAAATAATAGATTTGAAAAAACAGGATAAAACTATACTTTCAAAATTTGGAACAATGTTGAGAAAAATCCTATTGTCCAGTAAAAAATCAGGAAACTTCCAAGAGAAGGAATAATAAGTAAAGTTAGAGTTTTTCCAAAAGATAACTGATATGTTTTGATAATAGCTTTAATAATTAAAACCACAACCCATAACCAAACAAATAAACCTAAAAATATAGCAAATATATCAGCTAATAATCCAGCTGTTTTTAATAATTCTATCGGGCCAAGAAATATCCAGGGAGTTAAAGCAAAAGCTGAAAGAGTTAAAAATATCTTGATTTTGCCTGATTGGCCAAAAATACTTGCTACCAAATCAAGGAAAAAAGCAAAGAATAACCAGCTTAATAAGCCAAAAAGTAAAGCTCCAAATATACTGAGACTTAACCATATTAAAGTAGCAGTCCCATCAAAAGTTTTAAAATTTAAAACAGGATTTAATATACTAATGAATAAAACTATTAAAAATCCTTGAAAAAGAGGCGGATTTTCACGTAAATTATCAAAAGTCTTATCAGGTGAGAATAAAAGTCCATAAAAGCTGTCTAAAAAGTTGTTCATAGTTTAAGTAGTGCTCCTAAAACATCAAACGTTAACTGATATTGTCACCCATGGTTTACTCCCATACAAATAAAGGCTGATGAGGAAATTTTGAGCTTAAAGGAATTAATGATGAAGTCAAATCTTTTTTAGGCATAATAGATTCTGAAACCCCAAAAAGAAGTCCGCCAAATCCTGAAGGTACGTTATATTGTACAAGAGGAATTTCATCACGTAATCCTTTAAATTTTGCTTTTGCCATTTTTGTTACAGCTTCATGAGACTCATGTAAACCCCCTAATTGATCAACAAAACCTAATTTTTGAGCTTGTTCCCCCGTGAAAATTCTTCCATCAGCATATTTTCTTAATATATCAACAGTTAAAACAGCTTTCTTCACATCATAATTATCCGTTCTTTTCACTCTACCTTGAATTATGGCATTTACAAATTGTTGATAAGTAGAGTTAATTATATTTTGAAGTAAATTTCTTTCATCAGGTGAAATTGGTCTGTAAGGAGAAGCTAAATCCTTATATTTACCACTTTTAACAACATTTGCTTGAATTCCAAGCTTTTGATTTAAAAGTTCTTGAACATTAAAAGTATTTATAATAACGCCAATACTGCCTGTTAAAGTTCCAGGTTCTGCAAAAATTCTATCAGCAGCGCTGGCTATGTAATAACCGCCACTTGCAGCTAAATCTACCATTGATACTACGACAGGTT
>Ga0209417_1006531_pt1 | contig 11852 bp, 8 predicted proteins | sample RifGroF2_FD_184002 | JGI IMG/M metagenome (GOLD analysis project Ga0209417, IMG submission 184002) | Groundwater microbial communities from Rifle, Colorado, USA - Groundwater F2 (SPAdes) (version 2) | ecosystem: Environmental > Aquatic > Deep subsurface > Groundwater | place: Rifle, Colorado... | reverse complement strand
TCAGAAAGGCTGCTTAGCCCGGAAAACGATATTTTATCATTACTTTTTGATAGAATAAAAGATTTTCCGTTTAATTCAATAAAACTGGTATTTTCTAGAGTATTTAAATGCCCAAAATAATTGGTGTCCCAGTTACCCTTTACTGCGAATTTACCTAGTGAGGCTTTTAAGCTGCTCATAGTTTTTTGAAATAAAGGTAAAGCTGCGGGAATGTTTGCGGAATCTCCGGTAAATACAATAATATCAGGATTTAGATCATTGATTATTTTTACTGCCCTGTTTTCATTTCTGATTTTGTTATCGCAGTGCAAATCGGAGATATGCACAATCCTAAAACCGTTAGTTTTAAGCTTGTCAGTAAAAATGTCAACATGATGAATATCTATCCAATAAGGTTCAATAAAGAATCCGTACAAAACAGATATTAATCCGATGATTGCCAGTAGATGTATAGTTTTGGTGGAAAAGGTTTCTTTAGGCTTTTTGTTGCAGAAGGTCTTTTTTAAGTATTCAAATTCACTAATGAAAACAATGCCCCAAAAGAAAATGAAAGCTGTTACAGCTATGTGTTCAGTGTAGCTCATATTATGGTTGTTATTCCAGTTTAATTTCATCATCGTAAACGGGAATAACAACAGCTATGTCTTTTTGATCTTTCATGATGCTTACTGTTTTAAGGTATGAACACGTTCGTTAAATAATACTTTGTTATTACAATCACAAGCTAACATTGACAGTATCAGAATCTTATCTATTCAATTTATTTTCAGTTTTACCTTACTATTTTAGCAATAAAACCCAATGCAAAAGACGACAAAACACATCTCCATTATTTAAATAAAATGAGAAATACTTAAAAATATGCGGAATAAAGAATCCTGGACTTAAAAATATATTTTTATAGAAATTTGATCTAATATTTTTCAATCTCTTTAAGTCAACAGCGCTAAAGTTAATTCGCGGGGCATTGTAATGGTACATATCCATTACAGCCTCATCATTCAACAGATCTTTCAGCTCTTTATAGTTCTTCGAGCCGGGATAGGGATTGAAGAAATGAATTTGTATGCCGTCCGGCATCAACTCCTTGGTAAGAGTAAATGTTTCTTTTATGTCATCCTCCGTCTCCGTTGGACTTCCAATAATAAGCAACGCATGGGTTGCAATATCCAGGCTTCGCGCAAAAGCAAAAATTTCTTTTGTTTTCTTATTCCAATTAATGCGTTCCCGTGTCTTTTGAAGCAATTCTAAGATTCTTTCTGACCCTGATTCAACTCCAAACCGCAAAAGAACGCAGCCAGCCTCTTTCATTCTTTTAAGCTGTTCATAATCAACATTATCAATCCTGGAATGCGCTATCCACAGGATATCCAGACCCCTCTTTTTTATTTCATTGCAAATATTCTCCACATGGCCTTTTAAAATCGTAAAAAGGTCATCATCAAAACTAATAATATTTACCCCTTGCTTCATGAGATTAGCCATTTCATCGACCACATTGGCCGCGCTACGCACTCTGACTTTCGAGCCATAACTTTCCCTTGCAACAGGAGAACAAAAACTGCAAGGATACGGACATCCTCTGCTTGACAGGATGTGCCCCCAAACTAATTTCTTCGATGTCTTAATTGGATAAATAAACCGGTAATCTTTGATTTCCGGCCGGCTATATTCAGGAAATGGAAGTTCATCTAAATCATCAACTAAGAAATACGCCTGACTATTCTCCTTATAAGTCTTATATCGCTCCTTTTCCTCATGCGTGCTGCTCTCTTCCTTTTTTAATCTCTCAACTAAAGCCACCGCCTCTTTCTCACCTTCTCCGGGCAAGAAAATATCTAACCCTTGAGGAATAAACTCCGGCATTATGGATCCAATCCCGACAATAAAAACATTACACTTTTCTTTGATAAAAGAAATAAACCTTTGAGACTCTCTGAGTGTAACGCTGTTAACTAAAAGAACAATTATTTGTGGCTCCCAGGCCAAAGCTTGTTCGAAAAGTTCTTCATTGGACAGATTTCCTGGCATAGAGTCACATAATTTAACCTTGAAGAGCCCACTCCTTTTTAACAAAGCCTCCATATATTTTATGGTATATGGCGGCGTGCAATGGGAAGGATGTTTAATTTTGTGAATATCAGGCAAATTCAACCGTGCCAAAAGCACCTTGTTTATAACCATCATCGAACCTCTATAATAGCTCGGGAACAAAAAACAATCTCAAAACTTTTATGCAAAGCACTTTAAATTGGCTAAAAGACCTGATCTCGCGTAATATGTTCCATAAAATTTTAGGACGCATGAAAAACCTTCGGAAAGCTTTTTTCTGCAGCCTTACTAGTGTTTCTCGAGAGATATTCTCGGGAGTGTAGATGACATTATTAATAAATAAAGAATCATAACAGCTGTCATAAGCTTTTCCTGACTTTATAAGGTCTTCATAATCATCTGTTCCGGGAAAAGGAGAGAAATTGAAAAAATTTGCTCTGTCCAGCTCCAATTCACAGGCAAAATTAATTGTAGACTCAATATCTTCAATTGTTTCGTTAGGATGTCCCAGTATGAAAAAACCTGTTATTCTAATCTTGGTTGTCCGTTTGATCAAGGATACCTTTTCTTTGATTGTTTCTAAAGTTAAGCATTTCTGAACATGATCAAGCATCTTTTTAGTGCCAAATTCAATACCAATACCAAATGAATAGCATCCAGATTCTTCCATTAACATAAGTAATTCAGCGTCCAAAGTATCCAATCTGATGCCATTTGGGCACGACCAGCTAATATTTAAATTATTATCAATAAGAGAATTACAGAAATCCTCAACAAGTTTACGATTTTTAGTGAAATTATCATCAATAATATTTATTTCTTCCACTTGATAGTTATCAATAAGAAATTGAATTTCTCCAATTATGTTTTCAGCAGACCGAATCCGTATTTTTTTTCCTGACATCTTCCCTGCCGCACAAAAGCTGCATGGATAAGGACATCCTCTTGTAGCTATAATCGGGGCTATCTTTTTCTTTCTCGAAAAAATACCTATTGGGGCCAAAGGATAACTGTTGGGGTTCATGAGGTTCCAAGCCGGATAAGCCAAACTATCTAAATCTTCAATGATAACTCGAGGATTGCAGACAATCGAGTTTTCCTTATTTCGCCAAACAAGATTATCGACAACTGATAGTTTGTCAAAATAGCCGGACTTATGATCACATTGAAGAATATCGATCAATTGACACAGCCCATTTTCTGCCTCACCTAAAAAAGAAAAATCAATATCTTGGAGAATTTCAAGCGTTTCGATCGGCTCAAGTACGGCATGAGGGCCTCCGACAATAGTGATAATATCTTTATTGATCCGCTTGACTGCTTGAGAATACTGCTTTACAGCCCCCATATAGGGTGTAAATAAAGAAAATCCTATTAACTGAAATTGATTCTGTGCTATATATTTTTCAAAGGTAGCTGCATCAATTTTGCTTTTGACGCAATCTAAAATCTCAACTTCATGCCCTTTATTTTGCAATGCAGCAGCTAAATATCCCAGACTAACATTAGGGATGATAATGACATTAAACTTCTGTAATGACCAAGGATTAACAAGCAGTGTCTTCATATCTGCGTTTTCTTTCTATTTGCATAATGAGGATGGTCCTCAATAAAAATTGGCAAATTTTTCTCGTTAACCAAAGGGTTGAGATACTTTTCGATAAAATTAGTATCCAAAGATGCCTTGCAAGTGTTATCACCCTGATTTTTTAATGGCATTTTACAAAGCCTATCCCAAATTTCATGTAAACTTTCTTTACGAATATTGCCATATGAAATCTGGATAAATCCGCAGGGTATGACATCCCCATAAGATGTAATAAATATTGTCTCACGTCCGCAAGAGCATCCATCACCCAGGAAATTCATATCACCCGACCAGCGAGTATGTGATGACGTCTTAAGTATTTTATGATAAACAGCCCGGTTTTCTTCAGTTAAATAAAGATTGACAACTTCTCTCCATCCTCCAACTTTTGATGCAGGATTTAGAGTAATGGGCACATCCAGCTTTTGAGCAAACTTAATAGTTCTAAGTATTTCCTTGCTCGATATATTTTCATTGGTTGCAATGGTGCTCAACATTATATTAATTCCCGAAGCCTTAACTAACTCCAAAGCTTTCATAACTTTGTCATAGCATCCCAGTACTCCCCGGCTCGTATCATGTTCACCTGGCTCCATGCTGTCAAGACTAAATTGAATAACATCAAGCCCCGCTTCCTTTAAGTTATTGACTTTTTTTTCGTTTAACAACAATCCGTTTGTTGTAATCCCGACAATTGCCTTTGAATCCTTAGCAAACCTGATCGCATCACAAAGGTGATGACATAATAAGGGTTCTCCCCCAAGAAATTCAAAAGCAATTGCGCCTAATTGAACTGCTTCCGTAATACACCGTTTTATCTCTTCAAGCGACATCTGCTCTCTGCTATTATCAATAAGGGTGCTGGCAAAACAATGCGGACATTTTGCATTGCAATCGGTCGTCATTGCAAAATCAACTTTTCTGAGAACTTTCTTGCGGAGAACTATTAGCTTGAAATAATCTTTCAGTATTCTGGGTGTAATATTCCAGTTTTTATATAATAAACTACTATGTTTTTGTATGCTTTTTAATCTGTTCATATTATGTTCCAGGCATTTCTTCTATTGAAACAGGCAGTTTCTTTTTCATAGCATAAGCAAGTTCTGTCTCACGAATAATATCTTTATCAAAAGCCGCACGACACGCTCTAGTTTTTCTCTTACCAATCGATCTGGAATACATCTTTTCCCAAATAGCCTTCAGTTTTTTTTCTCTGATATTTCCATAAGAGACAGCTTGAATACCACAAGGGGTCACGTCGCCATAAGCTGTAATGAATATTTTCTCTGTTCCACAGGGACAGTATTCTCCTAAATAATTTGTACTCCCCGCCCATCGAGTATAAGGCAACTTTATTAGCTTGTTAAACTCCTGCAACTCTGTTTCAGTTAATAAACTATCTTCATTGCTTTCCCAATTTCCAATTTTAACCGAACAATTAACATTAATGATAACTCCTAGATCATTCGCAAATTCCACGATCTTCCAAATGTCCCCATTAGCTACAGTCTTTTTAGTTAAAATTGTACTGAGAATAACCTTAATACCGGCTTTCTTTAACAAAGCGACACCTCTCAACCCGCGCTCATAACATCCAGGTAAACTTCGAATATTGTCAACCTCTTCAGAGCTAAGGCCACCTCCAAAATCAACTTGAATCACATCCAGGCCAGAAAATTTTAGTTTTTCCACAACGTCTTCAGTTAATAAATATCCGTTGCTTGACATACCTGCAATAGCATTATTGTCTTTCACAAACCTAATAAGTTCATAAATATGCTTATAGACAAGCGGTTCTCCTCCCAGGAAATTAAAGATAATACTTCCAAGGCCCACAGCCTGTTTTATACAAGATTTGATTTCATCCAAGCTTAATATCTCTTTATTATGGTCCACATTCATGGTCGAACAGCAATGGGGACATTTGGCATTACACTCATAAGTAACGGCAATATCCGTAATCCTCAAAACTTTTTGCCGTAAGACCAATAATTTGTAGTAGTTTACTAAAACACGGGCAAATACACATGGATTTTTGTAAATAAAATCAAAATAAAGCATATGGCTAAACATCTTGTTACTAAATTGTGGTTTTGATTGGCAGCTATTCTTTGTTATCATAGGAGTTTTCATTTAATTAAGCCTTTATATTTATACCTAAACGAACACCTTCAAGAAAATCTTTCTTGTGTTTGGGGTCAATTCTAAGCAATAAATCAAAAGGAATATTTTCTATTGTTTCAAAAAAAGCAGAATATTGTACTCCCAACCCTTTATAACAATCAGATTTATATTTTTCGGGAAAGGTTCCAATTCTTTGCACAGTATGATGAAAATATTTGATTGATTCACTGTAACTTGTGTCCTTAATAATATTCGAATACGACTCGCCTAACTCAGTTCCTTTAAAATAATTAAACCCAAAGCCTAATTTGTAACCTTGAATAAATGAATTTCTGTCATTTGCATCCGGAATACTCTGGCTATATACATGTAGCTCATCTCCTCGGGTTGTTATTGCCATTTCAAAGCCAAACCCGCGGTAAGCACCTCCCCTATGTTCACTCTTTATTGAGTTTAGCAATCTAAGCGATTTTGACCGGTCTGTTTTAAATCTCCAGCAAATTACTGTACCAAACATTTCGTAGGAGGACCCCTCAGCCCTTAAATGAGCGTAATTAGGGAAACTTGTGCATCGCAAATGGAGCGCTGTATCCCCAATGCTGAGAAACAAAAACATCACAATTAAGCTGCTGCCCATCATTCGTAAAAACCAGATTTTACAGGCTAATAAATAATCAACCGCTAAAGCAATAATAGCAAATATAAATGGAAATAGTGGGATAAGATATCGATAATGCAAATAAACGGTATCACCAGGAATAATATTAAAATTGCTTAACCCGTAGATTATGAGAAAGAAAACAGGGTACAAAAGAATCGGCAATTCCTTGAGTGGTTCTCGAAAAATAATTTTCTTAAATGGAAGCAGCCCTATCATTAATTCTTTAAAATGCTTACGATTTTTCCACATTAGCACAACAAGTAGCAAGATAAAACCGATCCAATAGCAATTTAAAAAATCCGGAGACTCACCCGATAAATTTATCTGGAACAACCCTTTCATCTTGCTCCCGAAAACACTTAAGTCATTGCATAAAAGTTCACCGAATATTTCCTTTCCCAGTAAAGGAGCAAAAGTTTTCATGCGGAAAAAAGCAGGGCTATATCCTGCCAAATATCCTCCCAAGAAAGCAATTAGCGTTAATAAGGCAAATCGCTTCGAACAAAGGTACCAAAAAAGGAATCCTACAAATAAAACCACGAGAAAAGAATAACAAAACCAAGTTCCCAGCCCGCTAATAAACCCCAGAACAAACAGGCCATAATTATATTTTGCTAAATCTTTGTTCTCCTTTTCATTAAAGAAAACTTTATAAAAAACAAAAAGAAACCAAATATTAAAAAAAACAATCTGTATATGATTCGCCGCAAGAACTATTGAACTCCGAATGAATAAGTAAGGAGAAACAATAAATAAAACAGAGAAAATATAGGCTACGCGTTCACTAAAATATTTTTTCAGGAACAAAAACCACAAGATTAAAGTGCCAAGCGAAAAGATAACCGCAACTAAATAAAAGGAAAAAGCTGTCTGCCCAAATAAAAGAAAAAAAGGAACAACCAAGATGCCCGACAACAATGTTCCGCCATCATAGCTGCTAAACTGATAATCCCAAAAAGGCATTATTAAACCTTCTATAATATCTTTAGCAATCGTGCCTATATGAAATATCTCTATATTCCCGATTTCTTTCACGGAAAGCGCCAATAAAAACCTTAACGCCAGGAATATCAGTGACAATAAAATAAGGATTTTATAACTTTTTTTCATTTAGTATCCCAAGACCAGCCCTACCATCCACTTGTAGGGATATACATTGCGAAATTATTCATAAGACTTACATCGAACCAAAAACTGTACCCTAAGCATAAAATAATGCCAGCAATTAATATATTCCTATATACCCTCTTTTGAGCCGAAATAAATACCATTAAAGCAATAATTAGAGGTGGAACAATGCACATAAGATGATTCGTTTGTTTCCAATCAACAATTGAGAAAATAAAAGCCCCGCAAAGAATCCACACAGGAAAGACACTCATCCTGCTATTAAAAAATTTCCGAAACGAACATATAACAGCTAATACTGAAAGAACAAGAAACGGAAACTCAATATTGAACTCGCGCCAAAGGGCAAAAACACTTGGATAATCTTCTGGAAACATCGAATTGAGGTGAATGATCCTATCAAAGAAATGCGCGTGAATATGAGAGGCTATAAAAGCCTGTTTATCAATCAAGAAGCCATATGCCCAGAATAATAATGTTCCAAGAAAATAACCGTTAATAATCGGATCGTTTAGAAACAACTCTCTTATAGACTTATTCTTCTCATTGTTCTTACAAAATCGGATCAAATTAACCATAAAGACCGCAAAGATCAGAATAATTATTTTTTGATTAATAAAAGCAGCCATAATTCCCGGAGCCAAGGAAAGAAACTTCCAAGGACCTTTGCGTATTGTGAAGCGCTCAGGAAAAATATACTGGTAAGAAAGTAACAGTAAGATACAGTTAGTGAACGCCAAATGCTCTGAAACGCAGGATCGTACAAACATTCCTGGTGAAAGAACATAAATAAGCCCTCCCAATAAACCCAAAAAAGGAGAGTGCGTCAGAGTATTTATCATCACAAAAAATATCCCGAAAATAAAAATACTTGCAAATATATTGGATGCCCGCGCAGGGAAGACCTGAGGGTTCCGTTCAAACTGGGACCTGTCCTGGTCATAAATGAACCTTACAATCTTTTTTCTTGGCAGCACGTTCCATGGGAGTTCTTCCTCCCCCTCCATTTCACGACCAAAAAAACCATTATCTAAATTAACTATTCGATACAAACGGTCTCCAGTCTTAATTGATAGCGCTTCTCCAGGATTAGTCTTCAATACTCTCTCAGTATTTTTAGCCGAATCGAAAAAGTACCTGTAATCATTTAATTTATCGAAGAAAAGAATACTGCAAGCATTATAAAAATTCGTAAGTGGTGGATGGGCAAAATAAAATGGTGAAACCACAATATCGCTGGTCAAATAAGGTTTTAGTTCGTGCATCAGTCCATATGCCGTGCCTTGATGTTCCCCGTCAAGATCACGAAAATGCGGAACAGATTTCATTCCCCAATAGATAAAACCATAAATAAGAAGGACACAAGCAGCTATAGCTGTCATCTTCGTTTTATTGAAATACCCAGCGCCAAGAACAAATAACGGATTTGACAAAAGAAGACCAACATTTGTCAAAACAGTTGTTGAAATCAAATAACTAAGCGGTCCCGGGGCAATGTTCAATAAACGATAGACTGCGGTAAGTAAAACAAAAATAATTGTGGATAAAAAGACTGTGAGGAAGCTAAGAGCAACTGTGTCTTTTATCCGGTTCTTCAGAAATCCTATCCATCCCAGGCCTGGAGCAATTAAAATAAGAACATTGATCAAAAAGGCCATAAAGAAATCATTGAAGGGCAAAACATAATATAAAAAGCACAACAAAAAAAACAAGTTGCATATAGCTAGTAATATAATTGATCTTTTCATATTTGAATTAATATACCTTTTTGATCAAAAAGTTAGTTAAATTCGGTGATATCCTGTTCAATATATATAGGGTTTTACAGCCTTTTCCTACGACAATGAGCTTCTTGCCTTTAACAATCCCGCTGATGATCTTCTCTGCCACAAAATCAGCGCTGACTCCGGTCCTTTTCGTGTGTGATTTCACGTCATTGTAAATGAGATTCTTTTCGAATTCTGTATTGGTCATTCCAGGGCAAACAAGCATCACTTTTATATTGTCATTTTCCGCTTCCATCGAAAGGGATTCAGTTAATCCAGAAACAGCAAATTTTGTAGCCGAATATAATCCGGAATCGTAAAAGCCCTTAAATCCTGCCACAGAAGACACATTAACAATAAACCCCTGGCTTTTTTCTTTCATGTGGGGGTAAACCGCTCTGATACAATAAAGAACGCCAAAAAGATTAACATCTACAACCTTTTGAAAGGTGCTTAATGGCGTTGTCACAATTGAGCCATGCATTCCGATGCCAGCATTATTTATTAAGATATCAATCGTTTTATGCCGATCAATAACCGCTTGTACCATATGTTCAACTTGTTCATTGTTAGAAACATCAGCAACGACTATCTGAATATCAATCTTATCCAGATCTTTTTTGATCTGTTCCATCCGCTCTTGATTTCTCGAAACCAATACAAGTTTCGCCCCTTTTTGTGCAAGCTGATAAACACAGCTTCTTCCTATTCCTGAGGAGGCCCCAGTAACAATAACAACTTTGTCTTTAAAATAATTTTTCATATCAGCCTATTCGTGTTCATGAGAAATCAGGTTTTTGAATAAACTTCATTACTGACATATTTAATTTGCTCTACGATATATAAAATATCCTCATCGTTCAAATAGGGGCTATTAGGAATCCCTAAGCTTTCCAAAGGTAACCTTTCAGCAATAGGACACGATACATGATATTTAGAAAAATCGGCAAGAGCCGAACATGCACTCATATCATCCAATTTCGTATCGACCCCCCGATCAAGCATTAGTTTCTTAAACAGTTTAGGATCCTTGACCTGGATACGAAAATATAAATATGTCGCTTCTGCATTCTTGACCGTTACCGGAGCGGGAATGTTTTCAACCTTCGATAACTCATCAACAAGTTTTTGCGCATTGCTCCGGCGAAGGCGGTGCACCTCATCTAATTTCTTAAGCTGCTTCAATCCTACAGCTGCTTGAAGGTTTGATAGTTTCGTTTGGTATTGAAATGCCTTTAGATCGTTCTCCATATTTATCTTCTCCCTGGTTTGACGTTCTATCCAGTCAATCCCCAGGAGATCAAAAAACTGAATCATTGGATACGTAAAATATTTAAAAAGCTTTTTTTGTATCACCAAGTAACATAGAAACGTATACATGACTTCTTTGGTGATCTCCCATTCGCTTGGATAAGGTAAATGTTTTGCTAAACAGCTTATGTCTGTATAAATATTTTCGTGCTTTGTCGTGATCATCCCTCCGCCGAAACACGGAAGATCCTTTCCCATTTTAAAGCTAAAGATCGCGACATCTCCCAAAGCCCCTGTATGTTCATTGCCATACTTGGTCCCGCACGCATGGGCACAATCCTCGATAACTATCAAATTATATTTTTCCGACAGTTCACGGATACGACCCATATCGCAGGGCTGCCCAAATAAGTGAGTAACAACAATAGCTTTGGTTCTTTCAGTGATTTTCTCTTCGATCAAATCCGGATCGATCCCATATGTCTGAGGATGGACATCAACGAAAACCGGTTTCAGTCCGCAGGCAATAACCGCAATCGGAAGGGCATGGAACGTATAAGACGGCATGATGATCTCGTCATTCTCATCGAAATCCAGGCTTTTCAGTATTAAATAAAATCCTTTCCTGGCAGACCCAATACCTAAAGCATGTTTGACGCCGATATAATCCGCAAATTCCTTTTCGAATTCTTTAATGCAGTCGCCATTGGAGATCTTTCCGCCAATGATCATCCGGAAAGCAGTGCCGAAGGCCGACCTGTCTATATTTAACGTGTGCCGCGGATAAACCTTTTTATTTACCATTGTTTTTTCCAGTTTACAAAAACGCTTCGATCTTAAGAAGTAAGATCTTTTGATCCGACAGGGCCTTTCCTTCTGAAATCCAGCTTTTTTAGATTCCTAAACGCCTCGATCTCCGGCTTTATAAGATAAAAACCCCTATTTTTAAAGTTATTATCGAGATCCTTAAGATATTTAAAAACCAAAGGATCGGAATCCTTCAGAAGGACATAAACGATTCCACCCTTTTTATATACACTATCGATCCTCATTACCAGGCCCGTGCCGATTTCCGATCGTAACATTATATCAGGTAAGTAAACCGATTCCAGGCTGGAATAATAATTAACTGCAAGGTTAACACTCCAATTGTCGGTAATAATCAGGTCATTCTTGGAAATATCATTTTGTAAATTTAACGCGAATCGATGGAAAGAATCCGTTCTCAACGGCGCAAAAACCATGATGTTCGAAACAAACATCATTGTAATAACACCCCAGC
>Ga0209417_1006528_pt1 | contig 11853 bp, 11 predicted proteins | sample RifGroF2_FD_184002 | JGI IMG/M metagenome (GOLD analysis project Ga0209417, IMG submission 184002) | Groundwater microbial communities from Rifle, Colorado, USA - Groundwater F2 (SPAdes) (version 2) | ecosystem: Environmental > Aquatic > Deep subsurface > Groundwater | place: Rifle, Colorado... | reverse complement strand
GGATGCTGACGTCCACCACCGGACTTCGATGCACCTTCGCCACCACCCATTGGGTGATCTACAGGGTTCATTACCATACCACGTGATTGCGGACGAATGCCTTTCCAGCGTAAACGTCCTGCTTTACCCCAAAGAATATTGCTGTGTTCCGGATTGCTCACTGTTCCGATTGTTGCATAACAGCGTGAATTTATCATTCTAATTTCGCCGCTTGGCAACTTTACGTGTGAATATTTGCCTTCATTTGCTAACAATTGGCAGCTTGCGCCTGCACTGCGTGCTAATTGTCCGCCTTTTCCGGGCTTTAATTCAATATTATGAATGAACAAACCTACAGGAATATTTTTAAGTGGCAATGCATTACCATCTTTGTATTCCGCATTTGGTGAAGCTATTATAACTTCTCCAACTTTGATTTTATCAGGAGCAAGAATATAGCGAATCTCTCCATCTGAATATTTCACCAGACAGATCCTTGCGTTTCTGTTCGGATCATATTCAATTGTTTCTACTGTTGCAGAAATGTCGATTTTATTTCTTTTAAAATCAATAATTCTGTATTTTCTCTTGTGTCCGCCTCCACGGTGACGTGAAGTGATGCGTCCTGTATTATTTCTACCGCCTGATTTCTTTAATGGAACTGTCAGTTTTTTGTACGGTTTACTTGCAGTAATTTCCGTAAATTCATTAACTGAATAAAATCTTGTTCCCGGCGTAATTGGTTTTAATAATCTAATTCCCATTTTCTTCTCTTATTCCTCTTGTGCACCTGAAACTATTTCTATCGAAAATCCTTCCTTCAAAGTAACGTAAGCTTTTTTGCGTAATTTTGTGAATCCTCTTTGCAATCCCTTGCGTGTGAAACGAGTTTTGTTCTTTCCTTTCACGTTTAGAGTGCGTACGTTGTCAACTTTTACTTCGTAAAGTTCTTCAATGGCTTGCTTGATTTGAATCTTTGTTGAATCTCTATCTACTTCGAAAGCATATTGTCTATGGTGTCCCATATTCATTGCTTTTTCGGTAATTATCGGCCTTTTGATTATCTCTATCATTGTATTACCTTACTTTAAAGTGTCTTCAATTTTTTGAACTGCTTTCTGAAGAATTACTATGTTTTTATGTCTAAGTATATCGTAAGCAGATATCTTTTCTGCTTCCTGTACTTTTACTTTCGGAATATTGCGGGCTGACATGTAAAATGCTTTTTCAAGATTTTCTGTCAGGAACAATGTTGATTGTCCCGTCATATTCAGTTTAATAAGTAATTCGTTAACTTTCTTAGTTTTGAACTCATTGATTCCGAATTCAGCTAGAACTTTTAAATTATTTTCTGTTACTCTCACCGAGAATGCAGATTTCTTTGCAAGTCTTTTCACTTTTATCGGAACTTTTAATTCATGGCTGTGTGGCTTAGGACCGTGAATTGTACCACCACCTTTCCATAGTGGAGAGCGTGTAGAACCTGCACGTGCAGTACCACGTCCTTTTTGCTTCCAAGGTTTTTTGCCGCCGCCCCTAACTTCGGAACGAACTTTTGTTTTAGCATTGCCTTGACGTAAGTTTGCCAAATACGCAACAATTGTCTGGTGCATTGCATATTCATTTGGTTCGATTGCAAACACTGCATCGTTAAGCTCTTGCTTGCCTATGATTTCGCCATTTTGGTTATATACATCTATTTGCATCTCTTACCCTTTCACAATTTCTAATAAACCATTTTTACCACCAGGTACACTGCCTTTTACAAGCAGTAAATTTTGTTCGGGGTAAATTTCTACAACTTCAATATTTCGTACGGAAGTGCGTTTGTTTCCCATTTGTCCTCCCATTCTCAATCCTTTGAGTACTCTCGACGGATATGAAGACTGGCCAATTGAACCCGGGTGACGTTGTCTGTCGCTTTGTCCGTGAGTAGTCATACCCACACCGCTAAAGTGATGTCTTTTCACAACGCCTGCAAATCCCTTTCCACGTGATGTACCGGATACTTTCACTAAATCTCCGGGAGTAAAATTACTAACGGTAATTTCATCTCCGATTTTATAATCGCCTTCCAATTGTCTGAATTCTCTCATTACTTTATGAGGTTTCAATCCATTTTTCTTGTACTGACCGATAACCGGTTTGGTCACTTTCTTTTCGGCTACTTCATCAAAGCCAACCTGAACTGCTGAGTATCCGTCTTTCTCCATTGTACGGAGATTAACTACTGCGCATGGTCCTGCCTGAATCATCGTAACCGGCACTTGTTTTCCTTCTTCGGAGTATAAAGTAGTCATACCTACTTTTCTACCTAGAATTGCAGCTTTCATTTTTTCCTTAAACTTTAACTTCTACATCTACACCTGCCGGCAATTCAAGCCTCATCAGTGCATCTACTGTTTTCTGAGATGAATTGAAAATATCAATTAATCTCTTATGCGTTAATAATTCAAATTGTTCTCTTGATTTTTTATCAACGTGCGGCGATCTGTTTACAATTGTTTCGCCTGATTTGTCGATCAATTTGTGATCATAAGATTTCAATTTTATTCTTATTTTCTGCATTTATTTTTGCTTTACTTAATAATTATTCAACAATTTTTGCCACAACACCGGCACCTACTGTACGTCCGCCTTCACGAACTGCGAAACGCAAACCTACTTCCATTGCAACAGGAGTAATCAATTCTATGTCAATTTCGTCCAAGTTATCGCCAGGCATAACCATTTCGATTGAGCCGGGTAATTGGATTGAACCTGTCACGTCTGTTGTACGGAAATAAAACTGTGGACGGTATCCATTGAAAAATGGAGTGTGTCGTCCACCTTCTTCTTTTTTCAATACGTAAATCTGACCTAAGAAGTGGTGGTGAGGTGTAATTGAACCAGGTTTGGAAATTACCATTCCACGTTCCAATTCATTTTTGTCAACGCCACGAAGCAATAAACCAACGTTATCACCTGCTTGACCTTCATCCAAAAGTTTACGGAACATTTCAACACCGGTACAAGTTGTTTTTTTGTGAAGTCCGAAACCAACGATTTCCACTTCATCATTAACATGCACTTTACCTCTTTCTATTCTTCCGGTACCAACTGTTCCACGACCAGTGATTGAGAACACATCTTCAACCGGCATCAAGAATGGTTTATCTACTTCTCTTACAGGAGTTGGGATGTAAGTATCCACTGCTTCCATCAAATCATAGATGCATTTCAATCTTGGATCATCTGGTGTTGTACCTGCTGCTGAACCAGCATCCAAAGCCAAAAGTGCTGAACCAGGAATTACAGGAATTTCATCACCGGGGTAATGGTATTGTGATAATAAATCACGAACTTCCATTTCAACCAATTCTAACAAATCAGGATCTGCAGCATCAACTTTGTTCATGAATACGATCATGCGTGGCACACCTACTTGGTATCCCAAAAGGATGTGTTCACGAGTTTGAGGCATTGGTCCATCAGTTGCAGCTACTACTAAGATAGCTCCGTCCATTTGAGCAGCACCAGTGATCATGTTTTTAATATAGTCAGCGTGACCCGGACAATCTACGTGTGCGTAGTGACGGGCTTCTGTTTCATATTCAACGTGTGCTGTTGCAATCGTTATTCCACGTGCTTTTTCTTCAGGTGCATTATCGATTGAATCGAATGTACGAACTTGGCCTCCGCCAAATTTTATAGCCAAGCCCATAGTAATAGCGGCAGTCAATGTTGTTTTGCCGTGGTCAACGTGACCAATTGTACCCACATTGACATGAGGTTTGTTTCTTACAAATGTTTCCTTTGCCATGATTTCTCCAAAATATTTTTTTATAAATAATTTTTTATAATAAAATTTCTATATTTAACCGATTCTTTCAAATCAGATTACTTCTTTTCTTTAATAAATATTCGTTTTCGATGCAGGGCTGTAATGCGAAAATGTCATCGTAAAACTCGCTCTGCCTTGTGATAGTGACCTCAACGAGGTTACATATCCGAATAAATTAGACAATGGCGCAAATCCGTCAACTACTTGCAAATTAGATTTTGCGTCAATTTGCTCAATTCTGCCCTTCCTTGAATTCAGGTCAGAAATTATATCTCCTACATATTGTTCAGGAGAGATGATTTCTAATCTGAAGATTGGCTCTAAAAGCTGTGTGCCTGCTTTGCGAAGTGCTTCTTTCACTGCAATCGATGCTGCGATTTTTGTTCCAAGCTCCGTTGTAACACCATCAATATATTCACAACTGAGTAAAGTTATTTTTACATCTTGTAATGGATAACCTTGCATCCCGATTTGCATTGATTCTTTCACTCCTTTTTCAGCTGCTTCCAAAATAACTTTCGGAATCTTCTTATCTTCAACAGTATTGAAAAATTCGTTACCTGTACTTTCGCCATTTGGTACAATGTGAATTTTTACATCTCCAAATTGATTTTTACCTGCATGAGATCTTTCGTAGATGTATCTTTCTTCTATTGCAGAAGAAATAGTTTCACGATAAGATACCTGAGGTTTTCCGGCTCGGGCTTCCACGTTGAATTCTCTTTTCAATCTTTCCACAGCTATTTCAAGTTGAAGTTCGCCAACTCCGCTAATAATAATTTGACCTCTGTCAGCATCATTACTAAATTTGAATGTCGGGTCTTCTTCACTCAATTTGCCTAAAGCAACTAATAGTTTATCCTGCTCAGCAAGAGTTTTGGCTTCCAGAGACATATCAATCATTGGATCCAAAAATCTGATCGTATCGAAAATGACATTCTTGTTAATTGCAAGAGTATCTCCTGTGGAAGTAAACTTCAACTGAGGAACTGCCACAATTTCTCCGGAATAAGCTTCAGAAATTTCATCATGACGCTTTGAGTAAATTTTGTAAATTTTACTAATTTTCTCTTTTTTGCCGGCAGCTGTATTTTCAACTTGCTGTCCTACTTTCAAAGAACCTGAATAAATTCTCAAAAAATTCATTTTACCCACAAACGGGTCAGTAAGCACTTTAAATGACAGAGCGGTGAAAGCTTCATCGTCAGTCATTTGAATATCAACAAGTTTTTCGTGGTCTTTTGCATCGAAACCTAAAACGTTACCTACATCTTCTGGTGAGGGAAGATAATCCAACACACCATCCAAAAGAGGTTGAACGCCAATATTTTTCAAAGAAGAGCCACAAAAAACGGGATTACATAAGTTTTTCAGCGTAGCATTTCGTAAGGCCGTTTTAATTTCATCTTCAGTCAAATCTTCGCCAAGCAAAAATTTCTCTGTAAGACTATCATCAAGTTCGGCAACTTTTTCTAATAATAAAGCACGGTATTGTTCGGCTTGTTTAATGTATTTTTCAGATATATCGGTGATTTCATATTCTGCGCCATATTGTTCCGTATCGAAGTAGTAAGACTTCATTTTAATGAGGTCGACGACGCCTTCAAAGTTTTCTTCGGCACCCATCGGGAATTGAATAGCAATGGGGTTTGCAGAAAGTTTCTCAACTAACATTGAGAGAACCCGGTCAAAATTAGCACCCATCCTATCAAGCTTATTCACGTATATGATACGTGGCACTTTAAATTCGTCTGCTTGTCGCCAGACTCTTTCGGACTGGGGTTCAACACCACCAACAGCGCAAAATACTGCAATTGCCCCATCGAGGACTCTTAAAGAGCGTTGTACTTCTGAGGTAAAGTCCACATGTCCGGGTGTATCGATTATATTAATCTGATAATCCTTCCAGGCGGCTGTAACTGCAGCAGATTGTATTGTTATGCCACGCTCTTTTTCTTGCTCCATGTAATCCATGAATGCAGTTCCGTCATCAACTTCTCCTAATTTATGGAGATAACCGGAGTAAAAAAGTACTCTTTCGGTCGTAGTTGTTTTTCCGGCATCTATATGTGCCATCACCCCTATGTTTCTTATTCGGGATATTGGAACTGCTCTTGCCATTGCTCTAATCTTAATTTCAAAGAACGTCTAATTAAAGACTACCAACGGAAGTGTGCGAAGGCTTTGTTTGCTTCAGCCATTCTATGCACATCTTCTTTTTTCTTATATGATGAACCTTCACCTTTCGAAGCAGAAATAATTTCGGAAGCTAATTTAGCTGCCATTGTTTTTTCCTTTCTGTCTCTAGAGTAGTTTTTCAACCAACGCAATGCCAAAGCAATGCGGCGATTTTCTTTCACTTCTACGGGAACCTGATAAGTAGCCCCACCTACACGACGGGAACGTACTTCCAATATAGGAGCAATATTAGAAATTGCCTTCTTGAATACATCCAGAGGTTCTTCTTTTTGTTTTTCCTGAATTATGTCAAATGCTTGATACACCAAAGTTGTTGCTGTACTTTTCTTTCCTTGATACATCAAGTAATTTATAAGTTTAGATACCAATAAATCATTATATTTGGTGTCTGGTGCTAATCTTCTTATTTCGGCTCTTTTCTTTCTCATTTTTCTTTACCTGATTATTACTTTTTAACGCCAGGTTTTGCACCTGCTTTTTTCTTTTTAGAACCATACTTGGAACGTCCTTGTCCACGTCCATCTACTCCCTGAGTATCAGCTGCGCCACGAATAATGTGATAACGTACACCAGGCAAATCTTTCACTCTGCCGCCTCTTACGTACACGATTGAGTGTTCCTGTAGATTATGACCTTCGCCAGGAATGTATGCTGTCACTTCCAATTGCGAAGAAAGTCTCACACGTGCTACTTTGCGCAAAGCTGAATTCGGCTTCTTAGGTGTGGTTGTGTACACTCTCGTGCAGACTCCACGTCTTTGTGGTGAACTCTTTAATGCAGGTGATTTACTTTTGTAAACTACCTTTTTTCTTCCTTTTCTAACTAACTGACTTATAGTTGGCACAAATACTCCTAATTGGATTTTTTCGTTTTTTCTCTAAAAGAGCTTACAAAATTAATAAAATATTTTTAATTAGCAAAATATTTTTTGCTTTTTCAATATTTTTTTTATTTTTTTTCGATATGTGGAAAAGTTTTGTGATTTATTTTCCACATATTCACATTTTTCTGAATTACAAAGATTAAAATAAACGATTATATTTTCAAATCATTTTAATTAAATTTATTGTATTTTGGTAAATTTTCCAGAAATTTTTCAATTTTCATTGAATTGGATATCATAAAGTTTCCGATAAACACCATTTAATTCCAATAACTCGCTGTGCGTACCGCTTTCGGCTACTTCCCCATCTTTCAATACAAGGATTTTATCTGCATCTAATATTGTAGAAAGACGGTGCGCAACTATTATTGCAGTTTTATTTTCCAAAACATTATTAATTGCATTTTGTACGATTTTTTCAGATTCTGTGTCAAGTGCTGAAGTTGCTTCGTCAAATATTAATATTTCGGGATCTGCAAGCAATGCTCTGGCAATAGCTATTCTTTGGCGTTCACCGCCTGAAAGTGTTATTCCTCGGTCGCCAATGTGAGTTTCAAATCCATTAGGCAATTTTTGAATAAAATCATATGCATTTGCATGGCGGACTACTTCTTCCAGTTTTTCTTGCGTTACATTTTCTCTACCGAAAATTATATTATTGGCTATAGTATCGTTAAAGAGCATTGTTTCCTGCGAAACTATTCCAAAGAGTTTTCTGTATGATTTTATATCACATTTTGTTATGTCGAAGTTGTCGAGTGTTATCACACCGCTTTTTGGATCATAAAACCTAATAATCAAGTCAAGAATTGTGGATTTCCCTCCACCGCTTGGTCCCACAATTGCAATTTTCTTCCCTTTTTCTATATCAAAGCTAACATTTTGAAGTACTTCTTCATCTTCATACTGGAATGACACGTTTTCAAAAGTAATTTTTTTCTGTAAATTTGTCACTACTTTTTCGCCGCTCTTAATCTCGTCATCAACATTCAGGATTTCGAATATCTTCTCTGCTGCAACTTTACCTCTTGGCAATTGTGAAATATTTGTCATTATTATTACGACCGGACCCATTATTGAGAAAAGAGCAAAGAGGAAAAGCATGAGTTCATCACCCGAAAGAGTGTTGGACATCACTTGTTTGCCTCCGAAAAACAGCACAAATGTAAGTGCGGTGATTGCTGTAATTTCATTTATCGAAGGTATTAAAGTAATCACTTTCTTATGCTTAATCGCAGCTTTCACATAATTGTATGTATCGGTAAAAAATTTACGGTTTGTGTGTTCTTCAGCATTATATGCTTTAATGATTCTTAATGCATAAAAGGATTCCTGCATAGTAGATGTATAATCCGACATAAAGGACTGCATTCTTTTTGCATACCGTTTAAGATATTTAGAAGCAAATCTCAGTATTACTAAACTCATTAATGCAGAAAGTGAGGCAATCAATGTAAGTTGTGGTGAAATTGCTAAAAGTAAAAATGCAAAAAGAAGAACTTGAGTGAATTCACGTAAAATTATATTTATTGCAGAAATTGATGCATGGCTTAATGCTGTAGTTTCATTTGCAACTACAGAAATCAAATCACCTTGTTTTCGGCGTGAGAAAAAACCTACGGAAAGAGAAGTTAATTTTTGGAATACAGTGTCACGTATATTTTTGATGACACCTTCTTCGAATTTTACGGAAGTAACAACGGCTATATATTTTGTTACATTTTTGAGAACAAACACAATGATTATTAGGAAGCTGAGATTAACTAAACTACTTAAAATGTCTCCCGGCTCAACAATCATTTGTGAGAGGTAATGAAAAAAATCATCCTTTATTTTCGTCAGAAATTCCTGTGAATGAGCAACTTTTTCGACACTTGTGGTTCCGAAAATGATTCTGATAATTGGGAGTATTAAAGCAATGGATAGCGCACTGAGAGAAGAAAATATCACATTCATTAACATTGCAAAGCCAATCAGCCAATAAAATGGTCGGATAAAATGCAATGTTTGTGAAATCAGAGTATTCTTTTGGGCTTTGGGCATATTTCCTGTATTTTTCGGATAATAATGTATTTCAAAGATAAGATAAACGTATTTTTTCTTTATTAATTTAATTTGACTACAAAACTACTCTACACATTGTGTTTCCTTTTTGAGCAAATCCTTCACTTCATTATAAGCATTATCCAAATTATCATTAATTACAATATAGTCGAATTCTTCTGCAAAAGACATCTCAAATTCAGTGCGGAGCATACGTTTGTTGATTTGTTCATCTGTTTCGGTATTTCTGCCTTTCAGTCTTCGCATCAATTCTTCAATAGATGGTGGTGCGATGAAAATCAGTAATGAATTATCCGGAAATTTCGTTTTGATGGAAACTGCACCCTTCACATCAATATCGAAAATCAGGCATTTTCCTTCACTTTCAGCAAGTGTAAGTTCCGTTTTTGGAGTACCGTAATAATTGCAGAAAATCTCTTCCCACTCGATTAGTTTGTCCGTATCAATCATAGTTTTGAAATCAGCTTGCTTGAGAAAATGATAATGCTTCCCGTCAATTTCGCCTTCTCGTGGAGAACGAGTAGTTGCTGATGTGGAAAGTTTAAGTTTTGGAAATTCATCCAGCAGCATTTTAACTATGGTAGATTTTCCTCCCCCGCTGGGAGAGGAAAATACTATCAAATTCTTCATCTTATTCTGCAATTTATTAATTTTATAATATGTATGGCAATTCAATTGGAGCATTAGTAAGCTTCACAGCACCATTTTTTGTAACGAGAATATTATCTTCAACTCTCATTCCGAATTTATCAGGCATATAAACGCCCGGTTCAATTGCAAGTACTGCATCTTCAGGTACAATTTGATTATCCTGACGATAATTCAAAAACGGATGTTCGTGAGTTTCAATTCCAAGTCCATGTCCAAGTGAATGTTTGTATGCAACTTCCGAAAAACCTGCATCATTAATAACTTTGCGTGCAATTGAATCCATTGTTTTTCCGTTCATTCCCGGAAGAACAGCATTTACAACCCTTTCTAATGCGGAATATAGTGCGGTATACATCGCTCTTTGTTCACGTGTTGGTTTTGCACCTACGCAAATCGTACGGGAAATATCAGAACTGAATCCTTTCACTTTGAAACCGAAATCCATTAATACAATGTCTCCTTTACGTATTTTCTTGTCTGAAGGCTGACCGTGAATTATTGCTCCACGTACTCCGCTCGTTACGATAATATCGAATGCTTCACCTTCTGAACCATACTTACGTCCCAAATAACTAATTTCATTTGCAATTTCTTTTTCAGTCATTCCCGGCTTGATGAATTTCATTATTTCATCGTAAACTTTTTCAGCAATTCTGCATGATTCTTTAATCAACTCAACTTCTTCCGTTGCTTTTGAAGTCGTGAAAGGTTCGATTAAGTTATTGAGTGGTTTGAATTTGCATGGTCTTATTCTGTTCCTGAATTCTACTGCATCGAAGTAAGAAACTCGATCGGATTCAAATAATATTCCGTCAACATTTTCTAATAGTCCAATTTTTTCTACATAATTCCATAAATCTCTGGTAATATGGATAGTCATATTAGGCAATGGATATAGCTCTGTTTTCACCTGTTCTTCGTATCGGTCATCTGTGAAGAAATGAATAGAATCCTTGAAAATAATCAATTCTGCCTGAGAACCGGTAAATCCAGTAATATATTTGATGTTAGGCAAATAATTAACATAAACTCCATTCACTTTTTCCTGATTTAAATGGAAATAAATCTGAGATAAACGGAAGTTAATTTTATCAGGATATGATAATTTCTCAGTTTTAATTTCTCCTAAAGAAACAGGAGTAGCAGCTGGCATGGATTCTACAGCTGATTTTTTATTATACTTTCTCTTCGGTTTTTCCTGTACTTCAGGAACAACTTCAACTTTTGCTTCTTCTTTTACAGCAACTTTTTTTGCTGCCGCTTTTGATTCAACTGCTTTCTTTGCTTCAGGTTTTACCACTTCTTTTGGTGTATCTGCTTTCTTTGCTTCAGGTTTTACCACTTCTTTTGGTGCAACTGCTTTCTTTGCTTCAGGTTTTACCACTTCTTTTGGTGCAACTGCTTTCTTCACTTCAAGTTTTGCTGGCGCTTTTGGTGCAACTGCTTTCTTTGCTTCAGGTTTTAATGCGGCTTTTGGTGCAACTGCTTTCTTTGCTTCAGGTTTTGCTGCCGCTTTTGGTGCAACTGCTTTCTTTGCTTCAGGTTTTACCACTTCTTTTGGTGCAACTGCTTTCTTCGCTTCAAGTTTTGCTGCCGCTTTTGGTGCAATTGCTTTCTTCACTTCAGGTTTTGTTGCCGCTTTTGGTGCAACTGCTTTCTTTGTTTCAGGTTTTGCTACCGCTTTTGGTGCAACTGCTTTCTTTGTTTCAGGTTTTGCTGCCGCTTTTGGTGCTGCTGCTTTCGTTGCTTCAGGTTTTACCACTGCTTTTGGTGCTGTTGCTTTTGGTGCAACTGCTTTCTTCACAGCAGGTTTTGCTGCTGCTTTATTTGATTTTTCAGAAGTTTTTGCCATTTTACCCACTAATTTTAATTTACATTAAACATAATAATTAGGTGATTCTTTTGTAATCGCAACATGATGAGGATGCGATTCAACCAAACTGGAAGAAGAAATTCTCACGAAGTTGGCATTTTTCTTTAAATCACTAATTGTTTTTGAACCTGTATAACCCATAGCAGCTTTCAAGCCACCAACAAGTTGATAAAGAGTTTCGGTCACACTACCTTTGAAAGGTACTCTACCTTCGATTCCTTCTGGAACGAATTTGGAAATTTCAGCTTCTACATCCTGAAAATATCTGTCAGCAGAGCCTTGTTTCATTGCTTCAGCAGAACCCATCCCTCGGTATATTTTGTAAGCTCTTCTTTCATAGATTACTTTGTCGCCAGGACTTTCTTCATGACCTGCCAGCAA
>Ga0209417_1006526_pt1 | contig 11855 bp, 9 predicted proteins | sample RifGroF2_FD_184002 | JGI IMG/M metagenome (GOLD analysis project Ga0209417, IMG submission 184002) | Groundwater microbial communities from Rifle, Colorado, USA - Groundwater F2 (SPAdes) (version 2) | ecosystem: Environmental > Aquatic > Deep subsurface > Groundwater | place: Rifle, Colorado... | reverse complement strand
CCATTACGTCGTTTTTGCATAAAGAAAGATATTATCGCAAAGAATAAAATCAAACCAATAGCGACAAAAGTGAAAGTCTGGTAATTATTCCATTGCTTTCATCATTTGTTTCGCAACGGCTTCAATAACTGGAACACTCACAGAGTTTCCGAACTGTTTGTACAAAGCAGAATCAGCTAATTCTGGTATTTTGTAGTCTTTAGGGAATCCCTGAATACGTGCGCACTCCAGTGGAGTTAATTTTCGTATACCTTTCTTGTCTTTTATGATTGGTACATTGTGTCCACCTGTTCCCATATTTGCAGTTAATGTTGGACAGACACCACTTTTATTTTCTCTTACATATTGTCTACGCCATTGATAAACTTTTCCTTCCTCTTTTACAGAACCTTTCAATTTTTCAAACAGCGGTTTTCCGTTGTAATAATATTTATTGGGTACATTTTTTTCTAATAAATCGGTAATTTTGACAGTCAATTTCACAGGACTGGGAAATTCAAATTTATCAGAATAATCTTTGTTCTTAAAACCAACCATATAAACACGTTCTCTGTTTTGAGGGATATTTCCATATTCCATACTATTTAGAATTTTTACTTTCAAGTGATAACCTAGATTTTCTAGTGTTTCTTGAATAATTTTAAAAGTTTTACCTCCGTCGTGACTCTTGAGATTTTTTACATTCTCAAGCAGAAAGCCCTCGGGCTTTCGTGCATCAAGAATTCTTGCAATATCAAAAAATAGATTTCCTCTACCTTTCTCATCGTCAAAACCTTGTCTATATCCCGCAATAGAAAAAGCCTGACAAGGAAAACCACCTAAAAGAAAATCAAATTTTGGTAAATCGTCAATTCCAATTTTTTTAATATCTTCTACTACTAATTTTGAATCTTTAAAATTTAGATCATAGGTATTTTTACATTGTGGCTCAAAATCATTTGCAAAAACAGTCTGGAATCCAGCATTTTCAAATCCTAAACGAATACCACCTACACCGGCAAATAAATCAATTGTCTTGAATCCGTGCTTCGTTTTTTTTGAAACTATATTTTTAGGTTTATCGTGAATATTACTTATAACTTGAACCACAACACCCCTAACTTCTACATCCATTCTAAAAAGTGTAGGCATACTAGGATTTCTCGGCTCAAGATTATAACCGTTTCCTTTTCTATATAATCTTTTTAATGTAGCTTCGTTGTCATCAATGATAGCGACAACAGTTTGACCATTTTCAGCAACAGATTGTTTTTTTATGATTACAATATCACCGTCATAAATTCCATCACCTATCATACTGTCACCAACAACACGAAGTGCATAATATCCTTCGGAACTTTTAATACTAGGATTGATAACTGAAATAGTATCCTCAATATTTTCGATTGCTTCGATCGGATATCCAGCAGCAATTCTGCCGATAATTGGAATTTCTAGGATAGATTTTATTTCTTTTCTTAATGACAAACTTCTGGCTGAATTTTCAGACTTTGAAAGATACCCTTTTGCTTTGAGGGAGTTGATATGCTCGTGAATAGTTGAAACTGCTTTGAGTTTTAACTTCTTTCGTATCTCTTCAATGGTTGGGGATATCCCATTTTCAGAAATATAAGTATTAATAAAATCAAAGACTTGTTTTTGTTTTTTTGTAAGGTTTGACATATTGCATTAAAAATCTATTTACGCTACACTTTGATTATAACCGAACAGAAGCCGAAAGACAAAGCGAGGTTATCCACAGTTTTCAATTTAGAATATGGAAGAAAATTTCAACACAGAAGAAAATCGCTCATCAGATATTTCGAAACATAAACGAGACGGTAAAACTCTTTCCCCTCCATTTCGACAAATCCCAATGAGCCCGTCCTCTTGGAAGGATGATAGGATGCCGGAAATGCTCTGGGCGGTTTTATTGATTGGAAATTTAGAAAGAGAAAAAGCCCTCGATGTTTTTAGAAAGGTTGCCAATTTAGTGAAACAGAAACCTGAGTTGTTGGATGTTACTCATTCTGGGATAGCGAAATGGTCAAAAGAAGATCGACTTAATTTTATTAAATTCTTAAAAGAAACATACCCTGAAGCACAAAATATATTATGCTCACTTGTAATATTTCCTGCGCTCCCTGGCTATAGTGAATGGAAAGAAATTTTGGGAGAACCAAAAGATGAAGGAGGGGTTGTGGGTTTCCTTGTAAAAGGTGTGAGTGCGACTTTATGGCATCAATCACAAGAAGCAACAGATTGTAGATGGATTAAATTTTTATGTGAAATCCATGGCGGGAAAATAAAATTTTCAAGCTCTATCGATGAAATTAATGAGACCTTGCGAGGTGTGTTTGAATATCCAAACTATGGAGATTTAAGGCATGTTCGTCCTTTTATTCGCGCTTCCGAAATTGGGATGCAGATACGAAATGAGGGAGAACAAAATGATTGGCCAGACAAATTTTGGAAAGCGTGTTTGCAATCTACACTATGTGCACCTTTACCAAGAAAAGAACAAAGAAAAGATACTATTAGAATTAGCCATGACCAAATTCACAGAGTTAGGCATCTTCTTCTGCTTCATTTTATGAAAACTGATGAATCTTCAGCGATTGAAGCAAGACATGACACTATTTTTGGGTTTGGCTTTTATGTTTTAAGACTTCTGGATGAATTGGTTGCTACAAATCTATCGAGGGGAATGATAGGCAGACTCGCCCTTAGGTCATCTGTTGAGGCATATATAACGCTTTCTTATCTCATAAAGAAAAATGAGGAGCAAGTATGGAGTGATTTTCGAAATTATGGTATTGGAAAAATGAAATTAAGTTATCTAAAAAATAGAGATTTAAAAGACAAACCTTCTTTTATTGATGAAGCATTTTTAAAGGAAATAACAAATGAGGATAAATGGGAAGAATTCTCGGATATAGACCTTGGACATTGGAAAGATTCAGATTTACGAAAAATGAGTGACGAGGCTGGATGTAAGGATATTTATGATGCGTATTACGATTGGACATCTTCATTCACTCATGGAAATTGGGGTGCAATTCGAGAAGCTAATTTTGCTATGTGTGCAAACCCTCTACACAGATTACATCTTATTCCTTCAGTTTCCGTCTATCCGTTACCAGGTGTTTTGGAGGATGTAGTAAAACTAACGAATCAAATTCTGGAGCTTATAAACTTTCAGTACCCTGATCTAAATTGTAAGATTATAAATGAACCTAAGCCAGAAAAAATGCCGTGGTGGAAAATAATATATTCAAAAGTTCGCTATCGAAAAATGTATAAATTTTTAAACTTTATTACTGGCCAGAACAAACCTAAGTAGTCATAATAAATTTATGACAAAGTAAATTTCCAATAAAATACTTATTGTCGGAGATGCAGGGAGAGGAAAATCTACACTTGCATCAAAAATTTCTGAAAAATTAGGAATACCTCATCACTCAACTGACGATTTTTATTACGAGGTAAAATTTACAAAAATAAGAGACAGAAAAGAAAGCATAGAGAATATTAAAAAAATCTTTCAAAATGAAAAATGGCTTATTGAAGGCACAACTAAACATTTAATTGAGCCCGGTCTCCATTCCGCAGATATAATTATTCATCTTAGGTATAAAAATATACTTACTCAATGGATATTTCTTATCAGGAGATATTTTAAAAGAGAAAATGAAACACTCGGAGGGTTATATAAACTTATGAGACATGTTCTCTATAAAAAATATCATCTTGGATATAGAAAAGAGAAACCAACACCTACTGAGATTATTGAACCTCATAAACATAAAGTAATTACACTTTCTTCTTTTAAAGAAATTAACAACTTTCTAAATTCTTTATAATATCTATATATAGCAGACGAACCATTAAATAACGAGCAAATACAGGCTTCTAGTACATACCCATAAATACAATGGGTTCTAAACCCTTCAATATACCCTCTGAGGCCCCAGAATCCCCTATAAATGCAGATATACTCGTTTCCCTCAAAGATGTTATACTCACTAAATGATGCCAAATTTTAGTCCAGAAAAAATTAACCCTATTCCGCAAGAAGTACTTAATATGTACAGAATAGACGGACATGAAAGCACTGATTACAAAAAATATTTACACAGTAAAAGTCTTTTTGGGCACAGAGTAGTGGTTCACGAACAAAGCAACAATGGTCAGCCCTCAGTTTTAAAAACAAGAAACTATATTCTAAGCCAAAATCCAGAAAATATGGCTATTTCCATAATGGATGCATTACAGAACAATGATATTGAAATACAAAGGATGGCTGCTTCATTAATAAACAATGTACCTGAAGATCAACAAAGAAGCTTAGGAGAGATGGTAAGTAATAAAATAATTGAAGGGTTAAACAATCCAAATATAGAGATACAAAGAATAGCAGTGAACATGATTCAGTTTACGCCTGAAGATACCAGAGATAGTATAAAAAATCTTGTATTAAAAAGAATTCTTGATGCATTTAATTCTAATGATGTTTATAAACAAAAGATAATGGCCAAAAAAATTGATAGTGCTCCCGTTGAATCACAAGATAATTTGCGTGAAATTATATACCAAAAAATAATTGAAGCATTAAATCAAGAAGATATTAGAATACAAAGATTAGCCGCAACTATGGTTCAATATGCACCTAAAAATAAGCAAGAAGAATTAAAAGATATTGTTAAAATAAAATACGAATCAGCTAAACAAGAGAAAAAGTTTAATCAAATTGTTGAACCACCGTTGTATACAAGAGTAGAAAATAGTAATCCATCAATTTTTTCTCGTGAAAAATTATCGAAAACTGGAACTGAAACAACTTTATTGTTGGGTAATCAATTTAAAGATAATTTAATTATAAGACATTTTGAAGAGCCTTGTTTTTTAGCATGGCAGAAAGCATACGAAAGTTATACTCATTGGAGCAAAGCGGGCTTTGATTATATACCGATAGAACCGATATATTCTTTTAACTATAGAGAAAATACCCAATTAGTTGATGTCACAGCTGGAGTACTTGATCTAAATCTTGATGAATGGTACCAATTCTCCGGAGACACTTTTAAGGAACATCTAGATGAACAAAAGGATAAAATAATAAATACATTGAAAGAATTAGGAATTACTCACGGTCATGCAAATAATGCAAATTTTTGTTTGCGTTTTTACCGCAATGAAGATGGCAGTGTTGACCTTGATAGAATGCCAAAAATTTATCTTATAGATTTTGATAAGGCTGTTAAATTATAAATTTATCGTAGATTGTAAAAAATGTTATTTGTGTTAATATCATTCATATGACTAAATATATTTTTGATTTTGATGATGTATTGTTTTTTAATACAGAAAAATTTAAAAAACACATGTATAAATGTTTTGAGGAGGTTGGAGTAGAACATGACACAGTAAAAAAATACTATGCAATTGAAAAAGATAAAGGCTGGGTTCTTCATAATCTAGTTGCTTCAGTTTTAAAAGGTGAAAATATCACTTCGACAAGCAAAGAGGAACTATCTGAGAAAATAATGAGAGAATGTAAAAATTTTGTTAACAATGAACTCATTGATCAAATAAAAAAATTAGAAGTTGAAGATTGTTATATGGTAACTCACGGGATAAAAGAATATCAACTTGAAAAAGTAGAAAGAACTGACCTTGGGTCACTTTTTGCTCAAATTTTTACTGTTTTAGATACGAAAAAGGGACCAGTGGAAATGATATGTGAACAGTTTAAAGATGATGAGGTTGTTTTTGTTGATGATAAGGAAAAAAGATTTGCCGATTTAGATTTTGAAAAATATCCAAATTTGCGAAAAGTATTATATATTGGACCAGAAAGTATTGCTGAAATTTTTCAAGATAAATAAAAATGAAAAAATTCGATAAATTTATACCATTAGATAAATCTTGGCTTACAAGAATTGGTGTTTTAGATATTATCAATGTTTATACTGATATTGAAAAATTTATTGATAATCAAAAAGATATCAACGATGATATTTTAGCAATAAAAAATGCAAGTATCGCGTGGCGAAATAATCTGGATATAAATGTTGGGGAGTCGGCGACACTATACAGACTTCTTCAATTTGCGTCTTGGAAATTTAAACTTAATAAAACTTTTCTCAAAGAAGGAAGTTTGAAAAATAGATTAATCACCAATAATTCTAATATCGTAAACTTTAATCAAACTAAACTTTTAAAACTCGATAATGAAACGACTCAATGGGCTACTGCCACAGTAATATGCGGAGACAAAGAAAGGTTAGTTAATCCGCCACAAAAACTAAAAGAAACATATGATGCAGTTGAACATTGGCGAATACGTCGCCAAAAAGGCTTATGTTGGGAACCAAAACATGATGATACGATTGAAAGGCAAGCCTATGCTTTTCATGATCTATTAAATAACAAAGAATCAAATTATGTACCCTTGTGTTCAGATGATTACTGTTTTGCCAGAGCCTTTAATTTTATAAACAAAGAAAATGGTGAGAAATTCTGGCCAAGTTTAATTGGGCATGAAACGAATAGAATACAGGAGATGGAGTATGCCATAAAAGAGGCTGAAGATACTGGCAACATAACTTCAAAAGACCATAGGGTTGTACAAGCGCTTGCAATGTGGGGAGTAATTAATAACAAAAAACTAGTTTTTAAAAATCCTAGTTCTGTAAATAAATCATGGCCTAAATTTTGGGACTTCTTAGCATCAGTTAAAATAAAAAAGACTACTAATATTAGTAACAATAAGATAAATAAATCTAGTAAAAAATACGAAAAATTATCTGACAAAAAAATAATGAGTTTAATCTCAGATGAGATTGATAAAGAATCTAACACAATTTCTCTTATTCCTTCAGAAAATGTAATGAGTGAATTGGCTTCAAGTGCATATACTTTAAAGAGCAATAATCGTTATGTAATAAAATCTAAGATCGGGTCAAGATATTTCATGCCAGGGAGAGAAAATTTAGGGAAAATTATTGCAATTTTGGAGCATAAACTCTGTTCAATTTATGATGTTGAATTTTCAATCACTAAAGGTTTTTCTGGACTTCATAATATGGATATCGTAATGTCCGCAATCAGTAAGATTACAAAAAAAATTATTATTTTAGACATACAAAGTGGAGGACATAGTAAAACTAAAGGTATTGCCTTAAAACATGGTTTTGAAGTTGATATTTTGAATCTAGACTTTGGTACCTGGGACTTGGATTATAAAAATCTTGCTAGAATCGTTGAAAAATGGAAAGAAGAAAAAGTTTTTATTTATTTAGATCATACTGTATCAGTTAATCCATTAAACATAGAAAAATTAATAAAAAACATTCCACAAACATGGATCGTTTATTACGATATTTCACACCTACAACTATTTTACTTTACTCATATTTTTAAATTTCCCAAGTCACAAAATTTCTTTTTTGGAGGTAGTACCCATAAAACTTTTCCTGGTCCTCAAAAATCGATTGTATTATTAAATAACAAAAAACTTTATAATTTAGTTGATTCAGAATTTGTTAAAAACACTTCAAGTGTTCATACTGGTAGTTTGTTGGCATTGCTTATTACTGTGCTTGAAATAGAAAAATTCGGTGTAAAATATGCAAAAGATATTTTAGAAAAAACAAAACTCTTTGCAAATCTTTTAAATAAAGAATTAAATGTTTTTGGCCCGTTGCCTAATTTAACAAATACGCATCAAATTTGTATAGATGCCCCGAACATAGTGCAAATTACTCAAAAATTAGCTTTTGTAGGCATAATTACTTTACCAATGAGAATACCTTCAAAAAACAGAAGCGGTCTTAGATTTGGAGTACAAGAATTATGTAGGTTGGGATTAAAAAATAAGGACTTGCAAATTTTATCTGAAGTCATTATTGCTTGTGTAAAAGAAAAAGAAATTAATTTAAAATTCAAAGATCAGGTTAAAAGTTTAGCAAAAAAATTAACTAAAATACATTACGTATTACCTTACAGGACTTTGAATTTTAGATATAGAAAAGTTAAAAAGTCTTAAAATAAAGAAAAATATACACATGTCAGACGACCCAAATACAACTCAAAATCCAATTTCTGAACAAAACTCTATTCCACAAAGCTCCCAAGAGCCTATGGCTGAGCACCTATTCCACCCATAGATTCCGAGCCTGCCGAAGTGCCTTCTGGGGCCACGGAAGCTCCCAGGGAGGGTTTTAGTGATGAAAGTAACAATATACCACCCTCAAATTCTACCCCTGCAGAAGCAGAAAAAGAGCCAGAAATATCAAGTCAAAATGAGTCTAATTCCGAGCCAGAAAAAGCCTCAAAACCCGAAACGGAAATTCTTGAATCAAAACCAAAACCTGAAATTTCAAAGCCAGTGGGATTCGGGATGTAATCGTTGACAAGGATTTTTATCTTGCTATGATTTAAAGTATTAAACATTTACCCATTCAAATTTTTTAAAAATCATGACAAAAAAACAAAAAGTGTGGATAGGAATATTTTTAGCTATGTTCATTATGCCGGAGGTGTTGTGGAGTCCAGTTGGAAATACACTTTACTCTTTTTTCCAAAGCGGTAAAATTGTTTCTCAAGTATTTAGAAGTAATTTTCTATTGGAATATAGATACGAATCTTTATTTAAAATTATTATAACAATGCAGTTGATTGGTATTGTGCTGGCATTGTTTTATGCAATCAAATATAGAAAAAATATTAGAAATTTAGTATTCTGGCCTTTTGTTTTAATTTGTTTACTTCTAGCAATCATTATCATTTTTGCTTTTTATTTAATAGTAATATTTAGTCCAAGTTTTCCCTAAAATATATAAATTTTGATAATTTAAAACCAAATGAAAAAAATATACACAACCCTTTTACTAATTTTCCTAATCACTCCTGTTTACAATGTTTATGCGCAAACACCTGCTTATCCGAAGCCATGCGCACCTGGATATATCCAAGGTAACGTCCCGACAACACAAGTTCCGGATTACGATTATACTTCTGATGGTTTTTTGGAATTTCATTTTAGACTTACCAACCCCACATGGAAATATAATTTCGGCCAAGAAAAAATATATGATCAAAATTGCAACTTAAAAGTGGGTGGAACTGGTATATTTAATGACAAAAGAGCTTCTACGTGGCCCGGAGTGAGCCATTTGGTATTGAGATATGTTGATGATATTTACCCGGGCTATCCCCATTTCAATGCATTTAATGGAGATACAGGAGCGTCTATACCTTTAGATACGAGCACTATAATGGGAAATTTATCCCAAAATAATGTTGGTTTTTTACCTAGTCCTTCAATTAGATTGATCTTCGGCAATCGAGACCCGAATAATTTTAGCTGGAACACGGAAACCGGCGACCTTATTTCCACTCCTGCGCTGCAATTGAAAATTTTACCACCCAAAACTCCGGTTTTAATAATTCCCGGGGTTTTGGGGACGGATATAAATAAGGGTACCGATAAGTTATGGCTGGATTTAGGGCGTAATTTTACAGATATTGGAGATCAGTTTATGGATCCTTTGCAGTTTAATACTAACTTAACTCCTTTAGATACAAGTTTAGAGATTGGAGATTTAGTTAAAAACCCTCTTATTGGTCAACATTTTTATGACTTAATTATCCAAGAATTTAAAGACCAAGGTTACATAGAAAGCACTAATTCTGACGCCAATTTATTTACTTTCCCCTATGACTGGCGTTATGGGGTAAGTGGAGTTTTTAGCGATGGAAGTACCAATGTAGATTTATTGCGACAAAAAATTCAGGACATAATGACCCAGACTGGCAGTAATAAGGTTGATATTATAGCTCATAGCACTGGCGGACTATTGGTCAAAAAATATGTTATGAACCATCTGTCAGATAATCATATTGGCAAGGCTGTTTTTGTTGGGGTACCAAACACAGGTGCCCCCAAAGCTATTAAAGTACTTTTGAAAGGCGACAGTTTTGGAATTCCTTGGTTAGCTGATTCAGAAATGAAAAAAATTGCTAAAAATTTACCTGTAATCTACGATCTTTCACCTAGCCAGCAATACTTTAACACTAAAGGGTCTTATGTAAAAATTATCAATCAAAATCTTTTTAGCTCATCTAGTCAGGATTTGGATTTCAGTCAGACTAATTCTTTTTTGACTAATGATCACAATCTGAATAATCAGGCTTTGTCCAGTGCCCAAAATTTACACACTACTAACTTTGATAATTTTGATATGCGAAGCAATGGTGTTGATCTTTATAGTATTAATGGGTGTAAAGCTGGAACAATTACTAAGATAATAGAGAGAAGAACTCAAAAGATTTTTGGTACAGAGGTAAGTTATGATAGTCCACAACGATCACCGGGCGACGGAACTGTACCCTTAGAAAGCGCTACCAACTTACCAATTGATGTTGGAAATAAGTATTATGCACTACAATCTGATCATGGAAAAATGTTAAGCCAGGATAACGTTAGACAACAAATCGTAAACATTATTTCTGGTAGCAATCTTGCTGTTGACGATACGAAAATTTCTCAAGATATTTCAAAATGTAAACTAAACGGCAAAGCCATTTCTGTTTTTAGTCCCTTAGACATTAATATTACTGACCAAGATGGCAATCATGCTGGTTTAGTGTCTGGTAGTATTGAAAATAATATTCCAAACGCAAGTTTTGACATTATGGGCGAGCATAAATTCATTTACCTGCCTGACGACGAAGGTCAAACTTACTCTGTTAAAATTAACGGTACGGGCAATGGAACATTTACCTTAATAGAAGATGCACTTGATAATAAACTAATACAACAAACACAAATTTTTAGGGATATTCCAGTTACTACCAATCTAACTGGCCAGGTCAATCTTGGTACTGCAACTACGCTTTCTTTAGACAACAACGGCGATGGCATAATTGACCAAACCATTCAACCATCTCTAATAATTAAAGATACCACTGCTCCGGAATTTTCCGTTCAATTTAATCCTGCCACAAAAGATTTACAATTTACCGGAACAGATAATATTTCCGGTCCCGAGGATATCACTGTTATTGATAATGATACTGTTATTACGCTTTCTGATCGGGCAGGCAATACTTCACAAATGACATTGAAAGACAGAAACCGTAGATCAGCCATGGTAGCAGAAATGCAATCTTTATCCTACAACAATCAGATAGTTAATGTAAGCCCAAACATCTTAAAATTCAGTTGGAGTTATGATAACTCTGGACAGCTTTTGAGTTTAAAGCAGATCGTGAAATCGAGATCAAACTTCAGCATAAGTGCGACTTATAATGGGAGTTCTACCCAAATTACTGGTCAAGATCAGACTGGAAGAATCTCTAAAACTCTAAATGGTTTAGTATTGCTGAAAGTTTTTACTAAAATGGGAGATTTAAATTGGAGTTATTGAGAACGATAAAAATATGGTTTCGTATTCTGAAATTTACGGAGCAAGCCGTCCCTCTTTTCTCCACGGCGGTTTTGTGCGCGAACGGGAGGGCGGGTCAAGCACATGCATTTCCGCCTCGGGCATTTCCGCTAGGGTGTCCATGGCTAAAGGACGAGTGCCTGTCCCGAATTGCAATGAGTTCTCGAAAGCGAAAGCTACACACTAAACACAATATTGAAAAACGTAGAGTGGGGATGGCGAGGGCAGAACACTGAGAGTTTTCTCTCAGTGTAGCCCGACCCGGGGAGAGGAAACTTCCTCTCCCCAAGAAGTGCGGGCAAATTCCGAACGGCTCATTTCCCCGGTATTTGAGCCGTTCGGTTATTTTGCTTGCCCGCTCATAGGCATCTAGGCACTCGTAGCCCTAGCGGAAATGCCCGAGGTGAATGCCGAGGGGGCACC
>Ga0209417_1006525_pt1 | contig 11858 bp, 12 predicted proteins | sample RifGroF2_FD_184002 | JGI IMG/M metagenome (GOLD analysis project Ga0209417, IMG submission 184002) | Groundwater microbial communities from Rifle, Colorado, USA - Groundwater F2 (SPAdes) (version 2) | ecosystem: Environmental > Aquatic > Deep subsurface > Groundwater | place: Rifle, Colorado... | reverse complement strand
TTGATTTGTAATATTAATCTTAGGCGAAACAAAATTAATTTTACACAATTTCATAAACAAATGGGGCGTTAGCGCAGCTGGTAGCGCATCACACTGGCAGTGTGGGGGTCAGGAGTTCGAATCTCCTACGCTCCATTCCCTAGTTACGACAGAGCATAAAACCTCTGACTAAAATAGAAAGAAGCCGCCTAATTGGCGGCTTTCGGCTTTTATAAATAAATTAGAGAGGATTAAAGAAAATTTTTACCCGTTTTTCTTGAGAAAATTATTCAAAATTCTCTTTTTGATTTTCAACTACCCCCTTTTCATTTACGCACTTAAAATTTTTCTTTGCTCATGCCAATCAAGAGTTTTTATATCAAACAGTTTTTTAATGCTCCAATCGGTAGGCTGTGTACCTTTTATGATTTTTTCGATAATATCTGGTGCAAGGAATCTTAATAGCAGAACATCCTTGATATAACTGTTATCGGTCAATCCTTCAAGTTTTTGTATGTCTGTACTGCTTTTAACTTCTCCCAACATCAGAAGATTATTCCAGTAAAAGCTTTTTGTTATTGCGTTTATCAACTTCTTATTAAATTGAAGTTCTCTGTTTACAGCATTAGATATTACTATTGATCTGCCGTTAAAAGCAACATTTGATATTTTGATTTCTCTAGAAATAATTATGGGATATGGAGTTTCTCCTTTTATTTCTTCTGGTATGCCTGTTCCGTAGGTTATTGCTTCTAAAGCTTTTATTAACTGGTTTTGACAGATAGTAATTTCTACGTTGTCTTTGGAGAGAATAATTTTACTCAGAATAGTCTTGATAAAATGAGAGCTTAAGTTGTTTTGAATATTTTTATTAAGATTTTTCATGGCATCCAGAATATCTTTCTGTTTATCGACATCAAAATCTGTTATGTATTTTTGAATTTTTTTCCTGCTAAAAACAAATCTGCTTATTTCATCAATTACAAAATTCTCTATTTCACCTGCAGGAATTTTTGTAGAGCTACCTGCGTCCTGCTTTCTAAACTGAAGCAAAGCTTGGCTAACATAGTATCTGTATCTTCTGCCTTTTTTATTACTATGGCTGGGACTCATCCTGTTTCCATTGTCATCAAAAAGCTTACCTGCAAGAAGAGAAGGATTTTTAGCTGTGTGTTTGCATCTGTTGTTATTACGATTTTGTTTTAACAATTCCTGAACTTTATTAAAAATATCTATATCAATAATTCCTTCATGCTCACCTTCGTAATCATTCCCTTTATGTGAAATCAAGCCGATGTATATTTTATTGGACAGGATTTTATACAGGTTTCCTTTACTAATATCCCTGTTACTCCTACTCTTCATATTATTCTCATCAAGGTATTGTTTCAATTTCAGCATACCTTCAAATTCCAGATATTTTTCAAAAATGGCTGTAACTGTTGAAATTTTGTTTTCGTCAGGAACAAGTTTTTTATTCTCAAGTTTATATCCTATAGGGGGTTTACCGCTCATCCACATGCCTCTCTTGGCTGAGGCTGCTTTTTTATCTCGAATTCTCTCACCTGTAACTTCTCTTTCAAATTGAGCAAAAGATAGAAGAATATTAAGGGTTAACCGGCCCATGCTGGTTGTAGTATTAAACTGTTGGGTTATTGAGACGAAAGTTGTTGTTTTTTTATCAAATAATTCAACAATTTTGGAAAAATCCATTAGGGAACGGGTAAGCCTGTCTATTTTGTAAACCACTACAGTATCGACTTTTCCGTCTTCTATGTCTTGGAAAAGTTCTTTTAATGCAGGTCTTTCCAAAGTTCCGCCAGAAAAACCACCGTCATTGTACTGTTTATCAATCAGCACCCAGCCTTCGTGTTGCTGGGACTTTATGTAGGATTCGCAGGCTTCTCTTTGTGCATCGAGCGAATTGAAATCCTGCTCTAACCCTTCTTCTGAGGATTTTCTTGTATAAATTGCACAGCGGATTATTTTCTTCTTTGTCTCCATTACTTTTTAACCCCGAAGAAAAGTTTGCCATTCCACTGTGTTCCGGTAATTTCTTTTGCTATGCCTGATAGGCTTTTATATTGTTTACCTTTGTACTCGAATCCTTTTTCAAGTGCTATAACTTCGTGTTTTTCACCTTTGTATTCTCTTATTAGCTTTGTTCCTGCTTTGATTTCAAGTACAGAAGTCTGCTTGGTGGTTTCTTTAATGTCTGTTTCACTAACTACTTGCTTTGAAGCAAGTTTGTCAGCAAGTTTATCAAGTTGTTTTTGTGTCTGAGCTGAATATCCACCTTGTTTCTTTGCTTGTAACTCCCAAACAATATGCTTTATCAGGTATTCTTTCCTTGCATGTTGCGGAGAATTTGTCTTGAAGAGTTTCTTCCATTTTTTGATTAATTCTTCTCTTGATAGTTGCTGGAGTTGTTCTATTGTTTCTTGCATGTCTGTAATCCTTTCTATTATTGATAACAGACACATTAATCACTCTTTCATTCTCAGAAATCAAGTGTTTGTGGGGCTTAAATTTCTCCGTTAATAATTTCTTTTAAAGCCTGTTCCTGTGTAGTTCCATTTTCTTCACAGTAAGATTCAAGCCATTTGAAATATTGTTCTATTTCTTTGCCGCAAAGGATTTCAAGATTTTCCTTGGCTTTACAATTCTCCATTGCAATATATTCAAGCAAAGCCTTAGCTGTCGCTTTGCTTGGTTTTGAGGTTTTTACTTTTAATTTTTCTATATCATCGTGGATAGTGAGAATTATGCTAATAACATCGTCAATGGCTGTTTTTAAATCATTACCAACACCGTTAACGTAAATTTTAAAATCAATTCCGGTCATAAAAAAACTCCTTATGCTTGTAACAGTTGTATATTAGCTTGCATAAGAAGTTTTGGGTCCTTATGTGTCGGGATGTTACAAGCATTTATATCAGGGCAAATATTCCAAAAGCCAGTATTATTATTCCTGAAGTTTTATTGACTACTGCAATAAAAGATTCGTTTGATTTTTTTCCTATAAAACATACACCAAAACTCAAAAACAGCCACCAAAGTGCAGAACCAAGGAAAACTCCAAAAACCAGCAGGGAAGAACTCAATAAACTTCTATTAGCACTGACTATTCCTAATCCGGCAAAAATAGCTGTGAACGATATAATTGTCATAGGGTTTGTTATGGTCAATAAAAACGTGGAAAAATAATCTTTTAAAAGATTATCGGAAGATAATTCGGCAGATTTAAGGTTTTTCACGGAGAGAAATGTTTTTACTCCGAAATAACACTTAAATAATCCGCCTACCAGCTTGATAACTGAAGCTTCTTTAAGAAGAAAACTTGATATTGCGGTTAATCCAAATGCCGCAATGGAACCGTAAACCATATCGGCAGATGCAGCTCCCATTCCTGATAAGAAACCGCTTAACTTACCGTTTTGCAGGGTTTTATTTATGCACAGTAATCCAATTGGACCGACTGGAGCAGCTATTGAAAAACCTAAAATCAAACCTTTTATAAATATCATATTTATTCCTGTAACTTTTTTATTATGGAGCTATTTTACCATTTTTCTATCTACATGGTTTATTTACAGGATAAAATTTGTTTTCCGCTTTGCTAACATGATTTTAGCAAGCGGAGGATGAGTTTATATGAGTATTTCTTGTGTTGAAGCAAATAATGCTATTAATTTATTGAATTTGCAAGGCTATACCAAAACGGAAAGTGTTAAAAGCAGCAGTTCAAACGAAATTTCCGATGATTTTACGCAGTCGGATGACAGTGCAAAATTCAAGGAAATAGTTGGCAAGTATGACATTACGAATATGTCCCGAAATGAAGCTACTCAGATGTATAAAGAGCTTTATGATAATAAATTAATCAACCTTAAAGATATGTTGCATGCTACGCTTAATCCTACAAGAATTCCAGGATGGCAGGATGGCGTATCAAGTGTTTGCGGCTGGAAAGTCAGCAGTAATCCTGACCAGAAAATGAACTGGCTGGAAGGTTTCAAAACTCAGGCAGACTGGAACAAATCTCATGGAAATTCCCAGTTCCAGCAAAATTATGATGATATGCTTGCTTTAGCCGAAAAAATAAAGTATTTTGAAGGATAAAATTAACTGGCTTTCTGGACAGAACCGGCAATAATTTTCCAGTGCTTATTTTTCTTTTGCCAGATTCTTAAATATCTGTATTTCCCTGAGATATCAATATCAGAAAAAATGCCCTTTATATCTGCAATTACAGTAACAATAGCTAGATTTTCACTAAACTCTACTTTACGTTCTGACAAAACAATATCAGACATTTTTTGAATGCCGCTTTTATGTGCATCCAAATCCATTTGTTTGTTTGCAACAACGCCATTTGGGGCGATAAAAATTAAAGAATCATCAATTAATTCATCAAGCTTTGCAGCATCACCTTCCAGCATTGCCTGCCGCAAGGTTTCTTCCAGATTTAATATTTCCTGTTTCATTTTTCACCTCTTTTTTAATAATAATACAATTTCATTTCTTTTTAAGATTTTTTATCTGCTTATGAATATTTTTCCATTTTTCTCTTTCTATCTGTGATGTCTTCTGGCTCTGCTTTTTAAAGAGAAAATCAAGCTCATTTTTCATTTTTATGTAGCTTTCAAGGCGGTCTTTATCCAACATACCCTGAAAAATAGCTTCTTTTACTGCGCATTCTGGTTCTGAATTATGCTTGCAATCGCTGTAACGGCAATTTTGAGCAATGTTTTCAATATCATCAAAATATTGGCTCAGCCCATCATCAACATCCCAGAGCTGGAGTTCTCTCAAGCCCGGAGAATCAACAATTAAACCACCTTCAGGTAGAACATATAACTGCCTGTTTGTGGTTGTATGCCTTCCTTTGTCAATATCCCTACGAAGTTCCCCTGTAGTTAGTAGGTCTTCTCCAATTAATTTGTTAATCAGGGTTGACTTACCGACACCTGAAGAACCTATTAATGCCACAGTTTTTCCTGCCAAGAAATACTGCTTAAGCACATCTATGCCTTGATTCAAGATGTTGTTTATAACATGAATTCTTGTTCCGAAGGCAACAGACTCAATCTGAACAAGCATTTCATCAGGGTTTTCGCACAAGTCTGATTTAGTAAGAACGATAACAGGATTGGCTCCGCTGTTCCAGACCATAGTTAAGTACCGCTCAATTCGTCTGGGGTTAAAATCATAATTTAAAGAGCTGACAATAAAGACGGTGTCAATATTAGCGGCTAATATTTGTTCCCCTGTTATATTTCCTGCAACTTTGCGGGAAAATTTGCTTTTTCTCGGCAGAACATGATGAATGACCGCTTTATTTTCATTGTTAATTTTTTCAAAAACAACCCAATCTCCAACAGCTGGCAAATCTTCACGATTAATGCTGTTGTTTCTCAGTTTTCCGCTAATGACTGCTGTTAATTCACCGTATTCGGAAAATAGCTTGTAGCTGCCTTTATTTTCACAACTAATCCTGCCAACATCTGAATGTTGCTGGCTAATTGACTTTAAATGCTTTTCAAAAAAAGCATTCCAGCCTAATTTATTTAAATCCATTGTTAAGATTCCTCTTTTTACTATCTATCATAATAGCCGCAGAAGAATCAGTTATTTAATTATTGATTCTGCGACTAAAAAGCAGAATCTTTAACAATATCCGTTTTGTACAAAAAACACCTTTTTCTTTATGTATCTATATCTTCATTATAATTGTTTTTATAGTTTTTACAAGGCATAAAAAAAACTCCTTATGTTTGCTAATCGTAGCAAACATAAGGAGTTATGAAGCGGTATGTGCCGTAAGTTAAATTAAATCTTCGTACACGGTAGGGACTGGAATTTTTTTCAGCCTTTCTAACTTGGTTGCAATTTGTTTATTGTGCAATTCGTATGTACTTAATTTAAGAACAATAAACTCAATATGCCCTTTGGAATGGTCATTTAACCATTCAAGTATGTAATGGTTTACATTATCGAATTTATCGACTATCCACACCATTTTATTAATGTTGTTTAGCGCAGCTACAGTAAAATACCTGAGAAAATCCTCAGCTGTTATCTCGCCAAGTTTAAGTATTATAGCTATAGTTTTGCATGTTCTGTTTTCAAGTGTGTAAACGTCAGGTCTGAGGATAGGTAATTCCTTCGGGTTGTATTTTGTACACACAAGTTCTTCTCCGAAAGCTTTTTCAAGCTGCTCTGGGTTATCAAGAACCCAGTCCCTTAGAGCATCTTTTGTATAAAATACTGTTTTGGGATCAACCTCTTTAAGGTAATTAGTTCTCATAATCTGCCTCCTTTCTGAGGATTTTGTGAAAGTAATTTGTGAATTTGTGATTTTGTCATGTGTTTTACCCCATAATTTCTTCGTTTTAGTAATATATTCCGAACTCTTCGGTAATTTAATATCCTGACCAATTTATAGGTTCATTCATATAACTATGAAGCATATCCAAATCATCATCATCAAAGAATCCGTCCAAGTCTCGGTCTAGTTTGGTTTTAGGTCTGGGTCTGAAAAGATAATCACTTTCTGAATAAGTGTATACTTTTTCGCTAAGTGCCTGACTCAAGGCATCGCACTGGTCATCATGTTTTGATTTGGGAAATCTTAAAATCTCCTGTTCAAAATCAAGCCACCAATCAGGCTTATCGTCTGGAAACAGGCAATTGCCGTTTTCAATTAAGTTAGATACTGAAATCAGCCTTGTTTCCTTATCATATTCAGGCTTGATACCTCTGGGATAAATTTGATATTCCTGCCGTAATGTTTGGATTAAGCTAGTGCCGGATGCTTGATCCTCAATCAAGATAAACACGGTATTTTTGTATTTTTCCTTAGCATCATTGTATTTTTGGGCAATTTTCCTGATCAGGAAGGGAAACTCAAGTTTTTCCCTGTAAACATCGAGTACATAATTTTTGTCATTTCTGTCCCTGAGCATAGTTACACAGACAGAATAATCGTTGTGTTGCTCAATTTTATTAGCTGTATCCCAAGATTGTATTATGCAATTAACTTTGATTTCTTCACGTTGAATAGCCTTAAACAGCTCTTCTCTGTTATAGAACTGGAGCCATTTCTTCTTAATTACACCTCCTTCTCTGGGCGCAGGGTTTTGCTGATATTGCCCTGCGAAGTTATACTCGCCCATATATTCTTTCGCCTGATATAACTTTGCTAAATCTTCCCTTGCGGGATGCAAGGCTTCATTTTTCTTTCTGGGAAACCGCTTCTCTAAACCAGTAACCCTATCTAGAGCCCACCAGTTTTCATCAATTTCAGCTATAGCAGGAATTTTAATATGCCTGAAACTCGGATCGGTATTAAGCAAGTACCCTGTGAGGTCTTCTTCATGGAGTCTTTGCATAACAACAATAATTTTGCCTTCTTTTTTATTGTTAAGTCTCGTGTAAAGGGTATTGCCGTACCAATCGTTTGTTTTATCTCGTAACAAATCAGAAAATGCATCCATCGGCTTTATCGGATCGTCAATAATGATGTAATCTGCCCCCCTTCCGGTTAAGGTACCATTTATGGAAGTAGCATATCTGCAGCCGCCCTTTGTAGTTTCAAAATCATTAATTGATTTTTTTGATAATCTAGTATTGGGAAAAAGTTCTTTGTACCAAGCACTTTCCATAACTTTTTTGCAATCAAGTGCAAGTTTTGAAGCAAGTTCATCGGCGTAGCTTACAACAATAATGGAAGCTTTGGGGTTATGTCCGAGAATAAAAGCTGGAAATGCTATAGAGCAGATGATTGATTTCATATAGCGAGGCGGAATATTAATTATCAGGCGGTTTGCATAATTTTCCTGAACATCCATAAGCTCGTGACAAATTACATCAATATGCCAATTATCAAGATAAGTTGCATTCGGGGACACTTCCTTAAACACCTTTTCTACAAAAGATTTGAAGTTTGCCCGCAGAAGAGAATTTAACAGTGCTTTTTTGTCGTTAATCATGCGTGTTAACCTCGTCTATGCCGTCAAAATCCGACACATTTTTTAAGTAATTCGTGATAATTTCCCTGTCATCCTGACTAATTGATGCCAAAATCTTGTTTTTGTCTTCTTCTTTGACATCTGCCATCAGCATATGTGGCAACAGTGAGTTTATGGCTTTAACGTCCCCTTTTACAGCCTTGTTTACAAGCTGCATAATCATTGCCAATTTCTTGGATATTTTTAAGTCTCTGCCGTTTTCTTTTATGCTGATTTTTTGGTCTAAAACTTCTGTCAGCATATTGTATGTATTCCTATGGTCTTTGGGTCTGCCTTTTTTGTTGCCGGATTGCCCGGGTATGAACTGTGAATCCTTTGGAGGTTTTTTGTATCCGACTTCGTATTTTTCTTCAGAATTTTCCTGTTTTTCAGAATTTTTAATTTTCTTGGGCATTTTTCTTTTCCTCCAGTAATTCCCTGTAAGTTTTGCTTGAAGATAAATTTATGGCAGTAGAATTTGTTAGACTTTCCCAGCGGCGAATTGTTGTATCAATGTATAGAGGTTCAAGCTCAATGCCGTAGCAAACTCTACCTGATTTTTCCGCTGCTATTAATGTTGTACCTGAACCCAGAAAAGAATCAAAGACAATATCGCCCCTGTTTGTGACGTCCAGTATGGCATCTTTTACCATTTCTACAGGTTTAACTGTCGGGTGAAATTTGAGATTATTTTTATCACTACCAAAAGAATTTACACCGGGATAATCCCAGACATTTGTCCTGTATCTGCCATGAGAACCCAATTCAATATTGTTAATATGCGGTTCTTTTCCATTTTTAAAGACAAAAACAAGCTCATGCTTTGACCTATATAGGCTTCCCATACCTCCATTGTCTTTGTTCCAGACACAGAGGTTTTTAAATTCATCGTAAATAATTGCGGCATTCATTATTTCTTTTATGTGCCGCCAATCCATACAGATATAGTGCAGGGAACCGTCTGTTGAGTATTCTTTTAACAATGAAAAGGAATTTGCTAAAAATTCCTGAAATTCTACTTCTGACATTTCACCTGATGCCATGGAGAATTCCTTGTGCTTGATTTTACCCAGACCGCATACATGTCCATCGACCTTGACATTATACGGCGGGTCAGTGAAGACCATTGAGGCTTTCTGGTCTTTCAAGAGGCTGCTGTAGGATTCTTTTTCGAGTGCATTGCCGCAGAGAATACGGTGTTTTCCTAACTGCCAGATGTCGCCAAGACGGGAAACTATTTCGTTTTCAAGGATAAACGGAACAGCATTGGCTTTTTCATCCAGCTTTGTTTCTTTTGGCGAATCATCAAGCATAACGTCAATATCAGCAGTATCAAAACCTGTTATGTCAAGGTTGAAATCCAGTTCAAGGTTGTTTAAATCTTCAAATTCTATTTTTAACAGGTCAAAATCCCATTCGCCGTTTTCGGTTAATTTATTATCAGCTATTCTATAAGCTTTTTTCTGGGCATCGGAGAGATGTGAGAGTTTAATCACAGGAATTTGCTGCATGTTCAGGTGATTGGCAGCCAATAATCTTCCATGTCCTGCAATAATAATGTTGTTTTCATCAATCAGAATGGGATTGTTGAACCTGAACTCGGAGATGGAATTCACTATCTGCTGAATTTGCTTGTTTTTGTGAATCTTAGGATTTGATTTGTAGGGTTTGATTTCTGAAGCGTTGATGTATTCTACAACTAAACCGGTATTCATAAACTTCTGCCTCCTGATTCTTACGGAACTGAACACATTTTTTATTTCTGAATATTTCTATTATGAGAGATTTTACATCCAAAATCATGTGGATAACCACACAGTATAGGTCATATTCATAAACTTATACCTCATGGTTATTGCAGAAAGTCAATTCTAGCTTTTCACTTACTTATATTCTAAATTATATCAAATTTAAAAGCCCCAAACCATGTGGATAACCACACAATTTTGGGCTTAATCAGGAATAATTATCTAAAAAACTAAATGCCGTTTATTAAAGCTCAATATATTTTGCTAATTCAACCAATGCTTGTCTTTTTGCAGTTTTTTTCTCAATAAAATCCATTTCGAAATTACGGCGAACTTTTGCACATAATTCCTCTACTCCTCTTTCGCTGTAATCCAATGTTTTTGCAAGTTCTTTGTTTGATATATACCTATTTTTCTTCAAAGCTCTTAAAAGATTTTTCTCTTCATTTTTTAGGTTAATTTCACCTTTTTTGTATTCTTCCAGCTTAATTTTTATATAGGCTCCTATGCTTTCTTCAAAGCATTTCAGGTTTTCAGTAAGATTAGCGTCAAGAGGAAAAGACTCTACTTCATTTTTTATTACCTGTTTTTTCCGGCTATTTAAAAGTTCCAAATATGTTACAGCTTGTTCATAAGTCACATTGCCAAATAATTTCAGGCTGTCTTCTACTACATCTGCAAAACTAAGTCCTGATTTGCCGGATAAAGAATATAGATTTACAAATTCTACTATCGGTAAATTAAGGACTGTTTCTGTGTCAATATTTCGCTCATTTAATTCTTTTTGGGAGGCTTCAATAATTTTATATGTTTTGTGAAGTGAATCGCTTATTCTTTGAAAATCGTTAATAAATGTAGGATCCGCAGCAAGCTTTTTATTAAATTCACCATTAGCATTAATTTGCTTTAAATAGCTCGGATTAAAAAGATTATTAAGCTTATTTTGTAAATCAAAAATAGGCAGAGGCTTTAAAATTTCTTCTAATCGCCTACTTACTCTTAAAGTTTCAAATAACTTATTTTCTTTATTTTTGTCCATAAATTTAAAATCGGCTTTTTTGTTAACTTCTTGAATGAATTTTGTATTAATTTTTAAGAAAGCTGATATTTTGGTTTTTTAGCCCAATAATTTTGAAAGCATTAATGTGTTTGTTGAAGAATTTGCAATAAAACTAGATTTATTCTAAGCCAAAATGCAGGTATTTCCTTTATTTACAGTATTTTTTGAAATTCAGTGTAACAACAAATAAATCTCAGAAAGGTACTCCACCGCTTAGATATGCTTCTGTTATTACCTTTGATCAATTTTCTCATTAAAATTTTTTTTATTTTATTACCAGTTATTGGAGTTTTTAAAAGCGATTTTTAGTAACTTGTCTTCTTTTTCTTTTGAATCCAAGTCAAATTTAACATTATAATATCTGCCATGTCCTTTTTTGTAAGTTTTAATAAGCTTGAGATCTATTTTTTCATTATTGGGCAGAATCAGACTATTATCATCTTCCAAAATAGCCTTGAATTCGTCAGATCTATCTCTCCGTGAGAATAAAAGAGCGCCTTGTTTGCTTATGTTCATAACTTCAATATTCGTTTTATTTTTCTTATAATTCTCAAGGTTTGCTTGTAATTTTATAGCAACTCTTCGATCTTTTCTTTTTTCTTTTTTTTCTAAAGCAACATTTACAGCAAATATAAGTATGACTGTGTTATATAAATTAAAAATCAGATTCAGCGCCAGAGCTTCCAGACTATGTATATGTTTATATAATGCATAGATAGGTATTATAAAGCTTACTAAAGCCAATATTAATATAATTAATTGTGGTAAAAACAGCTTATAGTTTGTATGTGCTACCCCTACGTCTTTACTTGTTATCGTGAATTTTGGAGTACGGGGATTTATTATAGTTTTAATAACAGCTATTGACATGTAATGAGCAATAGCTGTTTCGTAGACATCCGTAAATAAAAAATTTCTGTATTTTTTAGCTAATTTTCTGAATAAATGTATTTTAACTCCGTAACAAAGAACAAGAAAAATAGCGACTTGATGAAGTGGTGCAGATAAAGGCTTTATCCCGAACAATAAATAAAGCATCGGTGAAAGTAAAAAAACAAT
>Ga0209417_1006522_pt1 | contig 11870 bp, 9 predicted proteins | sample RifGroF2_FD_184002 | JGI IMG/M metagenome (GOLD analysis project Ga0209417, IMG submission 184002) | Groundwater microbial communities from Rifle, Colorado, USA - Groundwater F2 (SPAdes) (version 2) | ecosystem: Environmental > Aquatic > Deep subsurface > Groundwater | place: Rifle, Colorado... | reverse complement strand
ATTGTCGAACTATTAAGAAGTCATGGTGCAAATTTGGCTTTAACCGATGTTCAGGGACAAATGGTTCAAATTGAAGGGGATATGGTCAAAATGAAAATATAAACAACTAGAATGAGTACTGGGGCTTAACAAGCATCCGTACAGAAATACCCTCTAAGGGAATTTAATAACGTAAAATCAACGAGTTATAAATAGCACTTAAAACAAAAAACAAGCCATAAGTCGATTTTAAGATAAATATAACAGTTTGAAAAATATGAATATTTTTTCTTAGAGTAACCTTTGGTACAGATGATTGTCAAACCCCATAAATATAATCGTTGCTAGCATGTGCCGCTTATGCAATAATCATATGTGGCACATAAAACGTTTTCCAAACTTCATGTGCCCTATATAAGGTAACCATAAGCGGCACATGAAATTTAAGGGGCTATATGCAGGAAAAAGCAGATAAAATCGTGGGCAGGAAGGGGGAGCAACAAATTTTGCACCGTACTTTAATGTCATCAAAAGCAGAATTCATCGCCATATATGGCAGAAGAAGAGTAGGGAAGACATATCTTACTAAAACATTTTTTCGTCAACAAGAGTGCGTGTTTTTCCACGTGACTGGTAGCAATGGTGACAGGCTTTTAACGCAAATACAAAGATTCATTACGGAAATTGGGAATGTGTTTTATGGTGGGGTTGGTCTCAAATCATGTAAAAACTGGGAGGAAACTTTTGAGCTATTAACAAAGTCTTTAGAGCTCATACCAAAAGATAAAAAAATAGTTTTGTTTTTTGATGAATTGCCTTGGATGGTGACGCGGCGATCACGTCTAATACAAACCCTTGATTATTATTGGAATCGTCATTGGGTGGATAATAAACGATTGAAACTAGTTATTTGTGGTTCATCGGCTTCTTGGATTATAAAAAATATAGTCAATAACAAGGGGGGGCTGCACAATCGTATCACTCAGCTGATTGAACTAAAGCCATTCGATCTACATGGCACAAAAGAATTTTTAAATTATATCGGTGTAAAATTGGGAAATAAGCAAATTTTACACCTTTACATGGCTATAGGCGGAGTGCCTCACTATCTTAATCAGGTAAAACAAGGTCTTAGTGCTGTTCAAAATATAGATCAACTATGTTTTAGAAAGGATGGTCTTTTATTTAAGGAATTTAATAATCTGTTTTCGTCTTTGTTTAATGAATCAGGAATATATATAGAGTTGATTCGAACCATTGCAAAACATCGTTATGGAATTAGCCAAGTTGAACTACTTAGGCAATGTGTGGCAACAACTGCTCGTGGTGGCAGAATGGTGGGGAGGTTACGTGATCTTGAAGATGCTGGGTTTATTGTTAGTTTTATTCCCTATGGGCATAAACAAAAAGGGATGTGCTATAGAATTTTTGATGAGTATACGCTATTTTATCTTTCTTGGATTGAGCCTTCAGCGAAAACGATACAAAAATTGGAGTTGTTAGAAAACTATTGGGAATCGAAAACGGATTCTTCTTCATGGAAAGCTTGGTCGGGATATGCTTTTGAAGCTGTTTGCTATAAACACATTGCTAATATACGTAAAGCATTAAAAGTTAACGCCGGAGCTGAAGTTGGCAATTGGCGATTTATTCCTAAAAAAGCTCAATCCGAAAATGGGACGCAGATTGATATGTTATTTGATAGGAAAGATGATGCTATGACGATTTGCGAAATTAAATATTCCAAAGAGCCATTTGCCATAGATAAACAATATGCAGCTAATTTACTTAATAAGGTGGACACTTATAAAAAACACACCGGGATCAACAAACAAATTTTTATTGCTATGATTAGTGCGAGTGGGCTTAAGCCCACAATGTATTCAGAAGAAATTGTTAGCAATGTAGTTACATTGGATGATTTATTTAAAGAGCAGAATGGGTAACATTAAACCAATACCCGTGATTAATCTGGTATGTAAATATAATTACCATATAAATCAATAAGTTACGAACAGAGCGCAAAAAAAATATATGATTAATGCAGAAATCGAAAAATGGTTACGCACCACTGATTCAGATAAACTGGAAGAACTATGGAAACTTGCCGATACAGTGCGTTTGGATAACGTTGGTGATGAAGTGCACTTGCGTGGGCTTTTGGAGATTTCCAATTACTGTTGCCGTGCTTGTGCTTACTGCGGTATTAATTGTCAAAGTGATGAAGTGACAAGATACAGGATGAATGAAGCGGAAATTATGGAGGGTGCAAATAAAGCAGCAGCTTTAAATTATGGCACGGTGGTTATGCAATCTGGTGAGGATTACGGTTTTTCTACCGAATTTATTAGCAATATTGTTAGGCGCATTAAACAAGAAACGCCTTTGGCGGTAACTTTGAGTTTCGGTGAACGCTCATATGGGGATTTGAAAGCCTGGAAAGAAGCTGGTGCTGATCGTTATTTATTACGTTTTGAAACGTCTAATCCTGAACTTTATAATTTAATTCACCCCAAATTAAATAAAGATGACTCTAGGCGTGATCGTATTGCAATTTTAAAAGAGCTAAAAGAAATTGGTTACGAAGTTGGTAGTGGCGTTATGATTGGTATTCCCGGGCAAAGTTATACTTCTTTGGCGGAGGATATAAAGCTTTTTGCTAAACTGGATTTGGATATGATTGGGGTTGGTCCTTACATACCTGATCCCAATACTCCGCTTGGTGCAGGAAGTGTTAGATTAGAAATTGCATCTGATGAACAAGTACCAAATTCTGAAATCATGACATACAAAGTGATAGCTTTAGCTAGATTAATGTGCCCACAAGCCAATATTCCAAGTACTACGGCACTTGCAACGTTGAATAAAGCTCGTGGGCGGGAATTGGGATTAATGCGCGGTGCGAATGTGGTTATGCCGAATATTACCCAGCCCAAATACCGCATTCATTACACGCTTTACCCAAATAAAGCCTGTCTAACCGATACCGCCGAAGCTTGTCATCAGTGTATGCAGCTCAGAATTGAATCTATTAGGCGTAAGGTCGGACAAGGGCAGGGTGGAAGGAAAAAATAAGAAAAACCCTGGTCGAAAAACGTGACCAAGTCTTGTATCTGACTTCAATTTGAGATGCAGGACTTGACCCAACTTGTGTTTTTAATTCAAAATTACTTGGTCAGGAGGTAGAGGGATGAATTATTCGTATCCGTCCTGGATGCTATCCCATTGGGTTCTCATTCCTTGAGCTATAGCAAGAATTTGTAGTTTGGATGGGGTTGGGGTTTTTGCTTAAATCTTAATTGGCGGAGAGGGAGGGGTTCGAACCCCCGGAGGACTTGCATCCTCAACGGTTTTCAAGACCGCCGCTTTCGACCGCTCAGCCACCTCTCCGAACAATGAATTGCATATTTTTAATAAAATAATGTGCAATTTGTGATATAATACACGACAAGTTTTTTAAATTTACTTTAAATTGACTCATTTGTTAATTAAAATCACAATTTTTTTGAGTTTAAAATATAACATATTGAAAAATATAGCAATTTAATTTACATAAAAAGTCATTGTTCCATTATATAGATTGAGCATATATGATTTTGTTCGGATTTATGACGCAGACTGAAGTCTGCGGGTACGGGATTGCGGGTATGGGATTATAGTTTGTAATAAGATAAAATTAAAATATTCTAATTTTTCGGGGAGTAACTAAAATGCAAAATTATACTTTAGTAAGAGAAAGAACATCGGTTTTTGCAACTAACAAAGTCTTGCGCAACACGTATTTACTGTTGAGTCTGACTTTATTGTTCAGTGCTGGAACAGCAACATGGGCTACTTTATGTAATGTTCCTTATCCTGGTGTTTTTGTTTCAATTCTTGGTATGTTTGGCTTACTTTTTTTAACGAGATCTTTATGCAACAGTGGTTGGGGAATTCTGGCGGTTTTTGCTTTTACCGGTTTTATGGGTTACACACTTGCGCCAACTTTGCATTTTTATCTACATAATTTCGCCAATGGTTCAGCTATTATAACTACGGCTGTTGGTGGTACGGGAATAATTTTCTTTTTGTTGTCGGCATTTGTTTTAATTACCCGTAAGGATTTTAGTTTTATGGGTGGTTTTCTTTTCGCTGGTATTATGGTGGCACTGATAGCTTCAATAGCTGGCTTATTTTTTAATTTGCCGATTTTCCAAGTATTCATTTCTGCAATTTTTATGTTGCTTTGTTCAGGCTTGATTTTGTTTCACACCAGTCAAATTATTTCCGGTGGCGAAACTAATTATATTATGGCAACGATTTCTTTATATGTTGCGTTATTGAATATTTTCGTTAGCCTCTTAAATATTTTGGGATTTTTTGCGGGCAGTAGGCGATAGGGAAGGAGTGAAAGAATGAAGGAATTAAAGAATATAGGAATGAAAGTGATCCCGTACCACTTTAGTGTATAGAAATTTACGAGATAAAATATGCAAACAATAATCAAATATTTACGTTTTTTGTTTTGTACGGGGATTTTTTTCGTAGGTTTTATTTACAGTAATTGCGCTATTGCTGCGGTTTATCCTATGCCGGCTTTGGGTGATGATGTGGTTGGTTCGATTTTTACTGCCCAGGTTCAGTCAAAAGATTCGGTTAAAAGTATACGTATGCGCTATGAACTGAGTTTAGACAGTTTTTTGGCGGCTAATCGGAGATTGGTTAATAACGCACTGCGCGTTGATGATATTGTAATTATTCCGGCACAATTTGTTTTGCCTGTGTATAAAAAAGGGATTGTGCTCAATATGCCGGAATTGCGGCTGTATTATTTTTCTTCTGATGGTAAATTTGTTTACACGTTTCCTGTTGCCATGGGACGACCAGATTGGCGCACACCTACTGTTGCGACGAAAATTATCAAAAAAGAAGAAGATCCGATTTGGATGGTGCCAAAGTCTATTCAAGCTTATATGATGGAAGCGCATAATATCGATTTACCAGATATTGTCATGCCCGGTCCTAAAAATCCTTTAGGAAAATACGCGCTTTATTTGGGAAAAAGAGGGTATTTGATTCATGGCACTAATGAGCCGGCAAGCGTTGGAACTTTTGCCAGTTCCGGTTGTATGCGTTTATCCAGTGATGCTATTGAGATGTTGTATGAAGAAGTGCCTGTTGAAACACCGGTTTATATTATAAATCACCCAATTAAGTCAGGTTGGTTGGACAATAAATTATATTTGGAAGTGCATAATCCTATTGAACTGGATGAGCCAGAAAGCACTTTAAATAGCGTAACTGTAGAAGCAGCCATATCAAAAGCTTTAGCAGTTAAATCAGCGATTATTAATTGGGATTTGGTGCATGACATTGTTGAAAAACATGATGGTCTTCCGCATATTATTGGGACGGCGGTGTGATTTTAAAATTTCGGTTCTGTCAACACTGAGTCCGTTTTGTATTTTTAGTATCAATGCGCCTTATCTTCACGTGGCTGCTACAAATAATTCATTAAAGTTACTAATTTTGGACGCAATTAACCCGCTACGCTCTGCTCGCGTCTTGTTTTTCATACGGAAACACCGCCGTATTTCCTCAAATGCCGTGCAGAAAATTAAAGCACAAAAAAAGCTTTTAAAACCTTTCATAACTTTATAGCGTGATTTGATTCCTCGGTGGTCTTGCTCAATTATATTATTCATGTATTTGCTATCACGATGTTTGGTTTTGCCTCCGAATACATTGTGAATAGCCGGGTAAAGCGCTTGCTCCTTGTCTGTGGTAATTTGTTCCGGCGTTACGCCACCGGTGTTTTGTGCCTGTTCGAAAAAAGCTTCGGCTGCAGCTTGATCACGTACGTCACTCAAATAAACTTCAACTAAATTTCCTTCTTTATCGATTGCGCGATAAAGATAACACCACCGACCTTCAACCTTGATATAAGTTGCATCGGCATGCCATTTCACCCCGGCTTTTCCTTTACGGCGGCTGCGTAATTTCAAACCCAGATCAACACCAAAAGTTTATACCCAGTTAGAAACAGTTTGATGACAAAGACTAAATCCTCGCATAGTCATCAATTCTACCACATCATCAAGGCTTACTTTGAAACGTTAATAATAGTGTACCGCTATCATTACCACTTCAGTTGGGTATTCAATAAAATTCAATTTTGTTCCCGTGCGTTAATTATATTGCCTGCCACAACTAGAGCAACGGAATTGCCCGTAGTTTAAAACAGTTTTCTTTTTTATTTGTTGTGTGTTTATTGACTGGCAGTGTGGGCAATGCATTTGATTATCCTGTATCTTTAGAAAATTCAATTATAAGCTTAATCAAGCCAGCAGCCAAATATGTAATTCGGACTCAGTGTTGACAGAACCAAAATAACTATATTGAAAAATATGAATATTTTTTCTTAGAGTAACTTTTGGTACGGATGGTTGTCAAACCCCATTGTCAATAAAATTTTAATGAGGTTGCCCTGACGTGCTGAGCCAGAGTATAGTTATTACAATCTTAGGCTGTTATAGTCTTGGTTCTGATAAGGCGGTGAAGAATCTTCTGCCTCATTCTTTTGAGTAGGTCGAGTAGCAAAGAAACCAGAACCAGATGGTGTAGCAGACTGATTAGAACAAGTAGCTTCATGAGCAGGCTTATTGCCGCCGATTAGTGGTTGTGTTTCAGCTGTCGCATGAGGAACGCTAGCACTTCTCTTAGACATAGTTATTTCTTCTTCACCTATCCTTACTGGTGTGCGTGTTGAAGCAATTGCTATAGTCGCAATACCAGATCCTATGATAGCAATACCTGCCACCATCATCATCACCGAAAACGGTGTGGCAACACCCAAAGTACCAATTAGCGATGAGATTCCTGCTATAAGGAAACCAATTCCACTAATTATTAGTGCAATACCTCTGAAAATTCCCCAACCATCGCTCTTAGCTTTTGGGATAGTTGGTGCTTTACTTTGCATAAAAGCACTTATCTTAGCTCCATTACTTTCTAACGAAACAGTAATTGGCGGCTCTTTATTTATTGGTGCATCTCCTAAAGAATAATTTTTTACAGAATTGTGAAATGATCTAGAAGGGTTGCTAATTCTGCCAATAACTGAAATACTACTAGTGTCAAGTAACGGCTGAGTTATATTACTATTCTGTGTAAAATAGGGGCTATCTGAACGAGATTTATCATGACGTAATAATTCAAACTGTATACCAGGCCATAATCTTTCTATGAAACGTACGATATTGGTGACGTTAGAAACTAGTCTGGATCCTATAAGTTTCACGGTTGGCTGGCTGCTGGTAAAATCAAATTCAATAGCTTGTTCATTACCACTATCATCTACTATTGGTATTAGCGCTCTTGAAATATTTTCTGCACCCATCTTGTTTTCAAGATACGTTTTTAACGCCATTAATGATAGCGCTAATGGCATCCGGTTCGAATTTTCTGGAGTATCAACACCCACATTAGAAAGGGGAAATACAGCTCTTATTTCATTTGATCCATTCTTTAACAAAACAAAACTTTTGCGTATTTTGTCCAATTCCATTGTAGTTACATTGCTAACTGCTACTTGATAGTAAGGATTCTCCTCTATGGGGGGGGCTTCAAATACTACTTTTCCTACAATATTTTCAGAATTTCTCCGTTGTCTAGTTAGGTAAATCTCAAATAAGTTATTTGCATATGTCATAATATTTCTCCAATTCTTATCTAATTTTCAATTGTAATTGTATCAGAAAAAAATTAAAACAACATTAAGGCATGTAAATAAAATTACTGGTTCTGTCAACCTTGGGGTCTGAGGAGCAATGGAACAGTTATGTAAAGCGGTTCTGTCATCACTGAGTCCGTTTTGTATTTTTAGTATCAATGCACCTTATCTTCACGTGGCTGCTACAAATAATTCATTAAAGTTACTAATTTTGGACGCAATTACCCCGCGACGCTCTGCTCGCGTCGTATTTTTCGTGCGAAAACACTGTCGTATTTCCTCAAATGCTGTACAAAAGATTAAAGCACAAAAAAAGCTTTTAAAACCTTTCATAACTTTATAGCGTGATTTGATTCCTCGGTAATCTTGCTCAATTATATTGTTCATATATTTATTATCCCGATGTTTAGTCTTGTTGCCAAATATATTTTCAATGGCCGCTGGTGTTTTGTGCCTGTTCGAAAAAAGCTTCGGCTGCAGCTTGATCACGTACGTCACTCAAATAAACATCAACTAAATTTCCTTCTTTATCGATAGCGCTATAAAGATAACACCACCGACCTTCAACCTTTATATAAGTTGCATCGGCATGCCATTTTTCTCCAGCTTTTCCGTTACGGCGGCTGCGTAATTTCAAACCCAGATCAACTCCAAAAGTTTGTACCCGGTTATGAACAGTTTGATGACAAAGATTAAATCCCCGCATACTCATCAATTCTACAACATCATCAAGGCTTACTTTGAAACGGTAATAATAGTGCACCGCGATCATTACCACTTCGGTTTTGTATTCAATAAAATTCAATTTTGCTCCCGTGCGTTCATTATATTGCCCGCCACAACTAGAGCAACGGAATTACCCGTAGTTCAAAACGGTTTTCTTTTTTATTTGTTGTATGTTTATTGACTGGCAGCGTGGGCAATGTATTTGATTATCATATATTTTTAGAAAATCTAATGATAAGCTTAATCAAGCCAGTAGCCAAATATGTAATTTGGACTCAGTGTTGACAGAACCATTTTTTCATACTAAAAGTTTGTCGTGTACAAAAATTTTTGGCTAATCTGTAATTTACTAAATGCAATAATTTATACTTCTTCAAGTTTTCGATATAAATCAGCCAAATTATGAAAATCAAATATAGTAGTACCGTTTTGTTGGCTACTGTTGCTACCACCATAAATTAAAAATGATTCGACAGCAGGTTGCGCGGAGATTTTTTTATAGTAATTTAGACCTTTTAAAAAAGCAGAGTTCATGGTTTGTGAAGATTTTATTTCAATAGGAATTAATTTTTGACCATAATCAAGTATTACATCAACTTCATTTCCAACATGATCACGAAAAAAGAATAAATTGCTTTCGCGGACATTGTTATATCGATTTTTAATGAGTTCGCAGACTATAAAATTTTCAAATAAGAATCCTTTAAGTGGATGTTGTTCTATGTGTTGTTGATTAGTAATTCCCAGTAAATAAGAAGCCAGACCAATATCGTAAAAATAAATTTTAGAAGATTTGGTTAATCGTTTATGGAAATTTTTAAAATGTGGTTGTAGTTCAAAAATAATATAACTTGCTTTAAGAAGCGATAACCATGATTTTACTGTAGCTTGGTTTACTCCGCAATCATTCGCTAATTGAGAGTAATTTGTTAATTGACCAATATTAGCCGCACATAATTTTAAAAAACGTTCAAAAGTTGATAATTCACGTATATTAATTAATTGACGCAGATCTCTTTCAATATAGGTGGTTAAGTAAAACGATAACGCTTCAGTTGGGTTAAGATTTTTGTCATGGATTCTAGGGTAAAAGCCAGTATATAAAATAGTGCTCATAGATGGTTCGTCATCGCGTGTATATAGTTCGGTATAAGAAAATGGCAATAAACGGGCAATGGCACTGCGACCGGCAAGAGACTGATTAATTGCATTAATTACTTCAAATTGTTGTGAACCGGTTAAAATAAAATGTTTGGAAGATTTTGCGTCGTTATCTACGATTACCTGGATCAAAGAAGTTAAATCTGGAATGCGTTGAATTTCATCAATAATCACACCATTTTGAAATTGATTGAGAAAACCTTTAGGGTCATGAAATGCAAATTGCCTGGTTTCTAAATCTTCCAAATTCACATATTCATATTCAGGAAAAACTTTTTTACAAATAGTAGTTTTCCCTGATTGACGAGGACCAGTTAAAGTAACGACTGGGTATTGCTTTGCTAAACGCAATAAATGTTTTTCTAGTTGTCTTTGAATCATATAATTTAGTTAGCTTAATAATTGTTACAAATTAGTAGTTTAACTCCTAATTTGTAATAAATCAAGATATTTGGTATCTATATTTGTCTATTATGGCACGGGAAAATTTAAGTTGCCGACGCCTCTTGCTTAACATAAAATCTTTTAAATGTTCCAACTTGAATCCAAATTTTCTCCAGCTGGCGAGCAGCCAGAAGCAATTACCAAATTGGTGCAAGGCTTGCGTGCGAACATGGCGCGGCAAGTTTTACTTGGTGTGACAGGGTGCGGTAAAACTTTTACTGTTGCCAATGTTATAGAAAAAGTACAACGCCCGACCTTGTTGATGGCGCATAACAAAACTTTAGCCGCACAATTGTACGGCGAAATGAAGTCTTTTTTCCCGCATAATGCCGTCGAATATTTCGTTTCTTATTACGATTACTATCAGCCGGAAGCATACGTTCCCGCTACCAACACGTACATCGAAAAAGATTCAGCTATTAATGAACATATTGAGCAAATGCGTTTGTCGGCAACACGTGCTGTTTTGGAACGTCGTGATGTAATTGTTGTTGCAACCGTGTCGGCAATTTATGGTTTGGGTGATCCTGAAGCTTATTTGAAATTGTCTGTCCCAATTGTTGTTGGAACAAAAATTGAACAACGCGATTTTTTGCGTCGTCTTGCGGAATTGCAATATACACGCAATGATATTGAATTACAGCGCGGTACCTATAGGGTGCGTGGTGATATGATCGATATTTTTCCAGCTGAAGCAGAACGTGATGCGATTCGTATTCAGTTGTTTGATGATCTTATCGAGGGGATTTTTTATTTTGATCCACTAACGAATAAAATCATTCGTCGCACTGAGCGCGTGATGATTTTCCCGAAAAGTCATTACGTTTCTGAAAGAGGTAAAGTTAAAGCTTTGGTAGAACAAATTCGTGTTGATTTAGCGGTGCGATTAGAGGAATTGTATGCTGCCAACAAATTGGTTGAAGCGCAGCGACTTGGGGAGCGTGTGCGTTATGATATGGAAATGCTTTTGGAACTTGGCTATTGCAATGGTATAGAAAATTATTCGCGTTACTTGTCGGGGCGCAAAATAGGCGAGCCACCACCAGTTCTACTTGATTATTTACCCAAAGATGCGCTTTTATTGATCGATGAATCTCATGTAACGGTTTCGCAAATTGGCGCGATGTACAAAGGCGATCGTTCGCGTAAAGAAACTTTAGTGCAATATGGTTTTCGTTTGCCATCGGCTTTGGATAATCGACCTTTGCGTTTTGACGAATTTGAAAAGTTTGCTTTTCAGACGATTTATATTTCAGCAACGCCGGGCACTTATGAGCTGGAACATGCCGATGCGATTATTGAATTATTGGTGCGTCCGACTGGATTAATTGATCCTGAAGTTGAAATTCGACCAGCCGGCACACAGGTTGATGATTTATTTTCCGAAATTAAAAAACGTGTAGCGGTTCAAGAAAGAGTTTTAGTTACTACACTAACCAAGCGTTTGGCGGAAGATTTGAGCGAATATATGGCGGAACACGGAATTAAGGTGCGTTATTTGCATGCTGATATCGATACGGTTGAGCGAGTGGAGATTTTAAGAGATCTACGCTTGGGTGTTTTTGATGTGTTAATCGGTATTAATTTATTGCGTGAGGGACTGGATTTGCCGGAAGTTTCTTTAGTAGCAATTTTAGATGCCGATAAGGAAGGATTTTTGCGTTCCACGCGTTCGTTGATCCAAACTAGTGGTAGGGCGGCACGTAATTTACACGGTAAAGTAATCATGTATGCAGACCGTATGACTGGCTCAATGCAAAGTGCAATCGATGAAATGACGCGTCGCCGTGAAATTCAAATTAAGTTTAATCGGGAACATAATATTACTCCTAAGAGCATAGCCACAAAA
>Ga0209417_1006515_pt1 | contig 11887 bp, 10 predicted proteins | sample RifGroF2_FD_184002 | JGI IMG/M metagenome (GOLD analysis project Ga0209417, IMG submission 184002) | Groundwater microbial communities from Rifle, Colorado, USA - Groundwater F2 (SPAdes) (version 2) | ecosystem: Environmental > Aquatic > Deep subsurface > Groundwater | place: Rifle, Colorado... | reverse complement strand
TGTTGGCGAACTGTCTGGTTTTGATAATGATTTCGGGTCAGTATACTTTGAGGTAGAATGAGCACACGCGCAATACAGATAGAGTCTCTTCTTACCGGGCTGGTGCATCCTACCACTGGCCTGCAAATGACAGGCGGCACGGCTTACTTTTATTCTGCCGGGACTTCGACAGCAAAGAACGTCTGGACAGAAAAGGAAAAGACCAATCCTTATACCAGTTATGCCCTATCTGTAATAGGTGGGGCGCAACTGTACGGTGACGGCGAGTACAAAATTGTAATTAAGGATGCTGACGGAGTAACGTGTTATACTTGGGATAATGTTAGATTACGGTATCCGAACTATTATGTCAGGGCCGTAACCGCTACGACATCTCAGACGGCAGACGATGACTTTTTGGAAGTTAATACTACTTCTGGCGCGGTAACGATTAACCTATTGACAGTCGGTTCGTGGGTACACCCTCTGAAGGTTATGCACACAGCCGGGGCCAACTCTATCACATTAGAGCCTTCTGGAGCGGAACTGATTGACGGTGCCGCAAACTACACTTTTACATCTCCTGGCACTATTGTTGAAATTGTAGCCGATGCTGCTGGTACTGGATTAAGAAAATCAGGTATCCGCTCAACGACTCTGGACGCAGACGGCGATACAGGTATTGAACTTGATAGGACCGCCGATAACGACACGATCTATATCAAAACTGGTGGCGTTGATAGGATGGTTATCAACTCTACGGCTACCGATGTAGACGCCCTGTCTATCGGTGGGGTTGTGCAGACAACTACGCCAACAGAGATAAATCTGTTGCACAATAAGACAGTTGTAAATACCGCAGACGCACAAAACATCGCAGGGCCGAAGGTCTTCACGGATGGGCTTTCGGTTACTGGTGGGCCGCTGAAGCTTGATAGCGGAGTCGCTACACTCGCAACCATTACTGGCAACGCGACTGCTCAAACCGTCACGGAAATTATGGCGGGCGGGTATGTTGATGATGATTTTAGCGGGCGAGTAGTCGTTAGGTCAAAGGATCATATCTCTGTTCCTGGGACTGTATCTCTGTATGGATCTTCTGGCGCAGCGGGGACAGAAGGGTTGCGTGTACTTACAGACGGAAAAGTTAACCTCCCGGTCGGCTTGCAGATCGGCGGGGTGGATCAGCTGAAGCAAAAAGTGGTTGAAATTGGCGATTGGAATATGGATTCAACATCGAGTGTTGATGTGGTGCATAGTTTGACCTACGCCAACATCGTTGGTGTCAGAGGTTTAATAAGAGACGACGCAGGCACTACTAAATTTCCAGTACCCGGGATGCCAACAGCAGTGTCCGGTTATGGTGTAAGAATTTCAACCATTGGGGCCACGACTATTAATGTCGTAAGAGAGTTGGGCGGAAATTTTGATACGAGTTTTTTTGACTCAACCTCATACAATAGAGGGTGGTTGATAATCGACTATATTTAGAGCAGGAGTTTATTATGCCAGATTTACTTCAACCAATGCTTCCCGCTTCTCTTATGAATCAGTTCGGTGGTGGTGCCGGTCCCGGTACGTCCCTCAACTCGTCCGGTGCGCCGAACATCTTTCAACCGAACTTATTCCCGTCATCCTATTCCGGGGTGAACCCATCTATCCTCACTGCACTTGCCCCCATGCTATCACAGCAACTGCAGTCGGCTCCCAACTCGATCAATTCCTTCATGCGCACCTCCGCCCCATCCGTTTTGACCGACATTTTCAACAATCTCGGTGCGAATCGCATGATGAATTCATCCGTTGCATCGGATGCGCTCTCCAAGGGGGTGCAGGGACTTGGTGCAACTGCGATGCATCAGCAGATGCAGATGCCAGCGATGCTATCCCAGGTGGCACAGCAGTTCGGTGGCATGTCATACAGCAGTAACCCGCTGGCACCGTACGAACTTATGAACCAATTCGTGCTTAACTACTAATTATCGGATGGGTGTGATATGACGAATAAGGTGTTATCATTACAGGAGAAAATCGCGTACCTACCCGGTGTTGGTGTTGACATACCGGACGGTACTTGTCTGTTATTTGCCGGTGGGGAATACATGATACTGTATAAAAACTCGCTTGTCCCGTTGTATGATATCCTTCAATGGGTGGGACTGGAGGAATACCTATCCACCCTTCCGCAACAGGAGACACCGGTTATTCACCACTTTTACGGTGGTGTCTACACCCGCGAGATGCGGATACCGGCCGGTACGTTTATCATTGGGAAAAGGCACCGGCACCGAACCTGTAATATCCTAATGTCGGGGAAACTCACCGTTTATCTCGGTGATGGTGCGGACCCGCAAACGGTGGAGGGGCCGCTGATTTTCGAGTCCGCTCCCCTTGTTAAGAAGGTCGCGTACGCCCATACCGATGTTATATTCATGAACATGCATCCGACTTCTTTAACTGATGAGGATGAGATTGAACGCGAATTCATCATCACTGATTCGGAATATCTGGCGCTACTCGCGTCATCCGCAGCACCGGTTGTCGGTGGAAAGGAGACATTATGTCTTGGGGAGCTGTAGCAGCAGCCGGTGTCGGCGTAGTTGGTGGTATGATCGCATCCAATAACCAGTCGGGTGCTGGTGGTTCTGTATCAAATCAGGTTACCCCCGCCTCTTGGGACTCCATTAGTTCCGGTTCGCCCCTTGGTTGGATGGACCTGATGGCAAGTCTGGACCCGATGAACTACGGTGCGGGGAAGACACCGACATATAAACCAACCGTTATTGGCAGTCCATCCAGTGGTGGCAGTACGTATCAGCATATGGGGGGTGGTGTCGGTGGTGGATCGTACCTATACCGCCAACCATACATCAATTCGGGGCCGAAGTATTCTGATGACGCGTTTAAGAAAAACGGTAAGTGGTACACCAAAGAATTGATGATGTCGAAGGATGGGGCGCGGTATGAATTGACTGATGTAGAAGCAAGGCCGATTAATACCAGCCCCACCATGGAATACCGAGACGTTAGGTCCTCTACCCCGATGTCGTTACAGGATATCATGACGGCGAAGCTCGGTTATCAGAACACCGGGTACAATAACATCTATAACGACATGATGAGAACACTGCAATCTTCCACCGGTGCATATGAGGATCGGGTGGGGGAATTATCTCGTCCTGCGTTCAATATTGGTGTTGGGGATCAAACATTAGGTATAGTACCAAAAAGAAATTCCATGCTTGCTGATATGGCGGGGAACGTGATGGCGGCACAAAAGTCTGATCTTGGTGCGAGTACGGAAATGCGGCTTGCGGCTCTTGATCGCTTCTACCCTGGTGCCGCTCGTGAGGCGTACCTCAATGCTGCCTTCCCGCTTTATATGCAGATGCAGGGGATGCGGTATGGTACCCCGTCCTCTACCCAAACCGCGACCATGCAGCCGTCCATGTTACAATCGGTTGGGCAGGGGTTACAACTCGCGAACAGTGCGTATGGGCTGTATAATCAGGCGAACCAACAGCCACCAGCGGCGGCACAACCGGCGTTCAACTGGTCCGATTACGGGTACGGGGACTATATCCCAGCATAGGGTGCATAGGGGGTGTAAATGGGTGCGGAACAGTTAGCGATTTATCAAGCGGAGCGGGACAAGGAAGCGGTCAACTCCATATCTGGTTTCATGGATAAGTTGCGTATGCAGGGGATCACGCAGCGGTTTATGAGTAGTGGTATTCGATCGCCGGAACAGTTTGGCCAATTTGCCCGCGCCAATCACCTGTCCCCAATGGAGGCGAATACACTGCTGCAACTGGTGGACAGTCAAAAGACCGCGTTCACACAACCGGCACCGGTGATGCCGTACGCATCTTCCCCATCCGGTATATTCGATAAGCGTTCCGGTAATGTGGTGCATGCCGGTCCGGATGAATACATTGCATCCAGTGGTACCATTTATAACAAAACGAAGGGGAAGGTGGCGCACAGCGATTATGGTGCGATGGACTACTTCAAGACGAATGAAGATGGTAGCATTGTCTCCAGAAAAGCGTACTCGGAAGCGGAAGCGACACTGATGGAACGCGCCGGTTTCCAACGCGGTTCATATCGTGAAAAAGCGATCGGTGCTGGCAGTAACGGCGGGGAGCCAAACGCGATTAAAACCTGGATTACACCGGATGGGAGGCTATTCAATGCACCGAATAATGTCGCACCCCCGGCTGGCTCCCGTCCATATTCGGAGGCATCCAATCTGGAGCAGCGCATGCTTACCGCACAGGAGATCAGCAGCATCCGTGACGGGAGACGTACTGCCCGTCGGGAGTTGGACAAGCTTAAGTCTCTCCCGAACGTGGACTTCTACAAGTCACAAAAAGAAAGAATCCCGGAACTGGAAGCGGAAATAAAGGATTACAATGACCGGGAGAAGGAAATCATGTCGAGTGGGAATGACATGAATCTGCCTCCACCTACTCCTCCCCCAACCGCTCCCCCCGCTGAATTAGGTGGTATTCGTGCTGCTGACCACAAGGGGAAAGTCATTACCAATCCCGAGACAGGGGAGCGGCGTGTATCGGATGGGAAAACCTGGAATGAGGTGAAATAATGGTGTGGAAACTGGAGGATCAACCAACGACGGCACCCGCACCCGCACCCGGTGGGTGGCAGCTTGAGGGTGTAGGACCAACGGTGGAAGCAGCGGCGGCACTCAACTCCACCACCACCTCCACCCCTACCAAAAAGCTATCCGCAATTGAGGCGCTTACTGCCGGTACCAAGCAAGCGTTATCCGGTTATGGTGCCGTTATTAAGAATCCTATCGCTGTTGTGGAGTCCGGTGCACAAATTTTATCCGATGCCCCCTCCTTTCTTGGCGGTGTGGTTGGTGCTATACAGGACGGGGTGCAAGCTATCCTTGCTGGCAATGATATGGAGGACATTTATTCCCACATGGAGTATGGATTCCAGCGGGAATATGGGAAGATGTCGGGTATATTGAAGCCATATCACCCAAAGCACAACCCGGAAGGTGCGGAAGCTGTCACGAATACGGTAATGGCACCGGCACTTATCGTTAAGCAGGTCGCAACTGATCTCGCTAATATGGAGTCCCTACAGGGGTACCCGGACGTCAGAGCGGCGCTGAATCTTATCGGTGACGTCGGTGGTATTGCGCTTCAGGGGAAAGCACACTCCTTCATGAAGGTGGCAAAAGAGGGAAAGATCGCACCCGATTTTGATGCATATAAGGAGACAGTGACGGCGGAAAAGCTTAGCCGCGAATCGGGGAAGCTGAACCTGGAACGTACCAACCCCGCACCGCTGAATCGGTTATCCAATGTAGAGAAATCGATGATAGCGGACCGGGAGAATGCGCTTGGTGATGTTCCGGTGAAATCGGCGGAAGAGTCAGCGCGGGTGTTCGAAGCTGCACCGCGTGAAGCCACCATGACACCAGCGGAAAAATCAGCATGGGTGTTTGAGGATGAACTCGCACCCAACCGCACCATGGAAGGGAAGGTGGAGCTTGCCTCCCGTCTGAACGCGCAGCAATTCGCGGATGATCCTGGGTATAAGTCCATGCTGGAGCGGGGGACACGGGACGCGGAACTGAAAAGACAAGCGGACATGGTGGGGGAACAATCGGGACCAAATACCCCCAGGTCACAGTTACCAACTGAGCGTTCCCCCAAATTTGTAGATGATGGCGGTAATCCGATATCAACTGGTGATCCCGCTATGGATTCACTACATTGGTTATTAACTGATAACGGGTTTGAATACACCAGTTCTCAGTTAAGATCGGGTAATACACCTGATTATGTACGCAGTATGGAAACGGCGTTGGATAAGCTACCGAGACATGAAGGACAGGTATTCCGTGGTATTGAATTAGACTCCCCACAAGACGTTGGCAAGTTTATATCAGATGTTATGGAATCTCGTGTTGTATCCGATCCTTCTGTTGTATTTGGTAGTAAAAACCTCGGTACAGCTAAAGATTACACCAATCAACGTACTGGACACGGTGTTATACTTGATATAGAGTCATCTACCGGTAGAGACATATCAAGTTTAGCTGAATCCAATATCAACCGGATGAACCCTGTAGTATTCAAACCTGGTACGCAGTTTGAAGTTGTTGGTGATTCTGTTAATACGGTGAAGGGACCGGACGGTATTATACCTGTTGTTAAATTGCGCGAGATACCCCCAGGTGGGGGGAAGGTACGTTCTGTATCTGACATTTTCCGTGATATTAATGCCGCTATTGGTAATCGGGGATCAATCGGTGGTGGTACATTTACCCCCGAACAAGCCGCCGCCCATGCCCGTCTCAAGTCCGACATGGATGTTATCCGCCGTAATGCTGCCCGTACTGGTAAAGAGGTGGGACAGTACCTTCTTGATCTTGGTACCGACCCCGCTGTCGTCCAGGCGCTCGTTTCCTCTTCCACCCGCTTGAAGTCCGGTGCCCCTCTTGTTTCCCCCCAGCAAGCGGCGGATCAGCACAACGTCAAGTTCAATGGTATGTGGGAATTTCCCCCCGAGATGAACAAGGAGCCGATATTCACCTGGACGGATAAGCGTACTGGCGGCACCTTCACCTCAAAAACAATCGACGACTTGCCATCCGCTCTTGTCGATCACCTGGAGAAATTTCACGTCACCGATGACCCCCGCATCGCCGCCGTTCGAATGAAGAGCGTGGCGGACGAGGTGGCTAAAGCGGAGGCGATGCTGCGGGAGTCCGCCCCAACCGGTGCCGGTACAACGGGAGCCATGCCGAATACTACGGTGACCGCTCGTCGTCCACCCACCACACCTCCATCCCCTCCCCCGCGTCCCCCGCTGGAGGACGTGATTGCTGGAATGGAAAGCTCCACCCCCGGTGATACGTTCATGCATAAGCTCACCCGCACCAAAGAAGGGACAAGCGAGGCACTGAACTCCCCGCAGGTGGTGTTTGCTCGGGATAAGTCCGGTGTGGGGAACCAAATCTACACGGAGCTTGATCGTGCGGACCAGCGCGGTAATTCCTTCATGTACGAGCAGGGGACGGAATTCGACCGCGCCTCCCGTCTTATTAAACAGGGGAGTGAATCCGATCTTCGTGTTGGTGCTGCACTTGACGGAAAGCTTGACCCCAAGAAATTGAATCAACCGGAGCGCACCCTATACGATTTCCTCCGCACCAAATTCGACTTTCTCCTCAACCGGTACGTGAAGTCCGCCGTGAGTTCGGATGCGATGTATAAAGAGATAGTGAGACGGGCGAACCGGGGGGAACGCAAGGGGGAACGGAAACCAATAGATCAGCAGTGGTATAACTCCCTGTCTACCTCCGATCGTGCCGCTTTCGATTTGATGGAGCGCCGGGTGACTGATTATCTCCCCCACATATTCGATCGGGACACATTACGGCTTGAATTTGCCGATGAAATTGATCGGATTAAGCGCCGCCTCTCCACCGCTGTTGATAAGGGGGCGCAGACGTTCCACAAAAACCGGCTGCGACAGTTAGAGGCTGCCGTAACGAAAATGGATGGTGGGGGACTGGTGACGTACGATCAACTCCCCACCTCCATCCGCAACCGATTTTTTGAGCCACGAAAGGGGAAGCAGGGGTACAACCTATCCGCAACCCGTGCCTATGCCGCTTATTTGAATGGAATCAAACGCAAAATATATGATGAGCCAGCGGTGCGGCGGGTGGCGGAATTACATAAAAGCCTCGACCCTTCATTGCGTGAGTACAACAAGTGGTACGTGAAGCGGTACCTTGGTTGGGACCGGCACAAATTGGACGATATTGCCGGTGCCATCTCATCGTTTCAGTGGATGCGGACTCTTGGGCTGAACCCACGCTCCCCTATCGTGAATTTAACGCAACGGATCAATACCACGGCAGAGGTTGGGTTGCGCCATTCCATCATTGGACAAAAACAGGCATTCACCTCTGAAGGGACCGCGTTATTTGACAAAACCGGTATGGCGAAAGAGGTGCCGCAAGTACTGATGGAGGGGAAGGCACCTCCAGGTATGGAAAAAGTGCGGGCTATCATGGGGTGGATGTTTAATAAGGTGGAGATCGGGAACCGGAAACACGCATTCCTGTCCGGACGAGCGAAAGCTTTGTCTGAGGGAAAATCGGAGGCGGACGCGTTCCAGGCGGGAATTGATACTGCACACAAAACGCAGTTCAGATACGGTCGTGTCGGCATGCCGAAGGCTCTCTCCCATCCTCTCGGTCGGATCGGACTCCAGTTCTGGTCATACCCGATTAAGCAGGTAGAGTTGCTCGTTGATTGGGGGAAAAATGACCCGAAAAAGCTGATCACATATATTGCGATGGCGGAGGGAGGAAAAGAGACACTGAAAGAGCTGTTTAACGTCGATCTATCAAATGCGCTTGGTTTTGGTATTAATTTCGGTCAGGCACTCGACGCTATCCGCTCCGTATCTGACGCCGATTGGCGCGGGTTCTTCCGACATATGAAGCTTGCCACCTCATCCGGTGGTGGTCTTCTCCCGTCTGGACCTGGACCGACTGTCTCTGGTTTGATGCGTATTATTGATAATGCGAAAGAAGGTCGTGGCATGGAAGCTCTTGGGAAGGAACTCACACCGGTTGTGGTGGAACGCACCCGGCAGGCATATAAAGCCGTTACTAATGAGCACGATGGTGCGTACCCGATCTACAACCGGAACAACGAGCTTATGTATTATCTAACCGGGAAGCAACTCCTTATGCGGTCGGTAGGTCCCCGACCCGCCACCGAGTCAAAACAGTACACAAATTGGATGGAAGATGATTTGTTAAGTAAAGAAAGGGTTGCTATCCTACGTGATATCACGAGGGCGATTGTGGATGGGGACAACAAAACGGCAAACAAGCTTATTGGACAGTATGGAATCGTCCCATCGGAAGAAGCGGTCGCAAATGAAGTGATGAGACGAGAACTACCATCCGAAACAAGGCGCGAACTCCGCAAATCAAATAAACAGAGGGAATATGAAATCAGCAGGGAGGGGTCAGATGAAGAATGATTGGAATAAAGTGAAAGTAACGGTGATGGCAGTGTTGGTGTCGCTGTTCCTGCTATTCCTCGCTACGACACCAGCATCAGCATTGACGGAATTCGGGACGGCAAACTTTTCCTTCATCGGGAACGGTACGGCGAAATTGTCCATCACATACCACGAGGACACGAATGGACACACCGGATATGCGGTGACGATCCCGGTCGATTATCGTGGTATGGTACCATTTGCCGTACTCCATATACCCGGTTCAACCACGATGACGGCAACCGCTGATATTGAGATAAGGTGGTATGGGTTGTCCATCTTTGGTACCGGGCTGCACGATTGTGGTGGTGCGGGGAACAGCAGTTCCGATTTTGCGATATACGCACCATTATCCAATACTGGATTGACGATCTATTTCACCGGTAACGCGGTGGATAATGCGGTTGGAACCATTGAGATATACCTGAGGTGATGATAATGAAGAAAACACTAATGGTAATAATGATAGTATTGCTACTGGTATGTAATGCATACTCCGACAAAAAAGGGGCGGCATTATTACCGAAAGCAATTGGGCCGAATACTGACCTTCGTGTGAAGTCTTCAGGTTTGACGGCAGTGTCTGTTGCGGACTTGCCGTCCTCCCCAACTGCGGGCGATACCTATTGGGTGGATGATGCCACAAGCGCCTGCGTCCTTGGCGCTGGTGGTGGTGGGGTCGAGTCTGAATTTAAATGGGACGGCTCAGCGTGGACCGGCTCCCTGTGTTCCACCGGCACTGGTCTTGCAGTTACTGACATTGACACCCTGGCGGAACTCAACGGCATCATAGGTGACGCTAATCTGTACTCCACGGCAGAGATCGACGCTCTGCTGGCTAAAGCCGCGCTGCTTGGGGTGCTGGACCTTGAGACGACGGACAGTCCAACTTATGCCGGGATGACGCTCAGTGGTGCTGGTGGACTTGTTCTTGGCGCTGCCGGAACCGTTATGGGTACGGCGCGCTGGTACACCAATGTCGCGGAGAACGTCTATCGCTTCGATCTCTTCTCATCCGATTTTACGCAAAATTGGGGTATCCGCTGGCAGACCGGCTACCCGACTGAAAATGGCGGGCTTTTTACGGTCGGCACTACCAGGGCGTTGATCCCGGCGACCTGCTCTTGCTGCCCGCCGATCCAGCGGCCCACACGCTTTTCGGTTTCGACAATACTACAAATACCTACAAGCCTTTCACGATTGGCACCGGCCTTTCCTTTGACCAGGCGAGCGCCACGCTTTCAGCATCTGGAGGCGTGGATACTTCCAGCCCCATAGGTGCGACGGCCTTCACGGACCTGACAGGCGGTGCATCTTATACTAACTTCGGTGGCGCCACGGATGACACCATCAACGAGCTTTTTGCAGCCCTGGATACTGCCTTGGGCGGTCTTGCCGGTGGCCATGATGCTGTGACTATCAATGCCGGCATTGGTGCTATTGCCCTGACTGGTGCAAATCAAGTATTGACGGCCCATGCCACCATAGAAGCCCTGGTTGACAACAGCGCTTTGAGTCCGACGTGGAGCAACATCAACCCAACTTTCGGGACCGTGACGGCAGCCAACTTTGAAAGTTCTTGCAATCCGGCTACAGGCGAGTGTGTATCTACGATCCCGAACAATACTACCGACGCAGTAATCCCGACAGGCGAAACCGGAATTCACGTTGAAAGCCACGTTCTGAAAATGTACGAGAACGGCGTTGAGATCGGACCTATTCTATCCAGTGCCGACATTGACACCCCTTCAGAACTTGAAACTGTTGCGGGCCTTGGTGCTTTCGCTTCCGATCTCCTTGGATATGCCGACGCAGCAGCGGTAAGGACCGGCCTGGGGCTTGTTATCGGAACGAATGTTCAGGCATATGATGCCGATCATTCAAGCCTTGCCAGTGGCATTTCCGGCCTTGTGTGGGGCCTTGGAAACGGCAATGGCTACCAGGCGGCAACCAGGGCAAACTTCGGCGTCATGGATACCGTGGGAACCTTCGCAGCACCGACCACGACGAACCCTTACACCCTACCGGCTGCGAACTGCTACGGGTCCACCATCTACTATGGGGCAACCGGCGAAATCGATCTACCGGCCGGCGTGGACGGCATGAACATCATTATCTACAACACCGGGGCTTTCACAGTCACCATCGATCCGAACGCATCCGAAGTAATCACCCGCGACGGGACCGCGCAAACTGGCGGCGTCTCAATGACACTTTCCAGCGGAGCAGGGAACTATGTCTGTCTGATCTTTGACGGCACCCAATGGGTCACGAAGGGCTACAAAGGCACCTTGGCCGTAGGCACCTAACAGGAGGGAACACCATGAAGAAACTACTCGCAATCACGCTCTTATCCTTGTTCATTGCCCTGGCCGGATGCACCACGATCCAGGCCCAGGAACCACAAAAATCGGCGCAGCAACCCGCCAAGGCCGAACCTACCGAAGCGCAGCTTTGGGAGATCAGGGAGTTCCGCAAGTTGCGCTATGAAATGGATTTGCACAAGGCGCAGCAGTCGGCAAAGGCGTTCGAAGAGGCGCAGCAGGCATTAAAAGAGTTTTATGCAAAGGGGGTGAAGAAGTGAAAAAATACTTTTTCCTTTTCACCTTGCTGTTGGCCCTCGCAGTCGCCGTCGCCTATGCCAGCACGGCGGGGCAGATGGCGGGGTCGGTGCCAGTAAGCGGCGTAACACCATCCGCATCCTACGCCCTTGATGCTGCTGGTGGTTCAGGATCGCAACTCTATGAGTCGGTCAGTGCGACGTGGGAAGGTGGTGGAGCAGATGCAGTCACGTTTTCAGACGGCTTCTTGGTCAACACTGCTGCCACCGGACCCT
>Ga0209417_1006508_pt1 | contig 11896 bp, 10 predicted proteins | sample RifGroF2_FD_184002 | JGI IMG/M metagenome (GOLD analysis project Ga0209417, IMG submission 184002) | Groundwater microbial communities from Rifle, Colorado, USA - Groundwater F2 (SPAdes) (version 2) | ecosystem: Environmental > Aquatic > Deep subsurface > Groundwater | place: Rifle, Colorado... | reverse complement strand
GTCAGATGGTACATCAAACCCGACAACTTTAGCGCGTAATCTGCGGCCGTCACTAAGCGTTACCATGATCATTTGTGTGTCTTTGACTAAATGAGCATTGGTTAAGATATAGCCGTGATCTGCGTTGACTATTACTCCTGAGCCAAAACTATCAAATTTTTGTGGACCCATCGGTTCTTGATTATCATTCTCTTCATCAGAATTTTTTAGGCGTTTTTTGGGGGAAGGATTAGGTGTGATTGGTGCTTCGCCGTGCACTGAGATATTAACTACACTTGGTAATACCAGCTTTAACATGGGGGCTAAGCTGTAGGTGGTGGCATTTGGGGTTATTAGTGCTGCGTAGCATGTCAGGTAAATGCTGGTTGTGAGGAATAAAATTGTTGTAATAAGTATTGATTTAAAAGTTTTCATATTTTTTGCGAAAAAAGTAATTATCGATTGTTAAGTTGTAAACTTTTTATTTAAATTATCGCGCAAGCTATTCAGTAATTCAAAATTTGAAATTTTCCCAGTGGCTGACTACTGTGGTAACTTGTAAATAAGGCTCGCCATTCTGCCTGTAATCTGTTGATCGCGACGATAAGAAAAAAATAATTCTTGATCAGTATAGGTGCAAAAATCGCTGCCGTAAATCTTGGTTACATTATAAGCGTGTAAGCGTTGTTTGGCTATGGCATACATATCAACTAACCAGGTGTTTTCACCGTGTTTATGTATAGCAAGTTCGGTTTTAGGATCTTTTTGTAAAAACTGTTGGCGGACATCGTCCTTTACCAGAAAGGCTTTTGGTCCTATGGCTGGACCGAGCCAGACCAAAAGATCTTCAAGTTTTGTAATTGTTTTTAGTTTTAGAAGTGTGTTCTCGATAATGCCAGCGGCAAGACCTTGCCAGCCCGCATGAATTGCCGCAACCACAGAGCCGTCTTTTGCAGTAAGTAGTAATGGAAGGCAATCAGCGGTCAAAACAGCGCAAATTACATTTGGTTGAGTTGTGTAAGAGGCGTCGGCTTCTTCGGGTTGGCTTTTTGTTATCTGGTTGTCGAGGCAAATTACTTTAGTGCTATGGGTTTGTTTTAGCCAAATGGGTTCGTTTATCAGCTTTAAATCGCTTTTTAATTTGGTGCGATTTTTTTGCACAGTCTTGGGGTTATCACCGACGTGATCCCCTAGGTTAAAATTTGTGTAGGGTTTCTGACTGAAGCCGCCATTGCGGGTTGTGGTATAGGCGCGAATATTGGGTGGTGTTGGCCAATTAGGGGAGAGGTATTGTTGCATAAAAATAGGTTATATATTTAATGTTTTCTTAAGTATAATGTGTTATAATCAACCGTTAATTGGGTGATTTAACTTGGTTTATCGATAGGGTATGTAAAGTAAATTACATTTAAAATCAATGCCATATGAAATACATTGCATTTTAAGCTTTAAGTTGATATAATATACCTCGTTGGTTTACATGTTAGTTAATTTAAAAACACAGGAGTAGCTATGTTTAAAGTAAAGAAAATATTAATTTTATTAGCAGCCGTTATACCATGTTTCGCCATTTATGCGAATACCGTTAGCGGTATAGACCCGGAAGTTTACAAATTAGCACTAAAAGCATATCAAACTGCTGTACACGATGGTGTGCATTCAAACAAAGCAATTTTAACCATTATCGACTATTCTTTACCATCGACTCAAAACCGTCTCTGGGTAGTTGATTTAAAACAAAATAAAGTTTTATTTAATTCCTTGGTTGCACACGGACAAGGAAGTGGTGGTAATGTTGCTACGCGTTTTTCTAATGAGTTTGGCACTTTAGCTTCTTCAATTGGTTTGTTTTTGACTGAGGAAACATATATTGGAAAACGTGGTTATTCTTTGAAGATAAAAGGATTAGAAAAAGGTTTTAATGAAAATGCCGAACAACGACATATTGTAATGCACCCGGCTTGGTATGTTAGTATGGCTTTTGCCAAAATAAAGGGCAGTCTTGGCAGAAGTTGGGGTTGTCCAGCACTTGATGAAAAGGTTTCTAAACCAATTATTGATACAATTAAGGATGGTACTTTATTGTTTGCTTATTACCCAAACCATGATTGGCTGCAAAAATCCAAGTTTTTGCATCAGGGGTAATTTGACGTAAAGGGAAATTACCCAATCGGGTTTTGTCAACACTGGGTCCGTTTTGTATTTTTAGTATCTGCTTCCTTCCTTAACACCCTCTAAATAATTAATTCTTAATTAAGAAATCTGCTTATCTTAACTTAACTATTCCAAAAAAAATAAAATTCGATATAGTATCCTTTTTTTGTTATTCAAAAATTTTCAAATAAACGGGGAAAAAAATGTTATTGCCACAAAAAATAGACTTAATCGAATCAAAAGATGCAATAATTAAAATTTTTTCTCGAGCAATTGATAACGCTGACGTTGAAAATATAAGAAAAATGTTGAACGAAGAAAGGTATAAAACATTCGGCTTAGCATCTGCAAAAAATGCAGAAGAAAGACCAATGATAGTGCAGGCAATACGAGCTTGGTGCGAAGCTTTCATAGCTCCTGATGATGCCATAAAAAACATTCATGCCGCCCGCTCTTATCCTGATATAATCAAACTACTTGCACAATATGGCGCACAATTGGATGTAACTTCAAAAAATGGATTTACAGCTTTAAGCTTAGCAGAGCGCTATAATAATTCTATTGCAATTGCATTACTTAAAAATTTATCGACCCCTACTATCCCAGCCTCTTTTTCAGCAGCACCACCTCCCTCAGCACCAATGTCTCCTTCTCTATTTTCACTAGAAACTAGACGAGAACCAATACTTCCTACAGCGTCATCATTACAAAAAGCCCCACCAACCGATAGTAGTTATAATGACTTAGAAAAAGGGCCAAAGAAAGTCCGCGATTTTGCCATGGCAATTCGTAACCATGACCTTAAGACTGTAGAGCACATGTTAGAAGACCCCCTTACTCATTTAGCGAATATAAAAATACTTGATCAATCAATGTTGGAATGGGCAATAATTTACTATGCCAAAAATACTAATGAAGGCGAGATAATAGAAAATATACGCTGCAGAATTATTGAGCTAATTGCGTTATCATGGGATACGAATGCTCCAGAACCATTACCACAGCTAGAAAAATTAATAAATATTTTGAAAAAATGCAACAAATTAAATGTTGAGAACACTGATAAACTAATTTCAGCATTAAAACATCACTTGGAAAATTTACATGCTAAAAAAGGAAGGTCAGTAAATATATATTCCTCTTTTTCTTGTGATGCTTTAGATAGTGAACAAACACCGCCAACTACTATTTTTTTCCCCACCCCATATGCTATACCATCAAGTTCTATTCCTAGTTGTGACTCTTTTATTCCAAACACAGCAACACGGCAACCCGAAAAAGTACTAGTTGTTGAACCGGAGGATGCTTCGTGGCCACCGAAACCGAACACAATAAATTTTCATCCATCTATGATACATGAATATTGCTCAAAACTCCCTCAGACCCCAATGAATCTGCCGGAAACTCATGAGTATTCTTCATGTCTACCAATGCCCATGGGCGATTCAATGATTGGTTCTAACGAATTAAAGATTGATAGTGAGAGCTTTATTGGTAGCGGAGCATTTGGATGTGTTTATAAAGCGCGATATCAACCGATAAATACCTATCAACGAGTTGCTCCTCTTGACGTGGCGGTTAAAGTTTTAAATGCGACTACTTCTTCCGTGCAACAAGACTCTTTAAGAAGAGAAGCAGACATAATGAGAAAACTAGCTCACAAAAATATTATAAGTTTTTTTGGTCTTTGTTTAGAAGAAAACAAGTACACCATTGTCATGGAATATATGGGGAGAGGTTCTCTAGATAAAAATTTCCAAAGTGATACTAATCTTGGACACTGGGCGGTACGTTACCAAGTTGCAAGCGATATTTCAGAAGGTCTTGCTTATCTTCACAAACAAAATCCGCCCATTTTGCATCATGACCTTAAAAGTGCGAATATTCTCCTAGGTATTGGATACGAAGCTAAAATAAGTGATTTTGGCTTATCCAAAGCACGCTATGATCATAATTGTTTAACCGCGACCAGGAGTGATGGAATTTGCTCTAGACGTTGGGCAGCGCCGGAGACATTAGATGGAAAGCCCTATACAACTTCTAGCGACATTTACAGTCTGGGAGTGATTTTTTGGCAATTAGCTACGCAAGAACAACTTCCGTGGAAAGACATTACTGATTCACAACAAATAGAATCTTTTGTAAAGGGGGGAAGGAGACCAGAAATACCAGAGAGTACTCCAAATGCCTTTGCCACACTCATTTCTAGCTGTTGGGCGCAGCTTCCTAAAGATCGCCTCACAGCCGATCAAGTTGTGAAAGAATTGCGGGAACATCAAAATGAAATAGTGCAGATGCCATATAATAAAAAAACTACAAATTCCTGACCATGCAGGTTGCTGTTTTGATGGTTCTGTCAAGACTTAGTCCTCACAATCGTAAAGTGGTGACTCAGTTGTTTTTTAATAGTTTTCAATAGGTAAAAGTGGTAATTTCCATCAGTTTTATTAGATTTTTTAGGGGGTAAGTGGGTTATGAAGCGACAGTTTTGTTTATTTGGACCCAGTTTTGACAGAACCCGCTAAATATAATGTGGAGAAAATATTATGATAGTAAATAATCCTTTTAATATCTCTACAGAACAACCAGTCTCAAATATTTATGATAGCGTTGATAATTTTGATAATACAGATGATGGTTCTGGAAATTTGAAACGCGCACGGCAAGACACTGACAATGATGATAACCCTCAACCAACAACAGCACCACTACCTTCGACACCACCTCATTCACTATCACGATCTTTACCACCAATAACAGCAAGTCCAAACTGTGTGCGAAGAGGAATATCAACAAGAGCTGTAACGTTTTATACGTTAACAAGAGAATTAGCTGCCCAACAACTACATAATAATATATTCGAAAGTTTAAGGTTGGCAATTAAGGGTAGCGATCTTGGTATTGTAAAAATACGGGTAAAAGAAGAATTAGATCAGAATTTATTATCTTTAAAAGATAGGCAAGCACTATTCTATTTTGCAATGGAGATCTTCTCTGATAAAAAAAAATTGGTAACTAATTTTGAAATAATTCAAGAATTATTGCCCCTTATTTATGCTTATCCTCTATTAAAACAAGCTAGTGAAATCGCTAAAGGAAAAGATATACCGCAAATACTAGAATTATTAAATCGTCACTTGGAAATAGAAAAAAACATCATGGCTATGAAAAATCACAAAAAACCAAGAGATGAAAAACAATTAAAAAAACCACTACCTCGTTTTACTTTTGAGGAACTTACACCACACCTTACAAGAAGTAGTACGCAACGAATCGAATTTTTCCAAAATTCAGGTGAAATTCACAATCAGGTACAACCAACCTCATCAGGACCTAATGACTTAAAAACAATTTAGCAATGCGGTTCTATCGCAAATATTATTAAAGACCAAATGCAGACTTCTGATAGATATAATTATCCTGCTAACGTATAAAATTGTTTTCAAACTGGCATATTGGAACCGCAAATCATTTGTCCTTTTACTTTTATGCAGGTCTCACCCATACGCCAACTGCAGCCAGTATTCTTCTTGTGTTTTTCACGAAACTCATCTTCCAACAGTGGTGCGTACTTTGTTACCCAGCGCTGCACAGTGGCGTGGTCAAGAGCTAATCCGCGTTCCTCTTATTGAACAACTATTGGAGCCATTTTAATCGGTTTAATTTAATTTTGTGATAGGACCAAAATCTTTGCTATAATTTAGAAAATTATAATTATACCAACTTTTCACTGATCCCAAATGCTAACTTATTTGAACGTAAAAAATTTCGCCATTATCGACAGTTTTACTCTCGAATTTCAACCAAATTTGACTGTGCTGACAGGCGAAACCGGCGCTGGCAAATCGATTATTATCGATACTTTGGATATGGTTTTGGGTGCAAGATTTGAAAGCAATACTATTCGTGTTGGCGCCGATCGCTGTGAAATTACCGCCATCTTCGATTTAAAGAATTTACCAGAAGCAAAGGCGTGGTTGGAAGAGCATAACTTCAATATTCCTGGCGATGAATGTATTATTCGTCGCACCATCAGCACTGATGGCCGCAGTCGCAGCACCATTAATGATTATTTATGCACTCAACAACTGGTGCGGGAATTAGGCAATCTACTAGTCATTATCCATGGTCAACACGAACATCAAGCTTTACTTAAACGCGAAAAACAACGTGATTTACTGGATGCTTTTGCTCAACACCAACAATTGTGCATCAACGTAAAAAATATCTTTGCCGATTTATCTGTCGCCCAAAATCAATTACTCAATCTTCGCCACAATATTGGCGATCGTGAAGCAAAAATGGATTTACTGCGCTATCAACTAAGCGAACTGGCAAACTTAGGGTTAGTTGCTTACGAAATAGAATCGCTGCATAAGGAGTTGAAACAACTAAGCAATGCAGAAAAAATTCTCACTAATTGTCATGCCGCGTTAAGTTTAATTAACGATGAAAATACCGCTCAAACAATACTTAATAATTTATACCGAACTCAAGAATTACTAGCCAAAACTGTTGATTTTGAACCAAAAATTAGCATCATCCAACAAAACTTGTATAACGCAGTTACGCAAGTAGAGTTGGTAGCTGAAGAAATAAAAGGCTATTTGGATAATACCGATCTAAACGCCGAACGCTTAGTTTTTGTAGAAAATAGGATTAATGCTTTACATGATATTGCCAGAAAACACCGAGTAAAACCGGAAGAATTATTAGAAGTACAAGAAAGACTGCTTCAGGAACTAAATATTTTGGAAAATGCTGTTTCTCACCTAGAGCAGAGTGAAAAACTGGTACAAGGACTAGAAAAAACTTATTTACAAAAAGCGCAACAACTATCGCAAAATCGAGCTAAAGAAGCAAAGAAGCTATCCTTGATGGTTACCAATAAAATGCAATCTTTGGGAATGTTGGGTGGTACTTTTAGCGTTATTCTGAAAGAATTAGGACCAAAAGAATATACGGCTCATGGTTTAGAACAAGTTGATTTTTTTGTTAGCACCAATCCAGGACAACCACTTTTACCACTCAATAAAGTAGTTTCAGGCGGAGAGCTGTCGCGCATTAGTCTTGCAATTCAAGTTATTACTGCTGCAAGTCGCGCCGCATCAACTTTAATTTTTGATGAGGTTGATGTTGGGGTAGGCGGCAAAACAGCAGAAGTTGTTGGGCAATTATTGAAGCAACTTGGCGCGGCAAGACAAATTCTTTGCATAACTCATTTACCGCAAGTCGCAGCACAAGGAAAACAGCACTTGCAAGTAGTAAAAAATATCGACGTTACCCCCGTCCTAGTTAATTTGCATTACCTCAATCAAAAACAAAGGACTGAGGAAATAGCGCGTATGCTAGGCGGAATCAATATTACAGCCACCACTTTAGCGCATGCTCAAGAAATGCTGCATTTTGATGCAGATATGTAAAGTAAATTATTATATTTATCAATGCGTTATTTTTAACGCTTCCAATTTTTTCATTCTTCTGCTACAACCAAACCAATATAATTAATATTTTATTTTATTTTTTCAAACATTACTTATGAAGACAAAACGCAAAGCAATCGCCTTAATCTCCGGTGGTCTCGATTCAATGCTCGCTGCCAAAATGATTCTTGACCAAGGCATTCATGTTGAAGGCATCAATTTTTTTACCGGTTTTTGTGGTGATGGTTGCTCTGCTGTTCCTCAACGTAAAGACCAAGATTGTGGCGAAAATATCAACGCTACCTGGGTTGCGGATAAGCTTGGCATTAAATTAAATATTGTTGATGTTTTTGAAGACTATAAAAACGTTGTAACGCATCCAAAATATGGATATGGCTCACATCTTAATCCTTGTCTTGATTGCAAAATTTTCATGATTGGACAAACAAAAAAATGGCTCGAACAAAATGGCTTCGATTTTATTATCACCGGCGAAGTGATAGGACAGCGCCCCAAATCCCAATTGAAACATCATTTACCGACAGTGGTCAAGGATTCAGGAATTGGCGAAATCTTATTGCGCCCTCTTTGTGCCAAACTTTTGGCTCCAACTCTACCTGAACGTGAAGGCTGGGTGAAACGCGAACTTTTGGAGAATTGCAGTGGTCGTGGTCGTAGTAAACAAATTGCTATGGCTAAAGAATTTGGCTTTGATCAATTTGCCCAACCATCTGGTGGTTGTTGTTTTCTAATCAATAAGCATTATACCAATCGCCTTATAGACCTTTGGAAAACGCGTAGCAATCAAGATTACACCTTAAATGATATTGCACTGTTAAAAGTTGGTCGTCATTTGCGCCCACAACCGCATTTTAAAATGATTATCGGTCGCGAAGAAGCAGAAAATGATTTTTTGCAACAGTATCAAACTTGTTATGCAAGCTTAAAAAGCTTAAATCATCCCGGTCCTACAGTTTTAATCGATGGTAAATTAAAAGACGATTCTGATATCGAACTTGCTGCTCGCATCACTGCTCGGTACTGCAGCCGCCATCAGGATCAATTAAAGCAGATTTCATTGAGCACAACAACTGGTAAAGAAAGACTGCTTAACGTGTTACCTTGGGATAATGAAGAGCGGTTATTAATGTGGTATATATAGTTTGAAACCCCGTAGCCGCAAGTTTTAACTTGCGCTAACAACAAACGGCTACGACGTATCAAATATTCATCAAAACAAGTAAGATATTCCTAGCCCACCAGTATTGAAAATATGGTGAGTTGTAATACTACCCATATCTCCCTGGTACTTATCATACTCGAAAAGATAAGGATTAATCCAAGCGGATAATAACACCTGTTTGCTTAAATAATATTCAATAGAAACGTAAGGACCAACAATACCGGAGAAACTTATGGTTTTTCCTTCGTCTTTGCCGAATTGAGTACCTAAATTTAAGCCATAAGCAAAAACAGTTTGCGGGGTCAACCAATAACGCAATCCACCCAATAAGCCCACAGAAGTCTGTCTGGTTTCATCACTAGCATTATTAAAGTGAGCATTAAAATCTAAGCCAACTTCATAATTCTTTTCATATCTAAGCACACCCAACCCAGCGGCAGCGCCATCACTACCCATCTTAGTTACCATACCCTGTAATGCCCAATGCCCGTCATCGTAGGTAGTTATGGTTGCATCTTGTGCATAACCACAGGTTTGGTACAACGACAAAGCTATTGCCATTCCAAGCAAAGTTTTTTTAAACATGATTATTCTCCTATTAAACTTAAATAAACTTTTTTCAATAAAAAAACACAAGGTCCATTCTAAAGTTTTCAAATGATATGTCCAGAAATCTGTTTAGCAACCTGCCAGAGCAAAGTAGAGATGTCACTTTTTTGCTAAAGTTTAAAGGAGTTTTCTGATTAAAATTTCAGTTCTGTTGCAAAAGCATCTTTTATGGGGGAGTTGTTAAAATTAAACTCAGTAAAATTGATGGATTACCGATGGCAGAAAGCTGACTTTTGTAACTTTGTGACAGAACCGAAGAATTTGATAAAGTCGTGGATCCAAACAAGATGGTTGGTAAATAAATTGTATAAAAGTTAATTATCAACCCCAGCAATTTTTCCGGTAAACCAAGATTGGCGTCCAGCTTTCACATTGGGTTTTGGATCGCATTTTTCATCTTTATTTTCTATTGCATAAGTACTTTGTGCGATTATGCCAGAATTTATTTTGGTTACTTTGGCACGATAAAATTTAAAACCACATACATGTAAATCCTTAGTTATTTCTAGGCTGGAAATTTCCGTTACTTTATTTGAACTTATGGTGCTTTTGATTTTTTCTTCTTCTTTGATAAGATCTTTTTCTAATTCTGCTAGATCGATATCCTGTTTGCTGATATAACTAGTCATCCTGCTTTCCAGTAACCCTTTTTGTAAAATACTTAAAGCTAAAAGAGTTAAAACTGTTGTAAATAATAACGCTATTATCAAAACAACGCCATTTTGTTTGGTTGGTCTCATTTTCATGGGTAATAATAAATTTAGGATGATGATTTTTTAATTCCTTTATTCATTCTTTCGTTAGTAATTCCACTTCCCGTGAAATTACCTAAATGCGTTCACGCAACGCAATATAAAGTTCTAAAGTTTTTGTTGCAGTATTGTTTGTTGCAAGCGTAAGTAAGATGCGCACACATTTGATATTTTGCCAGGCTTTTAGCGCATCTATTTCCCTTGCAGAGTGATAGGTTATTGGTTGTTTTTCTAGAAGTCCATAGGCTATTTTCATGGAATTAATTCCAGTGATAATTTCTTCTTTATCCCCTCGATTCGTAACCATAAAGAGGCTGTAAATGGTTTTTCCCTGTATGTCTTTTTTGCTGGAAGTGCTGATGAAGTAAGCTACTTCAGTGAAGCTTGAAATGGTAGAGTCATTATAATTGTAGCGATAGTGAAAGTTGTCTTTTCCACTTAAAGAAATCTGTGTACCACCAATTTCTTTAGCTTGAAAAATTTCAGCATTTTTACAGCTTGCTAAAAATAGCAAAGGATTGTTTTTTGTGGCTGGATTTTGCTTGACGACAATAGATGTGGTTGCGGGTGTAATTTCTGTTCCGTAAAAACGAGTCAGACCAATATCGGATTTTTGTATTACAATAACGTCGGTATCGGTTTTTACTTTTTTATCAAGTAGATAATTAGGCAAATTATTATTCGAAAAACCCAATAAACTACTTTCAAAAATAAAATCTAGATTATTTAATTTTTTAGATGTAAAGGGGTGTTTGTAATAAGTGTCAGGACTTTTTAAATAAGTGAGTTTTGCGCATCCGGCATATCCAGCCATACGAATGTTTTGCGTTAAAGTATAGGTTGCAAAACGGATATTTTCCTGTAAATCAATCAGATTAGCTTGTTTTTGGTAAGTGTTTTTAACGCTAAGATAAACTTGGCAAATTCCAGCAATAATAATTAGTCCTAAAGCGCTGGCGATGAGAATTTCCAGAGTTGAAAAACCTCCTGCATTTTTCAATTTGATGTTTGCGAAATTTGCAGCTTTTGATATATAATATTTTGATTTATAAGGTAATTTCACTTAATTTTTCTCTCATTCTAATGCTAGGCCATCGACTTTCTGTCGATTTTTAATTTAACTTCCTGTTAAATTAACGGCAATTGTTGTTAAGCAATTTTCAGTTTCACCATGTCCATGCCAGCACAATTGAATTGAATAACCATTTTTTTCTTTGCGGGTTTTGCTATTGGCAAAGGGCAAAAAGGCACTGTTTTCTTTATTCCAGGCAGTTATTGCATTGACGTCGCCGGCAATATACAAACGTTCACAAATATTGCGTAAGCGCGAAATTGCTATACTGCGTAAATAATCATCGTAGCTGCGTGCTAAACTGGTATTTTCTAAAGTCGCTATACTTAGAAAACCAAAAGCTAAGACAAAAGTGGCGATTAGCATTTCAATCAGAGAAAAGCCTGTTATACTTCGGGGGTTTTTGTGTAAAGCCATAGTGGATTGATAATGAAAAATGTAACTTCTTAAAAAGTTTTGATAGTTACATTATGATGCTGTATTAGCAAGAGTAGCCGTAGGTTTTTAGCCCATGATATAATCTGCGCTAAACACATATGTGTATGCGATAACTATCACACAGGCTAAAGCTTTGTGGCTAAGGAATTTTAATGATGTTTATTCACATATTTTGTAGATATTTTGTGAATCTTTCGCCAACTTCAGGATGCTTCATTCCATAAGCAATAGTTGCTGTCAAGTAGCCAAATTTACTGCCACAATCATAGCGTATACCTTTAAATAA
>Ga0209417_1006505_pt1 | contig 11898 bp, 5 predicted proteins | sample RifGroF2_FD_184002 | JGI IMG/M metagenome (GOLD analysis project Ga0209417, IMG submission 184002) | Groundwater microbial communities from Rifle, Colorado, USA - Groundwater F2 (SPAdes) (version 2) | ecosystem: Environmental > Aquatic > Deep subsurface > Groundwater | place: Rifle, Colorado... | reverse complement strand
TATTCAAAATCGTTAATTTTTAACGATATAGGCTTTGCTATGCTTATTTTTCAAAAAACTACTTTTAAAAAAGTCCTTGACCTATTACCGCATCACTTTTTATAATCGGGCCTTGATGCCCGTAAATATCTTTTTTGTTATTATTGGTAACTAAATAGTTAACGTTCTCCTGATTTCTAATCAGAGACATCTTAGCAGCTATTGCTGATTCATCAAGGATTAGAGTGCCGGCAGGATATCGGTACTTATTCTTTTGCATTATGTCATTAGGCATAACTCAATTCGCTAAGGTTTTCCCTTATTAAAAAGGTGTGTGTTATGCTGGGAGTGGGGAGCCCTTTAAACACTCTGACAATTTTGTGATTTTTTCAAGGGTTCCAGGCCAAGAATGAGTAAGGTCTACGCCATCCCAAAAAAAGTTCTTTGATGTAGTGCCCATTTCCCTTCCCGTTTATTACGGTTAGGTTCGCTTTATGATATTCTGAAACGTGGAGGTCTTCTTCACCTTAAACCAGTACTTATAAGAGGTTCGGAATTTTTATTTCTCCAAAGCTTTGGGCATGTTATTTTTTTCATTAAATACTGTAAAGTTTACATTGTCTGAATGGAAGTTGCTATAATGTAGAATGTGATAGGTTAGGATTACGTTGTGACAAATAGCCATAAATTATCTTTTTTTCTATCGATTTTTGTTTTGATTGTCCTTACCTCTGCTTGCTTTGGCGAAGAGCAAAGTGGCGGCTATGCGTCTGATTTCCTGGATTATGGGATTGGAGCCAGGGCCTTGGGTATGGCAAGCGCTGGCCGTTCTTTTAGTGATGACTGTACTGCAGGGTATTGGAATAGTGCTTTGTTGCCATCAATCGCTACCCCTTCAATATCCTTCATGCGGGCCGACCTCCTGGCGGACTCCAAATACACACCCACATCGGAATACTTATCCCTATTTTGGGTGAAAATGTAGCCTTTAATTACGTCGCAATTAACACAGATGGATTGGAACTGCATACAGGCGACGTGGCCAATTCTACACCTGCCGGATATTTTTCCGATGCTAAAAGTGCAATATTTTTAAGTTATGGGAAAGAGATCCTACCCGATATATCAATAGGAACAACGCTTAAGTATGCTTCAAGGAAATTATATATCAGCGAAGATAACTTGTATGGCGCGGATATAGGATTTCTATGGAAAAAGGATATTTTTGCAATTGCAGCTAATCTGAATAATATCGTTGCATTTACGACTGGGGATACTTCTGACAAATACAATATGGATCTGGCCTTCGCAGGGAGTATCTTTCTTGATAACAAATGGTTGCTCGAAATGGATGTTGCCAGAATATTTCGATCAGCTGGCAATCCCGATGTATATGGCGGACTTGAATATCAAAGGAAGGATCATAACGGAGGGTTTGGCCTGAGTCTTAGATGCGGGCTCAATAACATAGAAAGAACAGTGGGCTTTGGATTATCTGTGTATGGGATGAGCATCGATTATGCCTATGGGTTTGGTACTGTAGAAAACTTGTCCCGGTTATCAGTTAAAATGAGTTATGATCCTTCCTGGGTTCACGGTGCTTCCGGTCCAGGTGCTACAGGAACTGCGCATACGAAAGTAGCCCCCATCGCACAGGTCAACGTTGAGACGGAGACAGAATGTGCTGCTGTCCCATCGGTTAACCTTGCTTCTGCAACGCAGGTACCAGCGTTGTTACCCGCCACAGATAGTATAACCATTCCGTCTATGCCAGAAAGTGCTCCGGCCCTTCCTGAAAACAGGAATTCATTGCCCCGTACGGCCCTTGATGATGCAATCGATATTAAACTATTAACAGGATATCCTGATAATACACTTAGACCAAACAAGCTAATCACCAAAGAAGAATGCTTAATCGTAGTCCATAGACTGGTAAGGATGGTTACAGGTACAAATCCGGAACAAATCATGGCACTTCCGGTCAGCAGCAAAGATGAATATGTAAAAATCTCCGAACTTAAGGATATATTGAGTTTCTACGGGCTCGACATTTCGGTTGAACAGCCACTGATGAACTGCCAGATACCGCAGAAAGAGCTCGGTTACAATACCGGCCGGTTTAGGAGACAGGTGGGGGAATTTCAGCAGCATTATATGTCGGATAAACCGCAGACGTTCTGGTTAGATACCGATACAAAAAAGGCTATCAGTCAAGCATTTAAACAGACAGAATATTTTAATGCTCTTCCGGATAATGAGAAAGCCGACAAAACCTATAATCAGTATGCCGAAGCAGTTTATACCGGTCTCAATGAATTTAATTACGAGATATACCTGGCAGAAAACATGCTAAACAGGATTATGATGACGAACAATAGCGATATGGTGATTTCCAGAATCGAATTAAGTAATCTTCTCATTGGCTATTTAAAGAAAAAAGGTCAATTTAAATAGATGAAAAATAATATTATAATCGCCTTATTTTTAACGATCAGCTTTGTGTTATCCGGCCCGGGATTTTCTCAAATGAATTCGGGGCGTTATCAGATTGACTGTTATTCTGATCTGGGACAGAGCATAACGTCCAATTCCAATACATATACAGCTATCAATACTACTAACAAAAGTTATATCGGAAGCGGCCGTCTTAATATTAGCGCAAATAACACCTGGAAAATCGAAGACCCGGCAGCCCTTTTCATCTACGAGTCTATTCCCGGAGCTCCGGGAATAGCAGATTTAATTTTTTCTTCTTCTAATATAGCCCTTGGTGACAGTATTTATATTGATATGTCACTTAGTGAACCATTGAGATCATGGGATATCGCTATAAACGGTGTAACGGCAAATTTTAGTTATAATAATAAACATCTCTTAATAGAGTATCAACCGCAGGGTTTTGCTACACAAATTGAGTTTGGCGGAAGTTTTGAAGACGTAAAAGGAACCTGGACTCAACTCAGTTCGGCGCATAACCTGGTGGTTGATTCTCCCACGGGATCAGTGCAGTTAGATGACGCTCCTGGTCAGGTAGTCGGAGAGGTATATCCCGGATCATCAAGTGAGCCTGCCATTTATTTTAGCTCCGAATCATCCGGCAAAGATAAACTATTCCAGTTGGCAGATGTTCGGATAAATATTTCACCTTGGCTGTCAATTTTTAAAGAAATTTCGTTATATCAAGGTGATAACAAACTCGGTTTTGTGTTAAATCCGGCGACTAACAATCTGAGCATTATTGCCACAACACAAAGTATGCTTGATGAAACGACTGTGACCTACTCCGTAAGATACAGCTTGAAGGACGATGCTAGTTTAGGCGCTGCTTTTTCTTTTGATCTGATCTCTTTTGTATCATCAACGATATCTGGCAATATCGGCACAATTAATACACTAGCAGATATAAAGAGTATTACCTTTAATGTCATATCCAAAGAGGTTCCGATTATTGTTACCCAACAGGTAGACGCATATGTCGGGTCCGTAGATCTGCCAGTGTTCATGGAACATGAAGAAGTAACTGCAAATGTGATCCAGAAATTGCAGTATCGTCTTTTTGATGTGAGCAGCAATACATATTCTGCCTGGTTAGATACCGCTTATGCCTCGCTGCTCAGAGGACAGGAAGGCGTGTTTATCCTCCCTGAGGTAAATGGACTTGCTGTATCGCATAACCATATGTATCAGCTGGAGTTGGTCCTGGTCGGGGATCAAGCAAGCCATATCTCAACTACCAACAGATTTTTGGTTGATCTCACCCCGCCGGTAATTCCGCCGACCATGAATATAATTGGAAACGGGATCGTTGGAACCTCGGCTTTGAGAACGAAAGCAAGTGCAGGGATATCGTTGTTAATTTACCCGGATCAATTGCTTGATCCGGAAAGCGGCATCAAAACGTATGAAGTATATGCCCAGACTAACAACAATCCTACATGGTTACTTGTGGGTAGCGGGAATGTCGTTAGTGCCAATCAGGTCACGCTTTCAGCCAGCGTAAGTGATCAGAGCAAATATTACTATAAATACCGAGTGCAGGATAAGGCTAAACATTGGTCGCAGTTCAGCGCGGTTACTTCTTTTGTCCCTGCGGCGATTTCAGGCAATACCGAGATTATTGGGACTCTCTTTAATCATCCTAATCCCTTTGACAGCCGCAAGCAGAAAACCACGATCTATTATAACTTGAACGAAGCTTGTGACATCAATATTAAGATATATGATATTTTCGGCAGAGTTGTTTATATGTCCAATACCTATAACAGAGATAACGGAGACTTTGAGTGGACAGGCGAGAACATGGCCGGAGATAAAGTCAGCAAGGGTGTATATCTGCTGATATTTGAAGCCAGGAGTCTGGCAACCGGCACTAAAAAAACAAAAAAATATAAGATAGGCGTTATTCATTAAACCTGGAGGATTTGTAAGATGAAAAACACAAAAAACTTATTAATGGCAGGCATTATGTTCGTTGTATTTTTGATATGTGCAACTAATGCAATAGCCGAGAATAAGTACTTCACGGAAACCGGATATTTGCGCAACAGCCAGGGCAAGCCAGTCACCGGCAACGCAAATATGCAGTTCAAATTGTATAACCAAAGCTCCGGCGGCTCTGCTCTATGGCAATCCTCAGCCGGACTAGTCGCTGTTAATGAGGGGATATATTCCGTACAGGTTGGCCCGGTGGATATCGCAGTTAGTGACAACGCCATTTATTTGGAGATCATAGTTAACTCCGAGGCACTTGCTCCTCGTAAACTCCTAACATATATGCCTAAATCGTTATTTGCATTATCAGCCGTTACAGCTAACGTTCTTACTAATATGAATATCAGTCAGTTTACCAATAATGCAGGGTATCTTACTACTGTTGGTTCGATAAACACTGCCAATTATTCGATCACCGCTGGTACGCTGAGCAATCTGAACATATCTCAGTTCAACAACAATACTGGATATCTGACATCAGCAGGTTCGATCAATACCGCCAATTATTCTGCGTTCAGTAATACGGCTAATGTGGTGGATTGGACAGGTATTACGAATAAACCAGCGAGCTATAACGCCTCCGCACATAGCCATGCAGGCAACGAGATAACTAGCACAGTGAATGCAGCCAGCACAGCCAGCTTTGCAACTATAGCAGGGACAGCAAGCGCGCTCTCTAATATGAATATCAGTCAATTCGCTAATAATGCCGGATACATAACCGCACTTTCTAGTGTAGCTTCAGCGAATAATGCAAGCACTGCAAACATGGCTATCACAGCTAATTACTCTAATGCAGCAACTACAGCCAACTATTCAACCATAGCGGGGGCTCTTAGCAACCTCAATATTTCACAATTCACTAATAATGCAGGGTATGTCACAGCATTATCGAATGTAGCAACTGCCAATTATGCACTGACAGCAAATATTGCACTAACAGCACAGAATGCAGACAGCATTGCCTGGGGCAGTGTAACTGGCAAACCAACGACAGTCGCCGGTTATGGGATTACTAATATCGCGACACAAATAATTAATACCGCGAACTATACTACAACTGCCAGTCACGCAACAACAGCCGGGACAGCAAGCACGCTATCTAATATGAATATTAGTCAGTTCGCCAATAATGCCGGATATATAACCTCAGCCGGCACAATAAGTACTGCCAACTATGCGGCTACTTCGAATTATGCCAGTACCGCCAGTTATACCACGACAGCTAATTATGCAACTACGGCCGGCAGTGTGAATAGCATGGCCTGGGGAAGCGTAACCGCTAAACCAACGACTGTAGTTGGCTATGGAATATCTGATATAGCGACACAGGTGGTCAATACGTCGAACTATGCGATTACCGCAAACGTATCTATGACAGCCAATTACTCTAGTGCAGCCAGCACTGCCAACTATGCAGCTACCGCTGGTACACTGATTAACCTGAATATCAGTCAATTCACCAACAACGCCGGATATTTGACTTCAATAGGTTCTGTAAGCACTGCTAATTATGCAAGCACAACTACGACAGCAAATTACGCTGCCCTCAGCAACACAGCTAATGTGGTTGACTGGACAGGTGTTACGAGCAAACCGGCAAGCTATACTCCCTCTACGCATACCCACACTGGCAGCGAGATTACTAGCACAGTCAATGCGGCTTCTACGGCAAATTATGCTGCCGCGGCCGGGACAGCAAGTGCCCTCTCAAATATGAGTATAAGCCAGTTCACCAATAATGCCGGATATCTTACCTCAGCAGGTTTAATCAATACCGCCAATTATGCCGCTACTTCTAATTACAGCAGCACAGCAAATTACGCCACTACAGCAGGCAGCGTAGGAAGTATTGCCTGGACCAGTGTAACCGGGAAACCAACGACTGTAGCCGGTTTTGGAATATCCGATATTGCGACACAAATAATCAATACCGCGAACTTTGCAATCACAGCGAATGCAGCAAACGCTTTAACTAATATGAATATTAACCAATTTGCCAATAATGCGGGATATCTAACGGCGGTTGGTTCGATAAGTACAGCCAATTATGCCGTTACTTCCAATTACTCAAGCTCAGCCAACTTTGCTAATTCCGCTGCTACTCTGTCGAACATGAACATCTCTCAGTTCACCAATAATGCAGGCTACCTGACTTCAGTGGGTTCGATCAATACAGCCAATTATGCCGCACTCAGTAATACGGCCAATGTAGTTGATTGGACAGGGGTTACAGGTAAGCCGGCAAGTTATACGGCCTCTGCACATACCCATGCTGGCAGCGAGATTACTACCACAGTCAATGCGGCGAGTACCGCTAATTATTCAATAACTGCTACGACAGCCAACTATGCAATCACAGCAAGTACGGCAAATTATGCTGCCGCGGCCGGGACAGCAAGTGCCCTCTCAAATATGAGTATAAGCCAGTTCACCAATAATGCCGGATATCTTACCTCAGCAGGTTTAATCAATACCGCCAATTATGCCGCTACTTCTAATTACAGCAGCACAGCAAATTACGCCACTACAGCAGGCAGCGTAGGAAGTATTGCCTGGACCAGTGTAACCGGGAAACCAACGACTGTAGCCGGTTTTGGAATATCCGATATTGCGACACAAATAATCAATACCGCGAACTTTGCAATCACAGCGAATGCAGCAACAACCGCAAACTACGCAGCCATTGCGGGAACAGCAATCTCACTATCTGATATGAATATCAGCCAGTTCACGAATAACACAGGATATCTCACTACAGTAAATACTGTTAATACAGCAAATTACTCTATATTAGCCGGGACAGCAAATGTGCTGGCTAACATGAGTATCAACCAGTTTGCCAATAACGCCGGTTATCTTACTACTGTCAACATAGTTAATACGGCTAATTATTCAAACGTAGCGGGAACTCTAGGTAATCTCAATATTTCGCAATTCACCAATAACGCCGGATATTTGACTTCAATAGGTTCTATAAGTACTGCTAATTATGCAAGTACAGCTACGACAGCAAATTACGCGGCTCTAAGCAATACAGCTAATATAGTTGCCTGGACAGGGATAACCGGCAAGCCGTCTAGTTATAATGCCTCGGCGCATACACATGTCGGTAGCGAGGTAACCAATACAGTTAATGCGGCAACAACGGCCAGTTATGCAATCACAGCCGGGACACTAAGCAACCTCAATATATCGCAGTTCACCAACAATTCTGGATATCTCACTTCAGTGGGTTCGATTAACACTGCCAACTATGCCACTACATCCAACTATTCTAGTACAGCAGGTAGTGTGAGTAGTATTGCCTGGGGAAATGTGACCGCTAAACCAGCTACAGTAGCTGGTTATGGGATAACAGATATCGCAACTCAGGTGGTTAATACATCGAACTATGCAGCACAGAGCAACACTGCCAATATAGTTGCCTGGACAGGGATCACGAGCAAGCCTTCCAGCTACAATGCTATGGCACATACACATGCCGGCAGCGAGGTGACCAGTACAGTCAGTGCGGCAACCACAGCCGGGACACTGAGTAATCTCAATATATCGCAGTTCACTAATAATTCGGGATATCTGACTTCCGTGGGAACGATTAACACTGCCAACTATGCAGCTACCGCCGGCAGTGTGGGTAGCCTTGCCTGGGGAAGCGTGACTGGCAAGCCAACGACGGTAGCTGGGTTTGGAATAACAGATATCGCAGCACAGGTAGTTAGTACTGCTAACTATGCCGCAACGGCGAGTGTGCTGATGTCAGGCGGTGACTATCTGCTCAGACTTGACACTTCTTCCAGTAACATATACCTCGGCTTATCTACAGGATTAAATAATACAACCGGGGCTCAGAACGTATTTATCGGCGATTATGCAGGAAATAGCAACATCCAGGGCGTGGGCAATGTATTCACCGGCGCTTCGGCGGGATCTAGTAATACAACCGGATGGCACAACATTTTCAGTGGTAGTAGTGCAGGAGAGGCAAACACAACCGGTGGATCCAATCTCTTCATGGGCGAGTCTGCTGGCAGAAATAATACGACCGGTGGAAACAACATCATGCTGGGAGCAGAAGCCGGTCGTTTTCAGGCTGATGGCAGCACAGACCTCACCGACCCGGAGAATTCGATCTATATTGGCGTTTATTCCATGGGCAAAGATAACGATGACTATAACAGTATCGTTATCGGTTCCTACGCCACCGGCATTGGCGCCAACACGGTTGTGCTGGGTAACGACAACATTACCACCACAGCCCTGACCGGCAACGTTGGTATCGGGACCAAAACCCCGGCAGCTAAACTTGATGTTGCAGGGACGGTGAATGCAGTGGCTTTTGTCGGCGATGGCAGCGGACTGACCAATCTGGATGTAGCATCAGCAGTTTTCACAATGATGAGTGATGGTTCCTTGCCATTCTCAAGCAGTTTTGGTAACGGTAATGTAGTAAGCGGTTATGCTGCTGGAAGCATTAATAATGGGTCAGAGAACGTATTTAACGGTGTTCAGGCAGGACAAAACAATACCTCGGGTTATGCTAATGTTTTCAGCGGCAGATCTGCCGGATGGGGGAATGGAAATGGCCATGACAACGTATTCATCGGTAAAGAAGCAGGCTCTGCTAACTCATCCGGAGCAAATAATGTCGGTATTGGAACCAATGCCGGAAGATATAGAGGAGCAACCGGCACGGCCGGAATGAACCCGAACAATTCGGTCTATATCGGGTATACTGCCAGAGGTTATGATGACAACGACAATAACAGCATTGTTATTGGCTATAATGCAGTTGGTATTGGCGCCAATACCGTAGTGCTGGGCAATAGCAGTATCGTCACAACGGTCTTGACCGGTAACGTCGGGATAGGAAAGACTAACCCAGCACAGAAACTTGATGTGAATGGCACTGTGAAAGCCACTGCTTTTGTGGGCGATGGCAGCGGGCTAACCAATCTGCCGGCAGCAGTAACTCCGAGCGTACTGATGTCGGGATCTACCTACCTCTACCGCATCGGTACCGCCAATCTGTATAACACATTTGTAGGCAGTGATGCCGGAAATAGGAACATTTCCGGTGGAAATAATTTATTCACAGGTTATAAGGCAGGATATTATAACACTACCGGTGCATATAACGTTTTCAATGGCTATTATGCCGGGTATAGTAATACCACAGGTATGTACAATGTATTTGATGGCGTTAATGCTGGACAAAGTAACACAACTGGTGCCAATAATGTATTTAGCGGCTATTTAGCCGCCGGTGGGAATGTTGCCGGAACGGGTAATGTAATGATTGGATATAAAGCCGGATCATCCTATGCAGGTGGTGGTGCTGCGTTACAAGATCCCCATAACTCGATCTATATTGGAGCCGAATCCGGAGGCTATTTTTATGATGATAATAACAGCATCGTTATTGGTTATAATGCACAGGGTCTTGGCTCTAACACTGTTGTATTAGGTAACAAAAATATCGTGACTACCGTCCTGACCGGCAACGTCGGCATCGGAACTACGAGTCCGGGAACGAAACTCGATATCATTGGTGGGAGCGGCAGAGTAGCCTCAGGGCAAAGCTGGCTGACCAATTCGGATGTGCGCTATAAGAAAAATATTACCACCTTAACGAATGCTCTTGAAAAAGTGATGAACCTTCGTGGCGTCCATTATGACCTCAAGGAAGATACCACGGTTACACCTAATCAGGGGAAATATGTGGGTGTTATCGCACAGGAGCTGGAAGCACAGTACCCGGAACTTGTTGTGACCGACCACCAGACCGGATATAAGTCAGTGGCGTATGACAAGATCTCAGCGGTACTCCTTCAAGCACTCAAGGAATTGAAACAGGAAAAAGATGCACAACTGGAAAAATTAAAAGCTGAAAATGCAGACAAGGACAAGAAAATCGAGTTGATATTACAGAGACTGGAAACGGTAGAGAAAGTGGTTTCAAAGTAGTAGGTGATAAATATCCTGGTAGTGAATGTTTGGTTCCCCTTTATAAAGGAGATCCATTCTTTTGCCGCTGATACCAGGCAAGAAAAACCTCTTTCTGTCCGTTCACCTGTATCCGGACCAATTTAATATGAAATCCTTCGGCTATTTTGGATTTAAGCCTGTTGAATAATTTTGCAAATTGAATTAAGTTCTACGAGACAGGGTAAACCAGTCTGTCCCGAATAAGGTAAACTACGATCCCAAAGGGGTTAGCAATGAAAGGCGTTGTTAGATTAGAACAGCCAGTGAATTTTATTGATAAAATAGATTCATTTACTATCATGGGTGATCCCGGCTGTGACGGGCTTGGAGCTGAGATCATGACAACATTTTCAAAAGCGCTGAGTTTAGAGGATACCGATTTTAAGATTATTTTGGGAGATCTTGTCCCGTTTGGCATGGAGCAATTCTACGGACAAATCTATGAACTCATTAACGAGGTAGCCCTTTCACCTGTCTATACTTTATGTGGAAACCATGATACCGAGTATTATTCCAAATATTTCGGATTGCGCAATTATTGCCTGCTTAATAACGATCTGCTTATCGTTATGCTGGACGATTCCAGAAGGGTGTTCGAAGCTGAAACTCTCGATTTCCTGCGCGAAATACTAGCGAAACACCACCGAAGAAACATACTTGTTACGTTCCATATCCCGCCTCCTAACAATATTTCACCTAATAGTATAAGGCGGGATGAGTGGGTAAAACTGCGCAGCATCATGGACCCCTACAAATCACAAATTAAGTACGTGCTTTCAGGACATGTCCATTCCTATTTCCGTGATAATGTTGATGGGTATGAGATTATAGTTTCTGCAGGTGCCGGAGCAAGATTGGAATTTTTAGGTCGTCTCCCGGAAAAGAAAAACTCATTCCATCACATATTACAATTTTATTTTGACTCCAATTCCGATCTGAAGTTTTATTACCGGTCGCTTGCAGATGTTTCTTATAATCGAGAAGAGAATAACCAGACTATCAGCAAGTACCTTCTTCATTCTTTTATGAGCGAATCTTCTACACATATGAGGTATCAACTTTTTGCTGATGATGCATATGATAAAGGATATCTTGGGACAGAAAAACTATTCAGGGTGTTGGCAAAATCGGCTTTTTATCATGCCAGAAGCTACTTTAGCGTCCTTAATCAACTTTTTGATATAAATAGCAATTTCATACAATCCGAGCATCTTGAGGGTGAAGACCGGAAACGCCTCTCTATAGAATACGTGCCTCAGGCGCTCGATACGCACGCTCCCCTTGCATTATATGCTTTTAATCAGACATATGCAGCAAAAACTAATTACTCTGACTTGTTACCGGAAGCCATCAAAGCATATGAGGAAGGCAGCGATATTGAGCGATATACTTATTTTGTATGCAGCTCCTGCGGCAATACCGGTGTGTTAACCACCAAAC
>Ga0209417_1006504_pt1 | contig 11898 bp, 9 predicted proteins | sample RifGroF2_FD_184002 | JGI IMG/M metagenome (GOLD analysis project Ga0209417, IMG submission 184002) | Groundwater microbial communities from Rifle, Colorado, USA - Groundwater F2 (SPAdes) (version 2) | ecosystem: Environmental > Aquatic > Deep subsurface > Groundwater | place: Rifle, Colorado... | reverse complement strand
ACTCCTCAAGAGGATCTCTTACGGATTCCGTAACAAAGATAACTACATTACAAAGATGATGCTCGCTTTTATTCCCTTTGTTCAGCTTGTATCGTTCATGAAGCATCACCTTGTTTGACATAGAGCCTAAAAAATCCCTTCTCTCAACTCCCCGATTTCCTTGTCTTCACTCTATTTTCATGTTATTCTCTGTTTCACAATCAAACAGAGATGGACGCATAGCTCAGCTGGTTAGAGCGCTACCTTCACACGGTAGAGGTCTGAGGTTCGAGTCCTCATGCGTCCACCACATAAAAACAGCAGATCATCTGCTGTTTTTATGTTTATCCATCCCCAAATTCCTATTTGAAACTCTTACTTTTTTCCGCTATACTGTCAGCACGAACTTTATGGAAAAACCAAAAATCGACTTCTTGCGAAAAAAGTATTGTCTTGGCACTTTGCGACAGAAGTCTTTTTTTGTTTACGGAAAAACAATTCTTCTTTTTCTCATTGTCGCTGTCTTTGTTGGAATTGTTTTTTCCTATCAAGTCGCAACTACAGGTGATGTAAGTTCAGACACCTTTCCAAAAATGACTTTCATGTCCACCCTTCGTCACCTTGTTGGCGCAGGAGACCGTGAACTTGTTGGAGAAGAAAATGATCGTGTAAACATTTTGTTAATGGGTATTGGAGGAGAAGGGCATGAAGGACCACAACTTTCAGATACCATGATCTTTGCAAGTTGGCAGCCTTCAACTCACGATATCGGCATGATTTCTATTCCTCGTGACCTTACTGTTCCAATTCCAGGGTACGGTTGGAGAAAAATCAACCACGCAAATGCTTTTGGTGAAATGGAAGAAGATGGATATGGACCAGATCTCGCAACACAGGTAGTGGAACAAATTTTGAATCAAGATATTCAATATTATGTCCGTGTAGATTTTGATGGATTTTCCCAAGTGATTGATGATATCGGAGGAATTGACGTTTATGTTGAGAATAGTTTCACTGACACTGAATTTCCTTCACTTGGGATGGAAAATGCTGATTGTGGAGAAACAACGCTCATTAATGAAGAGGGGGAAGAAGAGATTGTAGAAAATTATGATTGCCGATTTGAAGTTCTTACTTTTGAAGAAGGATGGATTCACATGGATGGAGAAACCGCATTGAATTTTGTTCGTTCAAGACATGGAACAAATGGAGAGTCCTCTGACTTTGCTCGATCTCGAAGACAACAATCAATCCTTCTTGCAGTCAAAAACAAAGTCCTTTCTGTTTCTACACTTTTAAACCCTTCCCGTATTTCAAATCTCTTAGAAACACTGAAAGATAATATTGCAACAAATCTTTCTGTATGGGAACTCATGCGTCTCGCAGGTGAATTCAAAAATCTAGATACAACAAATATCAATTCCCATGTTCTTGATACCTCAGAAAACTCTCCTTTGTACGCTACGAGTATGGATGGAGCTTATGTGCTTCTTCCTAAAAATGACGATTGGTCACCTATTCAACAAATGGCAGAAAATATTTTTCTATCAGAAACGGAACTCTCTGTAATGTATGAACAATATCAAGAAACTTTCGAAGGACTTACACAAGTAGAAATTCAAAATGGAACAAACATTACAGGTCTTGCTTCTCGTACTTCTTTGTTGATTGAAACTTCTGAAATACGAGTTATTAAAATAGGCAATGCTCCTACGCGTGATTACTCGTACACGATCATCTACGATTTCACACAAGGAGATAAAACAAATGAATTAAATGCGTTGCGAGAAAATCTTCAAGCAAGTCTTATTTTTTCTGAAGATGGATGGACTGTGACAGGTGAAATCCCCACAGAAGAAATTGAAGTGTTTCAAAAGACCTATATAGACTTAGCTTCCCAAAGTGAAGTTGACTTCCTTGTGATTTTAGGCGAAGATTCGAAAAATCTTGTGATGTTATAACTATGATTTCCTCTTCTCTTCCAACTGTTGCCCTTGTTGGGCGTACAAATGTAGGTAAATCCACACTTTTTAATCGCCTTTTAGAAGAACAAAAGGCGCTTGTTTCTGCAAAAGCAGGAACAACTCGGGATTGGAAAGAAGGTATTTGTTTGTGGCGTGGAAAATATATCCGTGTGATTGATACGGGTGGTCTTGATGTCGAGCTCAAAGATGAAATTGAAAAAGGAACCGTCACCCAAGCACAAAGAGCCATGCAACAAGCAGATCTCATTCTTTTCGTCGTAGATCTACAAACAGATCCTCTTCCACAAGATAGTGAACTTGCAAAACAATTACGAGATCAAAAAAAAGCTGTTCTTGTGGTTGGAAATAAAGCAGAATCTGCTTCTCAACGCGCAAGTGTTGAAGAAACACAATGGCGACTTGCTGGGCTTCCAACTCCTTTGGCCGTCTCTGCAGTACGTGGAACAGGAGTGGGTGATCTTTTAGATCTTGTGTATGAACGTTTAGAAAATATAGGCAAACCTCCAGGAGATAATCCAGAAATCGACGCCTGTCATATTGCGGTAATTGGAAAACCAAACGTCGGAAAATCCTCTCTCTTAAATGCTTTGATTGGGGAAGAACGATTTATCACAAGCTCTATCTCTCACACTACACGTGAACCAAATGACACACTTATTGAGCATGATGGGAAACGTTATGTTTTTATTGACACCGCAGGACTTCGAAAAAAAAACAAAGTAAAAAAAACAGGAGGGTTAGAAGCTGCGAGTGTGGATCGCACGGAACGTGCGATGAGACAAGCAGATGTGATTCTTTTTGTTCTTGATGCCATTGAACCAATTGGAACACAAGAACGCACACTTGCAGGACTTCTCAAAGAAACAAAAGCAGGAGTCATCTTTGTTGTGAATAAATGGGATCTTGTTAAAGATAAAACAACCTACACCATTAACGAATACAAAAAAGAAATTGCTTCCTCTATCCCTTTTCTTCGTTGGACTCCTATCCTTTTTATCTCTGCAAAAACAGGACAACGTGCTTCAACCATTTTTGCAGAAATCGAAAAAGTCCAAAAGAATAGACGCCGACAATTAACAGAACAAGAAATAAAAGATTTCCTACAAGACGCTCTGATAAAAAGACATCCAATCCGTGGCAAAGGTCCAAAAGCACCAAAAATCCTTTGGATGAAACAAATCGATGTTTCCCCTCCGCGATTCCATCTCATCATCAAAGCAAAACGCGCGAATGCTCTTTCCCCTACATATGTTCGATTTTTAGAAAATCAACTCCGTCAAAAATTTAATTTTGAAGGAAGTCCTGTTAAAATTCATGTGAAAACAGCCCCTTCTGTTTCAAAATAATATGAAACTCATCGTCGGCCTTGGAAATCCTGGACCTGCTTACCAGCAAACACGTCATAATATTGGATTTCTTGTGGTTGAGGAACTTGCAAAACAATTGAATGGAACCTTTCGAAAAAAAGCTTCCATGGAAGCAGAACTTTCAGAGATTATTCAGAATCAACACAAACTTCTCCTGTGTAAACCTCAGACATTCATGAATGTCAGTGGTAGAGCTGTGAAAGCCATTCTTTCACAATCATCTCTTTCTTCAGAAGAAATCCTTGTGGTTTATGATGATGCAGATTTATCTTTTGGAGAAGTACGTTTTAGACCTGGAGGGTCTTCTGGAGGCCACAATGGAATGCAATCGATTTTAGATCTTTTCCCTCGAGGAACAAACATTGCGCGACTACGCATTGGAATCGGACGCCCTGAACATCTGGATGTTCCTTTAGAAGATTGGGTGCTTCAAAAATGGACAGATCAAGAAACAAAAAAACTTCCAAACATCATCTCTGAAGCGGTTGAAGAAATAGAAAAGTGGATAAAATAAAATAAGCCCAAGGCTTATTTTTTGTTAGCTCTATTGACCATCTGGATTTTCTTTGCTATCCTCAACAACCATTTTCCTTATCAAGAGGAAATGGAAACGGAGGAAACATGGCTATTTCCATTGGGATACAAATCCCTCTTCTTCCTCTTACTATCGATGTCTTTGGAATCAATGAAACAAAAGTCTTGATTGGAGCAGTTACGCCTTATTGTTGGGCCATCGATGTCATGGAAGGCTGGTGCCTCGTAGTGAACCGGGTCCTTTACATTCATCCGACACTATTTGATCTTCTTGGAGAAAATCCAGAAGTAGATGATGCCTACAATATGCACTTCTGTTTGGAAAATGGGATCATTAAAGGCAGAGGATGGAATACATGGGATAAATGTCTTGTAAATGATGAAGTGATTCTTCAGGCGCCTCCTGCAAAACTCGAGATGGGATATGTCGACAATGTGATTCGTTTGGTGCAAGCCTTGGGGCGAAACAATAATATCTGTGGAAACGGAACAGATTGTCCAGATTACGAATGTTCTTTGCCTCCAAGGCGTGCAATCCTTTGCTACCGATACCATTACGAATACACGCCTACTGCTCTTTGTGAAAAATGTTTTGAAAAACTCGTACAAAAAGATCCTTCTCTCACGCAACGTATTTTGCTCGATGGAAGACGTCTGCCTAAACAATCTCCTGTTCCTCTCTGGAAAGGGTAACCTCGCACCGACCAGCCTCGGTGTTTTTCTTTTCAAAAATTATTAAAAAATATGTTATTCTATCTGCATGACAAATCCTGATCTTCCTTTCTGGCTTGGGCTCACACGCTTTCGAAAGTTTGGTCCCATCAGAATGCAAAAACTTCTTCAAGGTTTCCCAAGTATGCACGATGCCTTTCACGCTTCCGTGTCTGAATTCGTGCATGCCCAAATTGAATCTTCTGTTGCCGAACAATTTTGTCAGCAACGATCACAAATTGATCCACAAAAAGAACTGGCTCTTCTTGAAACTCATCAAATTCAAATCATCACTATCACGGATCCTGACTATCCTTTACTCCTTAAAGAAATATATGATCCTCCTGCACTTCTTTTTTATCGTGGCATCTTACCAAAATCAGAACGACTCCATCTTGCGGTAATTGGATCACGCAAACCAAGTCTGTATGGAAAACAAGTAGTGAAATTATTAATTGAACCTTTAGCAAAAACTAAAACCGTGATTGTCAGTGGTTTAGCTTATGGAATTGATGCCCTGACACATAAAACAACCGTTGATGTTGGAGGAACAACTGTGGCAGTTCTTGGATCAGGACTGGATTGGAATCATCTCTATCCCTCTTCGCACAAAGGGCTTGCAAAATCCATTATTCAATCAGGAGGAGCACTTCTTTCAGAATTCCCTATTGGAATTCCTCCGCTCAAACAACATTTCCCTTTTCGTAATCGTTTAATTGCAGGACTTTGTAAAGGAACCCTTGTCATCGAAGCTGCTCAAAAGTCTGGATCGCTTATTACTGCACGCCTTGCTCTTGAATCAGGACGTGATGTGTATGCAGTTCCAGGTCCTATTCACTCCCCTCTTTCTCTTGGCCCAAATAACCTTATTAAGATGGGAGCTATCCCTGTCACACATGTGAAAGATCTTCTTCCGCATATTCAAGAAACAACAAAAACGACAAAAGAAATTTCTTATCATCCTGGAAGCAAAGAAGAACAGATTCTCTACAAACTTCTTTCCTTAGAACCTTTGCATATTGACGATCTTATTCGTGAAAGTCAGTTGCTCCCTTCGAAAGTCACAAGCATCTTAACACTCATGGAAATGAAAGGGGTCGCAACACCTATTGGTGGACAATATTATATTCGTGCTTCATAATGGGCTTGACGAAAAAACATCCATCCTTCATTATCGCCACATGTCAAAACATCTACTGATCGTCGAGTCTCCGACGAAAACAAAAACCATTTCAAAATATCTTGGACCAGAATATCAAGTCCTTTCTTCTTTTGGACACATTCGTGATCTTCCAAAAAGTGCCATGGGCATTGATATTGAACAAGGAACGTTTGAACCTACTTACACAGTACCAACCAAAAGCAAACAAAATGTCACTGCTCTTCGAAAAGCTGCAAAGGAAGCTGATGTTGTTTACCTTGCTACGGACGCAGACCGCGAAGGAGAAGCCATTGCTTGGCATGTTGCTGAACTTTTAAAATTAGATCAAACAAAAGGCAAACGCATAACCTTTCAAGAAATTACAAAAAATGCAATTGAAAAAGCTTTGGAGTCGCCACGTTGGCTTGATATGAATCTTGTGAATGCTCAACAGGCGCGACGTATTCTTGATCGCTTGGTGGGATATGAACTTTCTCCGCTCCTTTGGAAAAAAATTCGTCGTGGACTTTCTGCTGGACGTGTACAATCTATTGCTATGCGATTTGTTGTAGAAAGAGAACGAGAACGCGAAGCTTTTGTGATCGAAGAATATTGGAGTGTAGATGCCCTATTTGAAAAAGACCAACTTTCTTTTGAAGGAAAACTTTTTGAAGCACATGGAAAAAAATTGGAAAAGCTTTCCATTAAAAATCAAGAGGAGGCAGATGCTATTAATAAGGATTTAGAAGAAGCAACCTATACGGTTTCAGACGTTAAAAAGAAGGAGATCACAAAAGCTCCACCTACACCATTCACCACTTCAAGTTTACAAATGGAAGCAAATAGCAAACTTGGCTACAGTGCTAAACAAACGATGATGCTTGCACAAAGTTTGTATGAAACAGGAAGTATTACTTACATGCGTACAGACTCGCTCACCTTGTCTGATAAGTTTCTTCAAGAAGCACAAGAGTTTATCCGTGCACAGTTTGGGGCAACTTATACAACAGGAATAAAACAATACAAAACAAAAAAGAAAGGTGCTCAAGAAGCGCATGAAGCCATTCGACCAACAAATATCATTGTCACACCAGAACAATGTAAAACAACACTTGAACCAAAACAATGGAAACTCTACGATCTGATTTGGCGACGCACTATTGCTTCTCAATTGCCTGATGCAAAATTAGAACGCACTGCTGTTGATATCCAAGCAAAAGATTATCTTTTTCGTGCTAGTGGAAATATGGTGACGTTTGATGGGTTCATGAAAATCTATCAACCCTCAAAAGAAAAACTGCTTCCTGCACTCACGGTTCAAGACAGCGTCGCTTTACAATCTCTTAAACCAACACAACATTTTACTGAACCTCCTGCACGGTATTCCGATGCCACACTGGTAAAAGCTTTAGAAGAACATGAAATTGGAAGACCTTCTACTTATGCTCCAACCATTAGCACCATCATTGATCGTGGGTATGTGGAACGAGATGAACATAAAAAACTCGCCCCTACAGATGTCGCTAAAATCGTTAATGATTTTTTGGTGGAACATTTTCCCAATATTGTTGATTATGCTTTTACCGCAAAAATGGAAAACGATTTAGACTCAATTGCAGAAGGAAAGATTGAATGGGTCCCCATGCTTAAACAATTTTATCAACCTTTCCATGAGTCAATTGAGGTCAAAGGAAAAGAAGTGAAGCGCGAGGATATTATGCCAGACCGTTTGCTCGGAGAAGATTCAGCCTCTCAACTTCCTGTTTTTGTTCGTACAGGAAGCTATGGTGCTTATGTTCAACTTGGAGAAGCAGGCGAAAAAGGAGAAGAAAAACCAAAACGAACTTCTCTCTTACGTGGTATGAATTACGAATCAATAACTTTACAAGAAGCCCTTGGCCTTCTTTCCTTGCCAAGATTAGTAGGCAAGCGTGAAGATGGAACAGAGATGGTCGCAAACATCGGACGCTTTGGCCCCTATCTTAAAGCAGGAGAAGTCACCGCATCCATTAAAGAACCTTTAAGCCCAGTCACCATCACCCTTGAAGAATCACGAACTCTTCTACAACAATCAGAAGAACAGAAAAAAGCCATGATGACTCCGCTTGCAGAACTTGGAATAGACCCAGAAACAAAGGCACAAATTTTGATTAAGAATGGACGCTATGGACCATATGTCACTGACGGAACCACAAATGCTTCTATTGGAAGAAAAACGGATCCTGTGAGCATCACTCAAGAAAAAGCCTTAGAGCTTCTTGCAAAGAAACGCGTCAAAAATACCAAACCAAAGAAATAGAAAAACACCCCGCAGCGCGGGATGTTTTTATTTTCCTTTTTTCGTCTCTTTCTTGGGTTTGTAAGATTCTTCTCGTTCTCCAACAGGTTTGTGTGGCTCTCTAAACAAGAAATTCCATATCCCTTTCAAAATTTGATTTTTTGGTTCTCCAAATTTTTTCCCCCAAGATTGTGCCTTATGCAAACCATGATCATAAACTTTGTAAGCAACCTTCCACGTTTTATGAAGAACTTTTCCGATAAGCACAAGAGGTGTCCAAAAAGCTGTTTTTATTCCACGCCATGCTCCTGCAACTCCTTTATCAAACCATGTTTTTCCTCCTTTTGTGCGATCCAAATAAATAAAACGTTCAGAAATGGGAGGTGGACCAGATGGAGGTTCTGCTGATCCATCATCTGATATATCCGAAGAGGACCTCGCTAAATCTCTTGCTCGATCACCGGCTGCGGTTGTATCAAGAGAGGCGTCGTCTTTAGTATCATCTCCTGCATCCTTACCAGTCTCCCTTTTTTTTGTATCTGGTGTATCAGTTTTATCTGCTTCTCCTCCCTCTTTTTTTTCTTTCGCAACGTTTACAACAAGTGTTTCACCTTTCCATTGTTTTCCATTCATTGCCTCTATGGCTTTTTTAGCGTCCTCTTCACTTTTAAAAATGACAAATCCAAACCCTCGAGGTTTTTTTGTTTTTTTATCTTTCACAACAAAAACTTTCTCGATTTCCCCAAAAGAAGCAAAAGCCTCCTGAAGTTCTTTGTTTGTGGTTTCTTCACCTAAACCTCTAACAAATACTTTTGTTCCTTCTGTTTCCTTTTCTTTTCCTTTTTCTGTTTCTGTTTTTGCTCGATCTGCCAAATCGGAAGTTGTTGTCTCAGGTGGTAATGTTCCTCCACGTTGTGGAATCGCAGGAAGATCAGGTGGTTTTGCTCCCCCACGCTTCGGGATTGCAGGAAGATCCGAAGGAGAATGAGATTTTTTTGTTACTGTCATAAATAGATATTGTTTCTCAAAGGATACCGCCCACTTCTTTTTGCGTCAACGTTATTATTTTATCATTCACTTCTTTACAGAGACTCAAACTTAGATTACGCTAATCACATAGATTTCTCAGCTTATGCCAGAAATTATTTACACCATCAAAGACCTTGAAGAACTCATCAAAAAGAATTATGAAAAACCAGATCTTGATCTGGTTTTACGTGCCTATACTCTTGCCAACCAAGCACATGAAGGAAAAAATCGTTCAACGGGGCATCCTTTTATTTCACATCCACTTGCTGTTGCCTATAAGCTTGCAGAAATGAAACTTCATTTGAACGTTGTTTCCGCAGGTTTGTTACATGACATTGTGGAAGATACAGGAATTACCTTAGAGGATATCGAAAAACAATTTGGTCCAGATATCGCAGGTCTTGTTGATAGTGTAACAAAACTGAAACGAGTCAAATATCATGGAACAGAAAGGTATGTGGAAAACATGCGCAAAATGTTTCTCGCTATGGCTTCAGATGTCCGAGTGATTTTCATGAAGTTCGCAGACCGCCTTCACAATCTTCAGACTCTCTATGCCATGCCAAAACGCAAACAGCAACGGACAGCAAAAGAATCATTGGATATCTATGCTCCGATTGCCGGACGTCTTGGAATGAGTGAGATGCGAGGAGAATTAGAAGATGCCTCTTTTGCATATCTCAACCCAAAAGAATACGAACGCACACACGCAATTTTGGAAACCAAAGTGCGAGAAAAAGGAACCTACATCAGTAAAATTATTGCACTGACTGAGGGAATGCTTACACAAGCAAATGTGACAGAAGCCCAAGTGCATGGTCGAGTGAAACGACTTTATAGTCTTTACAAAAAACTCAATCGCTATTCTGGGGACATTTCAAAAATCTACGATCTTATTGCCGTGCGCATTATTCTCACGGATGTTGAAGATTGTTATATCATTCTTGGTCTCCTACACCAACGATGGCGACCTGTTCCAGGGCGTATCAAAGATTTTATTTCTCAACCAAAACCAAACGGCTATCAATCTTTGCACACAACCGTTTTTTGTGAAGATGGAGAAATTGTCGAATTTCAAATTCGTACACAAGAAATGCATGAGTTGGCTGAATATGGTATTGCTGCTCACTGGAGATATAAGGAAAAAGGAAATCTTTCTACAAAACAACTTAAATGGATGGAGGAACTGGCAATCATTCAACGAGAACTTGCGGATAAAAAAGATTTCCTTGATCAGCTGGAAATGATGAAAATTGATATTTTTAAAGACCGTATTTTCGTCTTAACACCAAAAGGAGATGTGATTGATCTTCCTGAAGGTGGAACCCCTGTTGATTTTGCTTATGCAATTCATACTGATATTGGAAATAAGTGTACAGCTGTTCGTATTAATGATCAGATGCGTAACCTTGATACTCCACTCAATTCTGGAGATATTGTCGACATCATCATTGATAAAAATCGAAAGAGTCCTAATCCTGACTGGATAAAATTCTGCAAAACTCGACACGCACGAACAAAGATCCGTGATGCTACACGTCACACTGTTAAAGGCTGGCTTACGACCGTGATGCAAGGAAGAGAAAAAGCAAAAAAACCACCAAAAACATAACAAAGTTTTTTGTAGGATATTTTTTGGTCGTGGCTATACCACGACTTTTTTGATTTTCTTTCAACATTTGTTCAAAATTTTAGAAAAAGAAAAACTGCCTAAGGAAGGCAGTGATCTAATCGTTCAGTTCACAGAAGGAGCGTAATTGAAGATGGATTTTTCAACAAACTGCTTGAATCGTTCCACAGATGTCTGATGATCAAGGAATTTAGCTACCAACAGGCAGAACACGCCTGTGGTCAGACCACAGGCGATTGCACACAATCCACCGATCACCAGATGTGGTTGAAAAGGAACGAGCAAAAGAATCAGTGATCCACTCACAAGTGTCGTGATGGCCGTTGCAAGACGCCGTGCGTTATGAATGGCGATCAACAACTCTGCAATCATCTTACCCACCAGCAAAACTGGTGCCACAAAAATCCAGAACACGACTACTTTGGCATAGACCGGGGTCTTGCGGATATTTTTTGCCCAATGAATGACTCCGAACACAAGCCAACCTGATCCCATCCAAACAAGGAATGCCGGAACCAATGCAAGTACATGGATAAAGAAATAAGGGAATGCCCGACTCACCATTGTGTTGTGATAGACTTTTCCAGTCAAAGGCTCAATGCCTGTCTGATACCAAACCCAGTTACCAACATAACAATTCCACACGGTAGTGAAAAAATGGTCTCCCGCACCAGCAAGACGCGAATTATTGCATAGAGCATGAATGAAAATCACGACAAAAGGAACAACCACAAATGTCAGGATTGGGTAAGGATTGTAGACCTTTGTTTTCTGATACGTGTTTCGAATAGAATCTACCGTGCAATGCCAAAACTCAAAGCCAGACTTAGGTGCAAGATCGTACACCCACTTCCAGGCTTGTCGAACAGTGAAAGAAACAACCTTGATCGCACTGTGAAAATCATAGCCCAAATAACCGACTATAAAGAAAAGAACAAAAGAGAGCCACACTTGACCGAACAGATAACCCAAACCATATCCGAGGAACCCACCCAAAAAACCACCGATGAAAGACTTGCGTTTTTCTGTGTTGGGCACCATGTAAACCTCCTTGGTCTCATGGGTTTTGTCGCCTTCAAAAACCTAACAGAAAAACCGCTCTTTGTCAATCATAAAAGGCTCTATACTAAACAAGGTGGTGTATAACTAAAACATGACGCTATAGTTAGGGAAGTATTCACTCATCTCTAACCACACACGTCATGTCTACTTCAAAATCTAGTCTGTATCAAGCTTTCTGTCTA
>Ga0209417_1006501_pt1 | contig 11901 bp, 6 predicted proteins | sample RifGroF2_FD_184002 | JGI IMG/M metagenome (GOLD analysis project Ga0209417, IMG submission 184002) | Groundwater microbial communities from Rifle, Colorado, USA - Groundwater F2 (SPAdes) (version 2) | ecosystem: Environmental > Aquatic > Deep subsurface > Groundwater | place: Rifle, Colorado... | reverse complement strand
TTACAGTCGTTGTAAACGATAGTATTGTTGCGGATTTCGATTATGGGCTGGTATGACCAAGGTGATTCGCAGTGAATACCTTCAAGATTGCCATAAATAAAATTATCAACGATATTATGATGTGTGCTTTGAGATGTTCCACCAATATAATGAATACCAGCGGAATCATTATCGGAGATAATATTTGTTACTATATTGACATCACAATTGAAACCAAACGTTACGCCTTCAGTTTCATTTCTGTATATATGGCATCGTTCTACGTTCCCAATAATGCAATTGCCATCAAACTTAATGCCGTTGCCATTATCATTTACATCACAGTTACGGACAGTAGCAAATTTACAAGTTGCATAAACACCATAGCCTGAATTTCCACCGATGACGCTGTTTGTTATTATTGCGGTTGCATTTGAACCGCCAATTTCGATGCCTGCTGCGTTGCCGCCTAAAATTGTGCATTGGTCAACTTCGAGATTCGTATTATAGCTTTCGATTCCCCAATTATAGTAGTAGCCGTCATTATACATCGAACAATTATATATCTTAATGGAAGAGTCGTTGACGTTAATACCAGTAAGATTATTGATAAAAAGGCAATTTGAAATTGATGTATCTACATAATCACATTCAATTCCGTAATTGCCATTTTGAATTCTAAAGCCATCGATGGTGCAGTCGGCGGCGGTAACTATTGTTTGATAATCGGAATAAGGCAGGAGCACTGATGCGAAATTACTATCCGCAAGATTTCGCTGCGAAATATCGCTTTCACATCCTTGAAAATGCCCAAAAATGTCAATCCCATCTACCAATACATATCTGCCCTGATTTTGTGAAATTTGATATGTACCAGCGGCAACGAAGATTTTTTCTGTGCAAATTGTAATATTCGCGAGGGCTTGTTCTATTGTTTGAAAGGCCGTATCCCATGAATAACCATTCCCGCCAGATTGGGCATCGTCATCGACATAGATAGTATTATAATCACAGCAGACGGTTATTGATGCTGTTGCAGTTCTGATTATATCGTCGCTGCTGTACATTCTGATAATATTTTCGAGAGTTTCTCCTTGATTGACATTGCTTGGAACTCTGACCGTTAAAGTAATATTGCCCGATTCGTTGACGTCGAAATCACCTAAATTCCAAGTTACAGTATGTGATTGTGCATTAAAATAGCCGCATGGGTCGGATGAATTATAATCTACCCAGTCTGGTAATGTTGCGACAATATTTACATCGTTGACATCGCAATTAATTGAATAATTTACATCGTATATGATTTGACTATTCCAAAATCCATCGATTGATGGCCGAACACAACCGTCTACATTATTAATATCTACTGTTAAATTTACATCGTATGGCGGAATTGGCGGAGTGTGTTGAACCGGGCCGCAGCCGAACATAACAGCGAGAGTAATTTTCTTTAGTTCGTTCGGTGCGAGAGTGCCAAGATTGAATTGCATTGCACCGGCGACGCGATTGTAACTTCCACTACTGAATACACTAAAAGGCTGATTATTAAGGCTCCGACTTTCAATGTTTACATAAGTGCCAGTCGTTGGTTCTCCACCGCCAGAGTAAAACATGCCATTTTCAAAATTACTCGGTGGTACAGTACTCGAAAAACATATCCAGTCAACGTGATCTTCATTCGGGTCTCCTTGCCCCCATTGCGCAATATCGTGTTTGAAATTTCCGATTTGATGAACGGAATTGTAAGGAATGTATGTTGATAATGGGTCATAATAATTTTCAGATGTATAACTTGAGTAGTAGGCATAACCACTTAGACCGCAAAGCATTTGATATAGTTCAACATCATTAATAGTGCTTGCAGACAAATTTTTCACAGAGTATGTGCAAAGTAAAATCCATCGCTCAGAATTGACATAAGCGATATTTCCACTTGAATTTCTATAAACAATAGGCGAACCACCTGTACCATTGACATCTTGCGTACCTAAATCTACTAGTTCATAATCCATTCGTATTTCAATATTATTTTGGCCTAATGTGTTGCGAATAACAGCATAAGCGGAATCATAACTGTTTGATGCAGGATTGTTTGGATTATCCCATGCCAGCAACGATGGATTGCCAAAAGCCTCGAAGATTGTACCTGTGGAAAAATCTGGATATTCAAACCAATCGGTAAGCCAATATATTTGAGTTGAGGTGCCTTGCGACCATGACAAAGCGGCAGCCCACTCACCACTTAACATTTCGTGAGAACCATTATGTCGGACAGAGTAATTCCAATCGAAACTATCGGAATAACCAGCATGTGTTAGCCCCCAGACACAACTGCTATTAGGATCATAAAGCCAAAAATCTTCCCATTTTACGGCTTTTGCAAAGCTATTGATGACACAAATTATGACTATAATCGCTACTAAATTTGATTTCCTATAAAGATTAAACATGGTATTACCTCCTGTAAATTACATAAATATGCGCAAAATAACTCCTGTAATCCTTCTTGGCCTTAAAAAAAGAATGTCAAAAAGAATTATTTACGAAAAGTTTTGATATTTCTCCTCATCGTGAAGAAACCAAGACTAACTAATCCTAATGTGCATGGTTCAGGGATTTCATGCAGAAATAGATGAGTACCGGGAAATGGTTCGTAGTTTCGATAGTAAATACTAAAGAAGGAACCATCTGACCAGTTACCGGTTATCCACCCAGGACCATTACTATATTTAGGGATGAAATTGAAATTTTTCCCATAAATATGGACGGTTGCCATACCTGCGGTAGCCAAAGTTTCTGTTATATTGCCGCCATAAAGATAAGCAATACTATTATCGAGGAGTTGCAATGAGGCAATTTCGCCACCCAAAATAGTTACTATGCTAGTGTTTTGAAGGGAAACAACCAAAGAGACACTTCCATTTTGCACATTGAAAGTGCTTGAATCATAAGTCCACACAGATTGTGCAATGCCACCGGTCATATTGATAGCCGCAGTATTCCAAACATTGACTTGATCATAACAATCGCCGGATTGAATTATGCCATCGGTGTAAAAATCGATGGTTGTTGCGTTGGCGCAGAGGGTCAAAAATGTGATTAAAATAGCTGGTAGCCAATGACTGACATGTGATAGCCTTCTTCGTCCTACCTTCATAAATTTCTCCTAAAAACCAATTAAATTATTAAAACGGTTTCCCCACCAAACGATAAACATTATAAACAATTCGATATTTTAAGTCAAGTAAAAAACAAAAAATATTTTTATAATTACCTATCAATGCTATACTTACACAGTATCTTACAATGCGGCGCGCATTAAAAAGCACCGCCGCAAACTCACGCTCGACGCAGGTTCGCGAGAACCATTCGGGACGTGAAAGCAAACGGTGCTTCTTACAAACAAGAAGCACCGGAGCCTCAAACGTTCCACAAACTTACAAACTCGCGATTTGCGTCGAAACGTATGAAATCTCTGGTGATTTCGTAATTATTATTTAGTTGTAACTTTTACTACAAAGAGCAAAGTTTTATGTTACCAAAAATAAAAGAATAAATGCAATAGAAAAATTTCTTATTTTCATCAGCAGTTGTAATTGCCAGTTGCGGTTTGCAAATTATTATATGCCGTACCCTGCAAATATTGAACAGTTACTAACTCATTGCTCTTTAATAAGTTCATAGCGAAAATTTAGACAGTGAAATTGCTGTAAACTTTTGAGTTTTTTGTTTTTAGCTGTCGGGGAAAACTTGTTTTTTGATAAATATTTCTACATGGCGCAGATTATCTCTGTGGAAGTATATAAGGATGGGCATCGCATCAGGCTGCTAATCTATGATACGATTTTAAAAGTCCGCCGAGCCGTTCAATACAGACAATTTCTGCATCTTCATTTGTTTTGTGAATCGGCTCGATTATTCTGCCCAGCGACTGGTGGATTCTTCGTGATGATAATAATCGCAATACTGTAAAAGCAATAGACAAACGCGAACATGATCTCCGAATCGCTCAAACAGCACAAGTTGGAATGAGCCTGCTTAACATTACAATTTTCTATTTACTGCTGAGTTGCTTTTGAGAGACATCTGGCTTTTGTTTTGCAGGATTCGCATTTCGAGCCGGGGACGCATATTTTTTTGCTGGCGGTGTCCAAAACCGTTTTTAATTCATCGCTGCCCTGCAAAGCTGGGAAACTAGTGCTCTTTAGGATCATAGTCTTTGCGGAATTATTTTCGGTGGTCGGTGAATTTTCGATGAAGGACTTGAGGTTTGAAAGTGTTTTATCATTATCATTTGCCGCAGAATATATCCGCGCGCAATCGAAAAACGACTTATACTCGGTATTCGGGTCAATTTTTATAGCCTGCAGACTTTCAACGGCTTTGGCAACATGTCCATTGGCTGCTTCCAAAACCAAATTGAGGGTATGATACCGGACAGATTTATCTGTAAAAATGTTTTGCTCTGCAAATCTGGCTGCGTCAACGTTCTTGCCGGTAAGCAGAAGACTTTCGAGAGCGTTTGTGGCATAATCAACAGTTTTAAACTTGCCTGCTGCGTTCAAATCAATCTGCAAGGCCAGCGTGTAATAGCCTTTATAGTAATAATATCCACGAACGGCTTTGGCATATGATTTCCATTTTTCGATATTCAGCTCGGTCGTCAGCAGGCTCTGCATCTTTATAACACGCTGGAGAAAAGCATATTGCTGGCGATAATATTCTTCCTGCGGATCAGCTTTTGCGGCAGCGGCATATTCGTTAAGTGCAGCAATCGCATTATGGTCGTTAACGATCAAAGTCTCTATCTTAGCTTCAAGTTGTTTGATTTGATCCTCTCTTGTCGGAGTATTGACTGGTTCCTGAGCCGCGACAATCTGAACGACGAACAGCAAAATCAACATTCCAACTCTTTTCATAAAAATGTCCTTTCTCCAAATAAGTTTTTGGCTACACGCAAAATGTCAAATGCGAATGTTTGAAAAACATTTATCAAAAAAAACCTGAGCAGTCAAATTCTAAATAGTTAGATTATGCTGTTTTCTCAACGAAATTTTGTGAGCAGAATTTTTTTGAAGTATCTAAGTCACTGTAATTTCAAAACTTAATATAACCGTACACATTAAAATATAGTATATACTTTTTTATTGATATTTGGCCTCTAAGGGGATAATATGCTTTGTAATGGGTTTAGAAAGGGATTTCTAAAAACACTTAATACTTGCTTCAATGCTTTTACATAATTTTGTATATCTTTGAAGCCTTTTCAAGCCCGCACGATAATAAGTACGTTAGTAATTTTTGGCTTTGCGACCCAATAGGAAGTCTAAACACATTTTACACGTTCAGCGCCTAGGTCGTAAAAGTCGTTAGTTAGTCTTCGCAATATAGTCATTTATTGAAAGGTGGGAAAATGATCGCAAAAGGTCGTTTTAAACTCAATTCATTTCTCTTAGGCATTATTTTAATTGGCTTATGTGCCTGCTCAAGTAACTGTTTTGCAAATATATGGTTTTGCCTACCTGGTGCTATTGATGATCCTTACGTGTGTATAAATTGCGGAGCTTGTGAGTCTGTATGCCCCGCGGATGCTATTAAATTTGATGGAAACTGCTTGCCTTACATTGACTATATTGCATGTATTACTTATCTTGGTATTTGTTATGGTGAATGTATGGATGTCTGTCCTACGCTGTGTATTCTCGGAGACTGTGGGGAAATAACTGGCCCCAGCATTAAACCCGACAATGATCCCGGTGATACTCCGCCTGGTGCCGACCCGATCGATCTTTCTACAGGATCTTATTATACTTCCGCAACGGATTTAACAGTTAAAGGCAAAGTGCATGATATCGTGATTAAACGATATTATCGAAGTCAGAATAACTTCGTAGCAGATGGTAGTGGTTTATACGGTCTGAGAGGAACCTTCAATGAGCTAGGAATTCAGTCTGAAATCGAGATAGATGAGGTCGTGTGGTCTATTAACTGCGATGCTATTCATACAACTGATCTTGGTGAAGGCCGTGTGGCGTATGGATTTACACCAACTTCAAATACGTGTGAATTCATATGCAAGATATGTTTTAGTACTTTAAATGATCCTATTGAGTATGCCGAGAAGGAATTCGCAATTCCCTTTTCTCCATACGGTAATACTAATAACTATTCTGCTAATAATTATTCTCTTAACAACTATTCTTTAAATAACTATTCTTCTAGTAGCTATTCTTCGAATGGTATCCCAACGATTTTAGGCTATGGCTGGGACTTCAATTACAATATTCGCCTGGATGACAGTTCAGATGAAATTACATTGTTCGATGGCACGTTCAAAAAATATGTATTTACGCAAGATTCTTCAGGAGAATATATAGCGGATGGCAAAACTTCGCCTTTCATAAAGATAATAAAAGATTCTGGCACCTATACCTTAAAGAAAAAAGGAAATGAAACGTGGTCTTTCAACAGTTCAGGTCAGATAACCGATATGTATGACTTGGACGGCAATCATATACAGTTCATCTACACCGATAATAAACTAACAAGAATCGTCGATGAATTTGGTCATAATATAAACATACATTATGATACCACAAGCGGCTGTATAGATTTGATCACGGACGAAAATTCAGGGCGGCAGGTTGCTTATGGGTATACGAACGGAGATTTGGCAACTGTTAAACGGCCAAACACCAGTGAATACACCGACTTGATCACCACCTACACCTACAATGACGAGGCCTTTCTGTTAACTATCAAGGATCCGCTCAACCAGGTGTGGTTGTCAAACACTTACGAAGATGGCAAAGTGACTTCGCAACGGTATGGCGATACCGGCCAGAATTACGCGATATCCTATGATGCAGCAAATAAAAAGGCCACTGTGCAAGACCGCAAGGGATATTTCACAGAGTTTGAATACAATTCTGATCGCAAGATTGTCTCGGAAACGGTTTACGTAGGTGCGGTCGGAAACAGCACGCCTTATGCTACATCTTATTCGTATACAAGCGATAAGAACCTCGAAGAAATCACATTGCCAAAGGGGAATAAGATCCTCTATGGATATGACAGTTATAACAACATCTCATCTGTTCAAATATACCAGGGATCAGACAGTATTACAGAATCGGTAAGCTATGACGAAAAAGGTTTCATCCAGACATATACTGACCCGGAAAATCATCAGTACCTGTTTACTTACGATTATGATGGGTATCCTGCTACATATAACACAAACGCAGGCAGGTTGATGAAGATTGCATTGCCCACAGTACAAAATGAAAATGACAGCGATGTAACGCCAGATTATGATTTCACATACAACGATAATGGTCAAGTTGTGACCGTAGAACTGCCGGATGGTAAAATCATCAAAAACGAATATGGTTACGTTGGTGATGGCGATGACGATGACGACAATGTTGGAAGAATGAAAAAAGTTATATATGATTATGGTACTGATACTCCGACAATCGATTATTTAAATATTACATATGAATATAAGTATGATATTTATGGTAATGTTGAGAAAATTATAAACCCGGATAATACGGATTTTGAGTATGCCTATAACCAACTTAGCCAATTAACACAAATCAAAGATGAGTTGAATAATATTACTAAATACCATTATGACAAAAATAAAATGCTGGATAAAGTCCAGCGTCAGATAGGTTCATCATTCAGCGACACGACCGCTCAAGCATGGGAATACGATTATGACATCCTTGATAACCTCACACAAATTACAGACTCACTTGGATATATCACAGAAATTGATAGAGATAACAGCGATAATGTGACATCTGTTAAAGACCCTGAAGGAAGGGTTGCATCGCCTCAGTATTCAACAGGCTATACTTATAATTCCCGCGATTTAGAAGATTCTATGACTGATGCCGAAGGTGCGGACACAGCATATACATATGATGAAAACGGCAATTTATATACAGCTACAGATGATAAGGAGCAAACGACAACTTACTATTATGATTTTGCAGACAGATTAACCAAAATAGTTTATCCCGATAGTTCTCAAGATTATGAAGAATTCACGTTTGACGATTGTTCAAACATAATTCATGAAAGAAAACGTGATGGTACAATAATCCATTATACTTATGATTGGCTGAACCGCAAGAAAACCAAACAAATCGGCAGCAGTACAATAACCTATTTCAAATATGATATTATGGGCAGACTGCGCTATGTTGTTGAAGGAACAACCACAGTTGCCAGTTATTCCTATGACCGCATGGGCAGATTGACATCAACAACAGATTCCTATGGCAAGATAGTCAGCTATGAATATAATGCCAATAGCCAAAAAACGAAATTGACATATCCCGATGGCGATTATATCAGCTATGAATATTATGATAATGGTATGCTGCATTACATCAAAGATGACAGCAGTACACCCGTTACATTGGCGACTTTTGAATGGGATACGCTTTCAAGATTGACAAAAGTAACTTATGCTAACGGCGAATATGAAGAATATGATTATAAGGACGCAGACACTACTGGGCTTATAGATGATAACAAAGGTAATGACATAGAACAAGTTTCTTATAGCCCAACTTCGATGTACAGTTATGATTATTTATATGACAAAGTTGGAAATGTAAAAGATAAGGATTATGGTTCATTTGAGTCAAGCTTCACCTATACCAATATATATCAATTAGAAACGGGAAATTTCCCCGGAACGACTGATGATTGGCAGTACTACTATGATACGGTTTTTAACCGCACATACACTGTAAACAACGGCATCACTGAAAACTATACCCCTAAAACCAACGGTTTGAATCAATATGATACTGTAGGGACGAGCATTCAATTCACTTATAATGCAAATGGAAATCTCACCAATGATGGCACAAATAAGTATTATTATGATTGCGAAAACAGGCTCATAACTGTAAAGGATCAATCTGATGTTCTTAAAGCAACATACAATTATGATTATAGCGGCAGAAGAATATCGAAAACTATCGGCAGTGTTGTAACAAAATATGTGTACGATGGTCCGCATGTTATCGCCGAATACGAAGGCACTACGTTAAAGAAAAAGTATGTTTACGGCCCGGACATCGATCAGCCGCTCTGCATGATAATAGTCCATACAGAGTCGTGCACAATTAACAACGAATGTTCTAACTGCGGGACTTGTATAACAGAATGCCCATTCGGTGCAATAGGTTATGATGAGGATGACTTTGTTGTTATCGATCCTGACAAGTGCATTGGCTGCGGCGTATGCCTGACCGCCTGTCCTTACGATGCACTCGAACTGGAAAATGTCAGCGAAAGGCAGTATTATTGTTATTACTTCCACGATGCGTTAGGCTCTGTAGTCGCTCTTTTAAATAATGATGGTGTTGTAGTTGAGGGTTATACTTACGATGCTTTTGGCAAGCCAAAGATTTCAAAAAACGCCGGCAATGATGGCAAATGGCTTACAGGTGATGACTCCATCAGTTCCACATCAGTTGTTTCTAATCGCTTAATGTTCACTGCGCGTGAATATGACAGCGAGACTGGAAACTATTATTACCGCGCAAGGTATTATTCGCCAACAATTGGTCGTTTCTTAAGTCCCGACCCTATCGGCTACTATGATTCGATGAATCTGTATCAGTACTGCTTGAATAATCCGGTGAATTATGTCGATCCGTATGGAGAAGCTTGGCGGCAAAAAAGGCCACTTGATACTTGGGGATTTAGGCATATAAAATTATATCCGTATCATCATGATAGATTTTTGTATGATGATGGTGATGATTCCGGGTATTATGATGACTCTAGAGTTAAGAAAGATCCCGCATCCAAAAAACTTCAAAAGAGATACGAAAGGATAGGCCGTTGGTTAGACGACAAACTTCTTAGGCAAGCAGAGAAAAACGTAAGGAAAAATTGGGACATTAAAACAAATCCAAAAGTCGAAAAATATAAATTAATGGGGAAAAAACACAAGAACTGTCAGGATTATTGTGATGCTGTTGAAGAAGAATATTTAAGGTTACTGGTAGAAAAAAATAAAGGTAATGATGTTTTTTCTGAAAGTGGGACAAACAAAAACTCTGAAAATAAGGGGGAATAAACAAAATGAAAATGAAAATTGTAGTTATTTCTGTATTGGCGACGTTACTATCTTGTTCAGTGATTATCTTTTTTGTAATTCCTCGATTAAGGGTTCCAATCTGTAAAGGGAGCATATTTCCTTTTATTAGACCGCATGTGGAATTGTTTTGTCCGCCATTAGATCTTTACAAAGGCCTTATAGATGAAATTGTGGATTTTAGTGATGAATATACATATATTTTTAAAATTAAATATATCGGTCCCTATGAATTAGACATGGTTTTCGATCATATTGATAATCTCAATGAAAATTGTAATGTAAAAGCACAGATAGATTTTTATCTAAAAGATACTCTTATGCTTTCAAGATATATTATGATTGAGGGAAACAAAGAAAGTTCTGAATGTTATTTCATCGTTCCGAAAGATCTTCCAATTGATCTGTCTTGATAAAAGGAACCTAAAATTTTATCAGCAGAAGGAAAGTGTAAAACTATTAGGTTCCTTTTATCAAGACAGTCCCAGTTATAGAAATTAGTTCTAACTTCCTTTGATTAACTCGCCAAGATAAAAGATGCAAACGAAAATGAGAGATTATGCTGGCAGGCAAGTCACCAGAGCGCCGTGGGACGATGAATTTGTTCAGACCAGATATGTTTATGACGGCCAACAGATTATCGCTGAATACAGTGAAAGCGGAAATTTGCTCCGAAAATATATTTATGGCCCTCGTACCGTGCAAATATTCGTCAGTACTTAACTCATTGCTCTTTAATAAGTTCATATTGAAAATTTAGACAGTGAAATTGCTGTATACTTTTGAATTTTGTTTTTAGCAGGCGGAAAAAATTGTTTTTTCGAAGTCCGCCGAGCCGTTTCAATGCAGGACAATCTTGGCATTTTCATTTTTTTCGTGAGTCGGTTCAATTGCTGTATATTAAACATTATAATGGCTAAGCGGACGGGTAAACTCCGCAAGTAGTCTACTCTTTTGCCATCCATATGCTGTGACACTTTCTTGTCCAGAATACATTTTACTTCTTGGTTGCGCGCGTATATACTCGCAATCAAAGCAATTCGGTGCAATGTGGTGCAATAAATGCAATGATTTTTAGAAACAACTTGCAATTTGTCGCAAATCATAGCTCATTATAAGTAAATGAGTTACGACAAATTGCGAAAAATTGGAAATTTTAAACCGGAATTGCTCGACACGCATGAGGCCACAGGTTCAAGTCCTGTACCGCCCAGTGTTGTAAGTTACGCTGAATCCGGCATTTATGGATACTTGCCATGTGGCAACGCGGTCGTAACTCTTGTTAAAAAAGCGGTAGTACTACACTTTTTTTAAGGAGTTAGATCGTGAAGAATGAACCAAGAAATTTTAAAACCCCAAAATTACGTTATCACAAGGCCACAAAACAAGCTTATTGCGTTTTAAATGGCCGAGCCATTTATTTTGGCAATCCTCAAACCTGTGACACCACGGCTGAATATCATAAGGTAATAGCCGAATGGCTGGCAAACGGAAGACAGCCTGAAACAAGCGGTAATGATATCACAATCAATGAATTGCTTGCCAGATTTTGGGTTTATGCGGAACAATATTATCGTGACGCAAGCGGCAACACAACGAGCGAGCTTGGCTGCATCCGTAATTCAGTTCGGCCATTCTGCGAATTATACGGCGTACCCTGCAAATATTGAACAGTTACTAACTCATTGCTCTTTAACAAGTTCATATTGAAAATTTGGTCGGTAAAATCGCTATAAACTTTCGAATTTTTTGTTTTTAGCATGCGGAAAAAGATTGATTTTTCTATA
>Ga0209417_1006498_pt1 | contig 11902 bp, 12 predicted proteins | sample RifGroF2_FD_184002 | JGI IMG/M metagenome (GOLD analysis project Ga0209417, IMG submission 184002) | Groundwater microbial communities from Rifle, Colorado, USA - Groundwater F2 (SPAdes) (version 2) | ecosystem: Environmental > Aquatic > Deep subsurface > Groundwater | place: Rifle, Colorado... | reverse complement strand
CCAAGTAGTCGTCTTTTATTAGGCCGAACTCGCCATGATAATCACTCCCGCCTGTAACAATTAATTTATGGTTGTCGGCGCAATCCAATAAAAATTTTCTATGGGTATCACCATAAGGAGTATATATCTCAATTCCATCTAACCCTTCGCCAACCATTCGATCAAGAATCGCAGAAAAAATCTTTCTTGGATTTTCATACTTCTCCTTCAGCTTCTCCATAGTCTTGGTCGGATGCGCCCAAACAGCGATGCCTCCCGACCGCCTTATGGCATTAATGGCTTTTTTTGTAGAAATATAGTGTTCTTTTTCCACAAAAAAACATCCGCCTTTCTTTAATTCTTTTTTGATAGAAAGTATCAGCTCATTCCCCCTAAGGGCAATCAACCAATACTTATTGGAAACCTCCACCGGCAAATTAAAATGGGTTCTTAATCTTTCTACAGTAAAATCCGCCACTCCTTTTTCTTTAAAAAGCTCCAGTACTTTTTTAATGTATTTAATCCTTACATTAAGATTATGTTCAAGAAGATTATTATAATCTCGTAAAAGAATTTCTCCATTAAAGCCATACCCCAGTACATCAATGGTTTGCGGATAGATTGTTGTGTCAATTGTTGTGTCAGTGGAAGAAATTTCTATTCCCGTCATAGAATCAACCCCGTTTTTTTCGCAAGAAAATATAAATTCATCTAATCCTCCAATCCTGTCATGGTCGGTAAGCACCGCCGCTTTAAGATTAGCTTTTTTGACTAGCTCAACCAAATTATTGACATTATTTTTGCCATCACTATGAGTGGAATGCATATGCATATCCGCTTCTTTTCTCTCAATTTTCAAGGTTTTTTCTCCTTTCAAAAAAGTTTATGTTTATGTAAAACAACAAATCCGTTCCTTTCACAAATCTAACAAATTATCCTTAAACATGCAACTTATTTTTTAAATGTATTTAAATAAAAAAACAAAATGTTCCCCTTAATTCTGCTATCGCCTAAATAAGGGGAACATTTTGAAAATACATTTTTCTAGACTGAAAAAAATCACATTCCGCATTGTCTACAAATGGGCCGATCGGCTCAAATGTGGACAATGCAGAAATAGCGGAATTAAATTAGAAAATATGCTGTTTCTGCGTTAAGATTATTTTTTACTTCCTTACTTCCCAGTCGTCGTTGGCTTCCACGGCCTCAAATACTTTTTCCATAACGGCGTTGATTTCTCCGTCGGTTAGAGTTTTTTCCGGCGATTGGAAGATAAGATGAAAAGCCAAGCTTTTTCTTTCCTCATTTTCATAAACCCCCACACCAGTAATGGTGTGGGGGTAAATATCAAACAAATCGGTGTCAATCAAAAGTTTTCCAGCCGTGTTTTCTATGACATCTAAAACATTTTCCACTTTTTCGTTAAGCAGAACAAAGACGGCAATATCTCTGACGATAGCCGGATATTTAGAAATCGGCTCGTATTCCGCCGCCTCATCAGCCAGCTTGACCAGTTCGTCAAAATCAAACTCAAAAGAATTGGTGTCTATGTGGCCTATTGTCTTGCCGTCGGCTTGGACTTCCGCCACCTTGTTGTCGTGATCTTTGTAAAAAAAATCGTCTATTCCTAAACCGTTAAGCAACTCGTCGGCCACGCCTTTCATCTCGTAAAAGTCGGCCTTGTTGCTTATGGCGCCTATAGCCATTCTTTCTCCACTTTTGGAAAAAATTTTTTCCAACTCAAAAATTTTTATATTTTTAAAATATTTGCTGTTTTCTTTAATGTTAGCCTCAAGCCCGCTCGTCAAATTCGTTCTTAAAAATTTCTTGTCTTGGGAAGGAGGATTTTGCAGTTCCCAATCCCCGCTTTTGGCAAAAGAATAGTTATAAACTTCAAAAAATCCTAAACCAACCATTATTTTTCTCGTTATTGAAACAAAAAGCAAGGCGTCGTTTCTCTTGGGCGGAACAAGCAAACCCTCCGGCGATTTTTCCTTTATCTTTTCGTAGCCATAAATGCGGGCGACTTCTTCTGCGATATCTTCTTTAATTTTTAAATCCGGCCTTTCCGACGGAACGCCGACGGAAAAAACTTCTCCCCGCCCGCCATCGCTACGCTCAGGCGTTGCAGGCAGGCTTTTTTTGCTTATTTCCATTCCCAGCCGATTTAAAATATCCGTTATTTCTTTTTCGGGAATTTTCACCCCCAAAATTTTTTCAAAATCGCTTTCTTTGACAAAAATAATTTCTCTTTCTTTCGGTTCCGGCAAAGAAATTTTCGCATTCAGTTTCAAAATGGCGGCAATGTCTCTTATCACTCCCAAATAATCAATATAATCATAAGCGCGGTTGGGTAAAATTTTAGCGTCAAGTTCGTAATCGCCGTTTTTCGGCTCCACCGATTCAACTTCCTGCGAATGCATAGTCAAAAGTTCGGCCAATTTTTCCGGAGCCGGCAGTTTTTCGTCAAAATGTTTTTGTATCCAGTTGTATGATATGTTCATGTTTTTTATCGCTCCGAAAATCAAATTTTGCTCTGACTCGGCTAGCCACCCACACCAGTCATTCGCAAAATTTATTTTCTTCGCTTTATCTAAAACTGTTTCAAAAATCTCAAATCGCCGGAATAAAACAGCCTGATGTCGTCAATTTTGTGTTTTATCATCGCCAATCTGTCCACGCTCATTCCAAAAGCAAACCCTTGCCACTCGTTCGGATCAAGCTTCATATTGTCCAAAATTTTCGGATGAACCATCCCCGCTCCGGCAATTTCCAGCCATTTATCTTTAAACTTCATATCCACTTCCACCCCCGGCTCAACGAACGGGAAATAACTGGCGCGAAATCTGATGTCTATATTATCGTCGTCAAAAAATCTTTGCAAAAATATTTTTATGACCGCCTTAAGGTTGGCTAGATTTGTTTTCCTGTCCACCATCAACCCCTCAATCTGATAAAACTGCGTTTCGTGAGTGGCATCGGTGGCTTCCATTCTGAAAACCCGTCCGGGCGATATTATCCGAAAAGGCGGCTGGTTGCGCTCCATATATCTTATCTGCACTGAAGAAGTATGAGTGCGAAGCAATAATTTTTTTTCATTATTTTTGAGATTTGAGATTTGAGATTTGAGTTCATTTTGGCGAAGCCAAAATGTGTCCTGCATCGCTCGCGCCGGATGGTCGGCGGGAATGTTTAGGGCGTCAAAATTATAATATTCTGTTTCCAATTCCGGCCCGTCGGCTACTTCAAAGCCCATAGACTGGAAAATGTCGCCAGCCTTATCCATCGCCTGCGTCAAAGGATGCAAATGCCCTCTTTCCATCTTCTTGCCCGGAACGGTCACATCTATATTTTTTTTGTTTTTATCAGCCATTGTTGATATGCAACCATAATAACTGTTTTTTAGTTTTTTTCCAAGGAAAAAGAAAAGTCCAGCCCTCCCGTGCTGAACTTTGTTAAATTGTTTATATTTATATTTATTCCTTACAATATTTTATGTATTGTTTTTACACCGCCACTGCCGTGTTGCTGCCATTTAATTTGGTGACCATCACTTTTGGCAGGACTACAGTTTTAACATTGCAGAGATTTACTCCCAGTGGGCAACTATTGCAATCGTTCTTTTTTACCACCACTTTGATGTACTTATACCTCTTGTCTGTAAAAATTTTATTACTAAACCCCGTTTCGCTTTGGATTGCTTTCATAATACACCCAATAATCCCGTCATCACTCTTACTAAAACAAGAACATTTTAACTCTATTGGATTTTTTTTAGTCCCCAAAACAGGTTTAGACATAAATTCTCCTTTTCTTCAAAACCTCCATTTAGTTAAACCCCTATCACGCTTTACTCCATCAAAAAATAACTAAACAGACCCCCTTTCTCCTTCCTCCAAAAATTTTAAACTACCAAAATAATATAAGGAATATAAAATATTTTAAAAGGCCAATTTAAACTAACTGCATTATATCAAAAAAATAAAACAACGCAATAGGTTGCTCGGTAAGTTCAACATATAAATGCAACGCAACGAAAACTTTTTTGTGGGGGAAAAGGATTTCGCAAAACCGAGACTAATTTTTTGGTGGGAATTCGGGTTTGGATTCCGCCCGCAGAAAGGGGTCTGGGGAATGAATGCGGGCGGGCTTTTTTCGCTTTTATTTCGGTGCACTAAAAACTAATTAACTATCTTTTTTACAAACTCAAGATATTTTTCTGCCTTAACCTTATACTTTTCATCTTTCTTGCTTAACATAAAGAAATAAGGAGCCATTATCATGGCACCATAAAGTAGATAAAAATCTTTCAGATTTTTATCTAGGTAGTCGCCAGCGACCTTGTTAACGCCCTCTAAATAGGCATTGTAGGCACTTTCGCCAGATAAGGCGTAAATATCGCTGGCAATCCTAAAAATATCAATATCAAAGGTTCCAATTCGCCAGTTATCCTTTGGTGGATAAGCATCAATAAATCTGAGCTCGTGATTTGAATAAAGAAGATTTTCCGAATTACAATCAATACACACAAACAAATTTTCCTTTGTAAGTGTCTGAAAATTTGTTTTATTTTCCTGTAAAATTTTATCAAATAAAGCCAAACTTTTATTTGAGACTTCAGCCGGAAAATCTTTTTCGTTTAACATCCAACTTGTTAGACCTTTTCCTCGCTCAATCATTTCCTCGTACCAATTTAAGCTAGTTTCTGGCAAAAAATCTTTTGGAATTGCCAGTTTAATTTTTGCAAAAGATTTTCCAATATTTTTGTATTCATCAAGTGTTAAATTGTTTGCATACAAAACATCCGTGAAAGTACCAGACAAGTCCTCTTTGTGCATGACAATAACAAGTTCATCGTCATCATTTTTTGGTTCTAATAATTTAACAGTCCCATTATCAACCACTGCTACTTTAAGGTTGGAGTATATTTTTGAGTTCAAAAAATGATTGAATTCAAAATCTTGGCGAATAAAATTTATTCTTGAAAGACCTTTAGAAAGGTCTTTCATATCAGTATTCCACCACTCATTATCTCTCTTGTAAAATTTGAGAACGATATTATCTTTATCAAAAATAAAAACTCGCGAAATAACAGTTTCTATCATTTTGGGCGTGGTGGAAAACCCCTCTATCTTGCCGTCCTTAATTAAATTAAAAATTTCATTGTCCATAATTATTTTTAGACAATTTGCTCAATTGATCTTGTCGCTCGATTAAAGACAACTTGCTTTTCAAGATCACGAAATGCAACGGTCAATAAAATTTTATCCTTTTCATCCGTTTGAAAACCTGTAATTTTTACCTGCTCTCCAAAAGATGGTGAGTTATATTTTCCAACATTTTCAATTCCAAAAACATCGTCAATTAGGTGGGTAACTATTTCAAAATGTGAGACTGCTAAAATTTGAGGCGTAGTCGCGTCTGATCCATCGACGTTTTTGATTTTGATTGACCTAATGAGGTACTCCATCGCTCTATACAGTCTCTTTTTTTTCTTTTCGTGTGGTTCAATAATGTCAGGACGATTTTTGTGCATTTCGTGTTTATAGTGGTCTTCCGCAATTTTTTCTTGGTCAGAATTTAGTTCTATCACACGCTCTATAAACGCTTCGCGATTGGCAATTTTACTTTGTCCAATTGCGTCTATTGCTCTTTTATTTTCCGTTGGTATTTCCGCACCTTGCGCCACAAAATCTAACGTTCCCTCGGCTCTAGGTTTTGGTGAGTGAAAAAGATGTATAGGATTTTCGTCAGAAAAGAAGTCGTCCTCTTTCAGTTTTTTTCCTGTTTCAATTGCTCCAGCAACTCCTTTATCAGTTAAATCGTGCCCCTCATCTTTATAGTGAGGTTCTTCGTGTCGCATTAAAACGACCTTAAACAAAAGTTTTGGTTGGGCTTCTTTTTTCTCAATATTTGGAGGTTGTTCCATAACATTTTGTATTTTATCATTATTTGCGTCGAAATAAAAGTGAAAGCAGCCCGCGTGGATTCCTCCCCAGATCCCTCCTCCGCGCGGACAAAATTCAAAAAACAAATTAGTCTCGTTTTTGCCAAATCCAAATCCCCAGAAAATAGTTTTCGCAAAACTTCGGCTGATTTGTTTTTGAATTTGGATGTCGCAAATGGAAAAGGAGGGGTTTGGGGAGGAATTTTCCATTTGCTCCGCTTTTTTCTTTTGGCGAAATTCGGGGCGGGCTATTTCTTTCCTAATTCCCCTATGATGTAGTCCACCCAATTTTGATACCAATACCAAGTTTTAACCACCATAGCACCGAAACCCTTGTTTTGATTTTTTCCGTCGTGCTTTTGCCAAAAACGAGTATGTTGGTACATTCCAAAATCTTTAAATCCAGCATCCTTAACTTTTTGAATTACCAATGTTGGTGAAAACTTTTGCTTTTCAGTTTCTTCTTTTATCCAGTATTCTTTTGTGATATTTTTTGCTAGCTTAGATTTTGGATCAAGAAATTCAATCACGCGATCGGCTTGACCCTTTCGTTTTGCTAAAACTTTTGCGAACAAGAGCCGATAGGCAAACCTATCGCTTTTAATTTCTGCTTCTGACAATTTATTATCAAAATCTGCAACGTATGAAATTACATTTTGAGGAATCATACCCTCCTTATCTTTAATGGTTTTTGATTGCAAATAATCAAGCTCCGCAAACTGCAAACTTAGAGCAAGATTCTTATCCAAGCCATATTTTTCCCCATGAAGTTTTTTAAGGTAAAAATTGAAGTTCAACGCACATGCTTGGTATCGAGCAGATAGATAAGAATCAAGGCCATTTGCTTTACGGTGCTCAATTTTATTTCGTAAACCAATTAGAAAGACGAGGTTGTTGGATGTGTCTTTGTCGAGAGGAGATTCATTTTTTGATATACATTCCTTCAAATCCCAGTATTTAATACTGCCGTCTGGATTTTTATCATACTTCTTATGCTTCCCGACCTTTGTATAATAACGGTAGTCTACACCTTTCATTCGATAGTGAGCATGTAAAAGATACGTCCACGCAATTAGCGAAAGAACAATGAAGCTCTCTGTTTTGAAGGAAATAAGTGGGTTATTGTAAATTTGTACGGCAGAAAGCAACGCTTCGCGTGCTTTCATTATCAAATCAACTTTTTCGGAATAAATACTTCTTGTCATAAAAGATGTGGATAACTGGCTGTTGCATACTTTCTAATTACTTTCTATAATATCATTATGATTACAAAAAAGCAAAAGCAAGTTTTCGATTTCGTTAAAGCATACCATGTCAAATATGACTACGCCCCCTCTCTTGATGATATCAAGAGAAAATTCAAACTTGCCTCTGTTTCCACAGCTCACTATTACATCAAAAAATTAAAGGAGGCTGGTCAGCTCAATAAAGAACGAAACCAACCTCGTTCTGTCGTTCTTAGGGGTCGCGAGACAATGGTAAAAATCCCTTTTTGGGGGATAATCGCAGCCGGTGAACCAATAGAAGTAATCGAAAATAGAGAAACTATTGCTATCCCAAAAAGCAGGATCCCAAAATCAAGCGAAGTATATGCCCTCCGAGTACAGGGCGACAGCATGATTGATGAGGGCGTAAATGACGGAGATACGATTTTAATAAACAAACAGAATACTGCTGAAAATGGCGATAAGGTGGTTGCATTACTTAATGGGGATGAAGCGACCCTTAAAACCTTTTATAAAGAAAAAGGACATATTCGATTACAACCTGCAAATAAAAACTACAAGCCGATTATAATTAAAAGCGGGCAACAACTAGCTTTGCAGGGCGTTTTATTGGATGTTATAGAGACCGAAAAAACTGGACAATCAATAGAACCATTTGCTCATTCGATTGAAAAAAATATCTGGTCGAGCGGAGTAATCTTTGAAAAAATAAAACCTTATTTTGAAGACACTAATTTTGTTCTATATCATGGTGATTGTTTAAATGTTTTGAGTCAATTGCCAGCCGATTCTGTTGATATGATATTTGCTGACCCGCCCTACAACCTTTCAAATAACGGTTTTAGTCTCCATGCCGGTAAGAGAGTTAGTGTGAATAAAGGCAGTTGGGATAAAAGTAAGGGTTTTAGAGATGATTATGATTTTCATTACAAATGGCTTGAAGCGTGTAAAAGAGTTTTGAAACCAGATGGTTCGCTTTGGGTCAGTGGGACATATCACTCTATATACCAATGCGGTCATGCGCTTCAGGCACTCGGATACCATATCTTAAATGATATTGCATGGTTTAAACCAAACGGCTCACCAAATTTGAGTTGTCGTTATTTTACAGCTAGCCACGAGACTTTGATTTGGGCTCGAAAAGATAAAAATGCAAAACATTTTTTCAATTATGCTTCCATGAAAAATGGAGATTGGTCGGAAGATTTTATTAAAAAGCCGAATCTGCAAATGCGTTCAGTGTGGGCAATTTATCCGCCTAAAAAGTCGGAAAAGGTCTTTGGTAAACATCCGACACAAAAACCCGTTGAGCTTCTGAGGAGAATTATCCTTGCATCAACAAAACCAAATGCTGTTATTCTTGACCCTTTCGCGGGAAGTTCAACAACCGGGATTGCTTCAACGATACTAGGCAAAAGAAAATTCATTGGAATTGATACTGAACGAGAGTTTTTAGATATTTCAATAAAACGATTTGCGGAAGAAAGCATGACCTAATATCTTAAAAGTTATATCAATTAAAACCTGGCACTGCAGCTTGGAGCACTTCTGTGTAATGTTTCTTTCCGTCAATATAATCTCTTAATGTGATAAGAAGGTTACGAAACATATATGCGCCCGGGGTAATTTTCTCATTCTTACAGAAAAGTTCAATGACCATAGCCACATAATCAAGTGAGAGCGTATAGGATTGGTCCAAACGAGCATAGCGAGTGGTAATTTGCTCAACGGTTTCAAGTTGATAGTTATTTCGTTCCTGGATAGAAGAAAAAGGAGTTGTGCGTTCATAATAGTCTATATAATATTCGACAATTTCACGCACTTCCTTTCTATATTCTGGAACTTTCAGCAATAAATCAACGACCCAAAAAGTATGTGTCGGTGGGCGGAGTACTTTATCGAAACCCGGAATAAGAATCTTTATTACAAAATCAATGTCTGGTCTTGCCCCGCGATTACCCTGAAATAGTCCGACCATGGTACCATCCTTTGTCTTATATGTTTTGAAAGCTTCTTTGGGCATACCCTTAACAGACGCTTTCATTTGTCTAAGATTTTTACCGTCAAAGTAATTTGTATTATAGGATAAGGAAGGTCGTTGCATTACTGTAATCTAGCACTTTACCGAAAGAAGATCCACTATAAAAGTGATCCACAGAAAAAATTAGAGATAATGAAAGATATTCTGTATAATCTTATTGTGATTAAACAATATGAACAAAATCAAAACTTACACCGCAACGATTAAGGTCATTTTTGAAGCTCACGAAAAAGAGATCCCTCGTTTAATTGCTAAAGACATGGCGAATGTTCACAGCGGAACGAGAGGGGCCAATCTATATACATATGGCGAATTGAAAACACTTACTGAAAAAACCGAACCGAAGAATAAGACCACAAGAAAATCAAACTCATAATCTATTCCCTTTTTCGAAAGGAACAACTTCAAAATCGAAAAGATTTGCCCAAAGTGCCGAATTCTTGTTTGGTTTTTTGAGCGCACGCGGTTTTAACTTGTAACCAGGATAACGAATTCCAATGCGTGGTTTTGCAAGCGTCCCTTCCACGACAAACAAATATGAACCGACTGCTTTCGTATGATACGGGAGTAGCGCGTCCGCGAGATGCTTAAAAATATACGAATCGCCAGGTATATGTATTTCTCTTATTTTTGCCATATTATTTGATGAAAAAATCGAGTGGCTTTTTATAAATCTTCGCAAATTCTTTCAACTGCAAAACATCAAACCGCCTCTGTCCCGATTCAATTTTTGAAAGGTAAGACTGCGTTTTGCCAAGTTTCTTTACAACTTCAACCTGTCCAAGTCCAGCCTCAATACGCGCTGTTTTCAAGCGTTCAACGATTGCATTATGGTCTTTTGTATATATTGCTCTAGGCATTACATTGTTAGTATAGTATTCCATTGTGCTATATTCCAAACTGCCATATAATGTATTTATGACTAAGCCCGCCCGAAATTCGCCAAAAGAAATCAGCGGAGCAAATGGAAAATTCCTCCCCAAACCCTTCCTTTTCCATTTGCGACATCCAAATTCAAAAAAAAATTAGTCTCGGTTTTGCGAAAACTATTTTCTGGGGATATGGATTTTCGCAAAACCGAGTCCGCATTTTGCCCCGCCACACTGCCCGAACACTTGGAGGGCAGAACCCCAAAAAGAAAAATGTCCTTTCCATTTTAGAAAAAATCCACCCCCGCGAAAATCAGAAAAAGCAAGGAACATTTTTTTTGGGGGTTCTGCCGAGGCTTTGCGAGGCGGTGGTGGGGCGATTCATTCAGCGATTTTGAAAATAGGTGCGAGCTTGGTAAAATAGAGACACCAAAACAGAACTTAATGGCTTTGAAAAAGCCGTTAAGTTCTGTTTTGGTGCCGGGGAGAGGACTTGAACCTCCACAGGGTTTCCCCCACCAGCTTCTAAGGCTGGCGCGTCTGCCATTTCGCCACCCCGGCTTTCGTTCGCTGCCTCGTGAGCTTGTCTGCCAAAGAGGCAGAGGATTCGGTCACAGATAAATTGCTACGCAATTTTCTGTGACCCCGCCTCATAAAATTTTTGAAACAAAAATTTTCTTCCGGCTTTCGAATCCCTCACTCGCCAAATCGCTTCGCTCTTTGCCTCGTGAGGGATTCGAACCCCCGACCATCTCCTTAAGAGGGAGCTGCTCTACCAACTGAGCTAACGAGGCGAATTTTAAAAACACTTTAAGAATAAAGAAATTTGGGCTTAAAATCAAGCAGTTTGCCGGTGGTGGGACTCGATTTTCTTATGGAAAATCCCGCGGAATGACTTGGGTCATTCCGTTCGAGTCCTTCTATTTATAAAGTTCGTTCCGAACATTTGCCTGAGGTGGGACTCGAACCCACATGGGCTTGCGCCCATAACATTTTAAGTGTTACGTGTATACCATTCCACCACTCAGGCATTATTGAATTTTTAGGCGCGGGCGGGAATCGAACCCGCGAATGGCGGTTTTGCAGACCGCAGCGTTACCACTTCGCCACCGCGCCAAAATTAAATTTTAACATTGCCGATCTTCAGCTCAACTTCCCAGCTTCTATCCAGCTCAAAAAACACCGACGGCAAAAACTTCATCCTCGTTTTCGCCATAAGATAATTTTTGAAAATGGAATTCTTTTTGTTGAGACTGGCCAAAATTTCCCTCTCTTTATTTTTCGGAAAAACACTGACAAGAAACTTGGCCGTCCGCGAATCATCCGACAACTCCGTTCTGGTCACAGTCACCATCGCTTTCGGGTCAACCTCAAATCTTACGAAAGAAGCGCCAATTTCAGCCAATAACGAAATCAGTTTCTCTTTTTTCTTCATTTTCGCCCTGTTCATTAAGTTATTATGCATTGTCTTGACCTTATTTTCAAGTCAGCCAATTAAACATTTAATTTTTATTTGTCAAGCCTTATAAAATCTCAATTTTTTGGTAAACTTCTGAAATGAATGAAAAATTGCTGAAACCTTACAACCCGAAAGAAACGGAGGGGCGGATTTACAAGCTTTGGGAAGAAAGCGGGTATTTTAATCCTGACAATTTACCCGAAAGAAACGGCCAGTCGTTTACCATTGCCCTGCCCCCGCCTAATGTGACCGGCGCTCTGCATATGGGCCACGCCTTAAATGCCACCATCCAAGACATTCTTATTCGGCAAAAAAGAATGCAAGGGTACAAAACGCTTTGGATTCCCGGCACCGACCATGCCGGAATCGCCACCCAAAATG
>Ga0209417_1006495_pt1 | contig 11907 bp, 2 predicted proteins | sample RifGroF2_FD_184002 | JGI IMG/M metagenome (GOLD analysis project Ga0209417, IMG submission 184002) | Groundwater microbial communities from Rifle, Colorado, USA - Groundwater F2 (SPAdes) (version 2) | ecosystem: Environmental > Aquatic > Deep subsurface > Groundwater | place: Rifle, Colorado... | reverse complement strand
AATGGCTCGTCAAGCCATTTTTAACGTAATAAAATTTAAAAAAATAATTTTTCTTGCAGTATCATTTCATGCGTTGGCTTGTCAGCGTTGGCTCTATCAGGGCGATTCGGTTTAATAGCACCTAACGGTACCTGCGCTGGCACAGTTTTTTTTACCTTAGACCTATCGCGCATGCCCGTAGGGCTAGCGTTATCATAAAAAAAAAAATTGTGCTACGCGCAGTGTTGTAGCCATGTGCATTATTCTTACAATATTTTTAATTTCATTTTCTCTATTAAAAAAGCGTAGAAGAAAAATTTTGAAAATGTTAGCATTACAGGCTCTTCCCGAAACCTGACTTTGTGTGTTAGCTTATGGGGTTTCGGGATGTGCCTGTAATTTAAGATGATTTATTAGATTAATATTTTACAAATCTTCCTATACTTTTATTATCTTTATTTGTTAAGCAAACCACATACACACCACGTGGAAACCTCTGCACATTAATTTTAATATAGTTTGTGTTTTTATGTATTATTTCGCTGTGTAATGTTTTTCCAAATAAATCAGTTATTAAAATTACTGAATTTTGTAGGTTTTGAATAGTCGCAATACTTACAAAATCAAGAGCAGGATTTGGGAAAATATTCAAATCTGAGATATGAAATAGCAGTTCTGAAATATCATTTGTTGTATCGCAATTTGGCGGGTAGCCATCGCAACCCAGGCTGTCGGTTTTTACAACCCACATTTGTTGGGGTTGACCGGATTGGTTACTCCAACCACACATGATAAAACCATTATCGTGTGTTTTTTTAACAGTTTCTAAAATGCCGACTGTAGTATAGGCTGTATCATTATTATAGGGGTAATAAACCCTATGCCATTTTTCATTGCCGAGGGAATCTATTAGTAATAAACCGGAACAATATCTGTCTATATATGGTGGTAAGGTTGTTGTGGTGTCAATTTTATTAAATAATACAGCTATATCGCCGTTCTCATATTCTTCAACTATTTTAAAGATGGTTGAACCACCAAAAGAATACTGCCTGTCCCATTCTACCTCCATATTTTTATTAAATTTCATCAGCCGCCCATTATAAAGTTCCCATGCTTCGTTCCATAAAAAATTCACATAATTGCCTGAAACTAAAAAGCCTGAATCTTTGGTTGCAATTAAACCATTTACACCCTTATCATCGTAATCAGGGTGACCATAGTGATTATGCCATAACTGGTTGCCGGCTGTGTCGGTTTGCACTAAGTACCAATCGCGTTGCAGTTGTGTAGTTGTATAAAAACTGCGGGTACTGCCGCCTAATAAAATTTTTAAAGAATTGTTTATTGAAATTTTAAAACCTTGTTCATAAGAATACCCACCATAATTTTTTTTCCAAATAAAATTACCGGAAGTGTCTGTTTTAATTAATAAAAAGTCAGTATTATTATTTCCTGTGTAATTTGCTCCTAATAAATAATAATTATTCTTAAAATAAAAGCAATCCTGTGCCGCAGAATAGTTCGTGTCTGTCATAAAAGTTTTTGTCCAGATTGTATCAAAAAGAGAATTGAATTTATACAAAAGTACTGCGTTATTATTTGCACCTGACTGGGTAAGTGACCCTGCTAAAATATATGTAGAACTATCTGCTTTTTTTAAAGAATTTGCTAAGCCATGATATAAATTATAACCCTGCTTTGTATATTTTTTTGTATTTTTAATATTTCCTAACGTGTCTGTTGTTAAAATTAAATGAGATAAGGGACTCCCCCCCCCTCCAACAAAAACATAGCCTGAATCTAAAACTACAATGTTTCTAATTACAGGAGATGTATCCTGATAATTTTTATTAAACTTTATACTTTGAGTAAATCCAAGTACAAAATTTATTAAAAAAGTAAACAAAAATATGTATTTCATATATTTTAATAAAAAGCAAGCCCTGCATATTGCAAGGCTTGCAAATGAATATTAATGGTTGATAATAATTTTTTTGGAGTATGACTTGTCCCCTAAAGACAAATGATAAGTACCGTTAGCAAAGCTCCTGACATCTATAACCAATGTGCCAGATGATGTATTTACAGGTATTGCTTTAATTAATTTACCATCTGAAGAAAACATTTTAATATTTTTTCCTGTCTTGTTTTCTGCACAGGAATATTTTATCGTAATACTTTCTTTTGCCGGATTTGGGTAAACAGAAATAACATCAGGCAGTTTCAGTTTGTTTTTTGTCCCCGTAGTTTTTTTCCCGTCATAAGTATGCTTTTCATTGCCTCCGGTTTCAGGGTATTGTATAACTCCCAAATAATTTGCAATGCCTGCTTTCCATAACATCACTTGAGCGTCAACTGTTGCCAGTTCTGATGTTTCCGCAAGCCCTTTTAAGAATAAGGAATCTTGTGCTATTATGCTGTTTTTTAAACTGTCGGGTGCTTGCGCTACTTCAATTACAATACCTTGCAGGGTTACATAATGTTCAAGCTCATCCTGTATGTTTTCGGGTAGGCTTGGTATTTCTGCCTGTAGTGCATTTAATACTGCTATTGCTTCGGTATACCTTTCTTTAGTTATGAGCATGGGCAATACCTGCATTTTAGCAGTATAGTTTTGCTCATTTTGTAAAAGATAAATAAGCGAATCGGTTTTATCTGTAACAGAGTCGAGCAGGGCATCTTGTATTATTTGCCCCAGCAACAGCCCACGCTCCCACTCAAAGTGGCTTAACCAATGCTCTTTTTTAACACGGGCATTTACCCCGTTTTGTACTGCTAGTAGCGAATCTATTAAATACTGCGACAGATTCAAGTTTGGTATTTCTGCCACAGGCTTTGCAGGCAGGGGAGAGCTAGCAAACAATACACCGGCCTTAGGTAACGGATTATAAATAGTATCTTCCATAAACGCGAGCAACACCGTATCGCTCAGGTAAGGAGCTATACTGCCCAAAACGTTACAAAGCGAATTGTAGGTTTGTTCCGTTACATTTTCTACCATGTTTAACAGGTTGGCTGTGTTGCCCCCGTCCACAAGCTGATTATAAACGACCGTAGAATCTGTAAGCATTTCTGCAAGGGAGTCTAAACGAGGCATGCCACCGGAAATTGAAATGGTTTGATTAGGACTTGGAGGGCATTCATCGTCATAAACAAAATTAGTACCAGACGTCCACTGCGTAAACACATTGCTGCTATGGTCTTCGTTAAAGTCGGTAATGTCGTCTTCGGTGTGGTAGTAGTAAGTGTAATTTGCACTTGTATCGTTTGTAAAAAATGCTTTTTGAGAAAAGCCGGGAATCGTGCATTTATTTGTATAAAAAACGTTACGTGCAGATGTTCCTTGGTTACCTTGCGCCCCTGATATTGAACTTTGCACAATCGGGCTAAAAGAAGTCAACTGGTAGTTTGGAACAGATATGTCAACAAGGTTGCCTTGTGTTTCATCTTCTGCGCCAAATTTGCTGCAAAGAATTTGCGTTTTACCATTATCGCCAAAAGCAGAGATAGCAGCAATAGATATATTTTTAAGCTCATTGCCATATATTTGATGTGCGATATCGCTAGTATTTGAAATTATAATACCTGCCTGCCCATCATAAAATTTATTATTATTTACAGTATAAGTATTGCATTTATTAATATAAACACCATAATTTGTAGTATAATAAGGAGGAGGAAAAGAAGGGTTCAACATTGCAGGGTTACCTAAGTACTGCAAAAGGAATCTATTTTTAATAATGGTTGGATGGATAGTACTACCTTCAGCAAGAATAGCCCTGAAATTGTTTAAAACTTTTGTTTGAGCAATTCTAAATGAACAACTTTTATCCGATAATGCCCTAACCCCATAAAACAAACCCGAAAAACTACTGCTGTCAGCAGCATTAAACGGATTTCTATCCACCAAAAAATTAGAATTAAAAGAAACAATACCACTGCCAAGGTTTTCAGCATAATAAGTATGCCCGTGCCCGGAGTGTAATGGAAATGTATGTTTAAAATCGCAACCATAAAACATAATTTGTTTTTCGATACCGTCTAAACGAACAAATTGTTGCGGGAACAGGCTTGGGTCATTCAATAGGGCATTTGTTTCAAAAGTTACATTTAGAAACGAGGAAGCGTCTCTGTTTAGAGTTTCCAAGCCTTTGCTTGTATTAAATTTAAAAGCTGTAACATTATTTTTAAAGCTACAATTATTAGCAGATACGACAGCACTATTAAAAGCATCAATACCAATCATTGCATCTTTAATAATTGAGCCACTCTGTACTTGAACAAATGCAGTATTGTAGCGGTTGGTTGTTGAATTATAGATTTGGAATGGTACCCAATTCGGAGGGCCAGTATTAATCCCACGTGCAAAAATGCCTTTCCACATATTGTTACATTCCGTTAATCCAGAAAGAGTAGAGTTATTAATTACCAATTTACCTCTTGGGTAAACATAAATTCTCCCTTCAGAACCAAACTGTATATGACGACCTGTAATAATTAGTGTGGCGTCTGAGTTCACATAAATTGTAGTATCAATTGTATAATCTTCTGCAGGAGTATCCCAGTTTTCGGTTGTGTTATTGAGTATGGTAGTAATAGGTGGAGGATTTGTATAAATGCCAGAAACTGTTACATTAGCAATCGTGACACAACCATTGGCATCGGTTACAGTTACCTGATATGCGCCTTGAGCAAGGTTAAATATTGATGAAGAGTCTGTATTTGTAAAAACAGCACCTGTTGACCAAATAAACGAAAAAGGGGAAGCCCCTGAGGCGTGAATTGAGGCAGACCCATCAAGACCAAAGCATGTTTCAGAAGAAGAAGATAAAACAACGTTTATTGGGGGGTAGTTAAAGATTATAGCTGATATTTGAGTTGTACAACCATTCATATCTGTTGCAGTTAAATAATAATTACCAGATTGAAGATTATTAATATCTTCTGTTGTTGCTGAAAAATCATTTGGACCCGTCCAAAGAAAATGATAGGGCAATGTGCCACCAAAAGGTGTAATATCAATTTCTCCATTTGATTGCGAATCACAAGAATTCAGTACGTGGGTTTCACTAATTAAAAAATCAGACTCAATTATATTTATCGTGATTGTAGAAGAACAGTTTGCCTGATCTGATACATGCAACTCATAAGTGCCGGGACAAAGACCTGTTGCATTTGCTGTATTTTGTATATCTGGGTCATCCCAAATAATGTTATAAGGAGGCACGCCACCTGAAATATTTATATAAGCAGCACCATTACATTGATTACCACAAGAATGTTTTATACTGTCAATTGAAAGATGTAATGGAAAAACAGGTACTAATGGAGGTAAGCCACTTTTAACAAAATTAGAAAAAGTGTAAGCATTTTGAATAAAATTACAACCAGGGCATGGTAAATTCGGATTAAGAATACGATGTAATTTCTGTGTGTTGCCGGTTGCAATATAAAGTAAACTATCCGGCCCCATTTGTATTGAATATGCATTATTTACATTAATTGTATCAATGGGAATAACGTTTGATGGATTGGAAATATCATATTGAATAATAAAACCACCCATTTTACTAACATATAAATATTTGTCGTTGGGGGAAAATTCAATCCCATAAGTGGTGCTTGGGAAAGGAACAGAAGCAACTATATTAGACATAACACCTGAAGAAGGATTAAAATTATAGATTTCAAATTTATTATCCAGAGCAACTGCAATCAAGGTGCCATGATGTGAAGCCTTCATTGCTCCTATGCTCGGAGACCAAACAGAACCAACAGAATATAACTGAGGAGATAGGGGAATACCATTACTGTCTGCTCTGAATATATAAAACATGTTTGAATTATCCGTGTGGGCAATAATCCAAAAAGCAAAATCGTTATAAACAGGCACGATAGTAAATCGCTCTTTAACATTATTGAGGAGCAGGTTGTTTTTTGTAGTAACTTTTCCACAATTGTTATTATAATCCATATCAACAACAGAATATCTTAGTCCATATTGACCAAGAGGTATGTTGTCGGAAGGGTCAACATCGGGATGACCGCCGGCATCAGCAGTTATAATATAGAAAGTGTTATCAGAGAAAGATTTTGGAAGAATAGCGACACCCTGTGTAGATGAACCGCCTCCCCCGATACCGTCTCCATTGTCCATAAGAGTACCGCCTGGGACACAATTACTCCAAACCATATCCCCATTTGTATAAAATAACTCTGTCCCTGAAATATTAGAAATAGAAGCACAATTTTCTGCTGTCCACATGCTTCCCGGAACATAGGTTGCAAATGGCGAAAACCTTATTTTATTATAGGAACCGAAATCCCACCAATTATTAAATTTTGGTGTACAGTTGCAAGTAATCGTAGTGAATGTTGCTGAACCGCTTACAATACCGGAACAATTCGGAGGACATGAAATACCTGTCAAATTAAAAGTAGTACTGCCAGTTGGTGGAGTTATAGTTAATGCGTAAACTGAATCAGTTATACCAGTTATTGTTTGAGGTATTCCATTTAGTGTATATGATAAATTAAAAGGTGGATTGCCCTGAAGTTGTATATAAATAATGGCTTCACTATTTGCACAAACCTGTTGGGAAGAAGATGCTATTATTGTAGCTGTTGGTTCTGATATATTAATTATTTGTGTGTCAGATGTATCGCAACCATTAGCATTGCAAACTATCAAATACACTGAAAAAGTGCTTATGCCTGACGGAAAATTTACAATTGGATTCTTAGAACTACTACTAGTCCCATTGACAAAATTTACAGAAGGGCTAAAAACCCAATTCCATGAAGTAGCAGGAAAGCCAGAACTAATGTCCGTAAACGTATAATTTGTATTAGTTTCAGTACAATAAAAATCATATTGTGTTGTAATATTTGCTACTGGCAACAATGTTTGCAAACATTCTAAAGCAGCATGTGCATTTACCCTCCCAGCACCTAAAGTGCCAACTGGATAATTAGGGTTATTGGAATAAATATTATCAGCAGTTGATAAAAGGCATTGTTTAATTTCTGTCGCTGTGCATGTCGGACAGTAAGATTTCATTAAAGCACAAACTCCTGAAACTATTGGTGCGGCCATTGAAGTTCCACTATTTATAGCAAATGAATTAATTGGTGCTGCCATTGTGCTGTAAATATTTTTACCTGGAGCCATAATATCTAAAAAACTACCATAACAAGAAAACGTTGTTTTTTTATCAAAACTATCTGTTGCTCCAACTGCAATCACATTTTCATAAGATGCTGGATAATGATTTTCAGTAGCTAAATTTGGATTTTCTCCATCATTCCCTGCTGCGGCAATCAATATTATCCCTAAACTATCAGCAACATCAATAATATCAGACAAAGCACTATTGTTAATCAATGTACCCCAAGACATGTTAATTATATTAACATGTCTTGATATTAAATATTCGATAGCATGAACACCTGATATAATTGAAAACTCGAACGTGCCATCTGCACCAACTTTAACTGGAATATATTTTGCGTTCCAACCAACTGAAGCCATACCATAAATATTATTTGTGGTTGCACATGCAATTCCTGTAACATGAGTTCCATGTGAATACATTTCTAAATTAGAATCCACTTGTTGTGGGAGTGGATTATTATCATTGTTTGCTGCATCCCAACCAAAAACATCATCAACATATCCGTTATTATCGGTATCAATACCCGGACCTGTTAATTCAGCTAAATTTGCACTTATATTATTTTCTAAATCCTCATGGAAAAACATGATAGCATTATCAATAATGCCGACTTTAACATTGGGGCTGCCCTGTGTTAAAGACCAAGCACTATCTGCTTTTATTTTATAGAGATACCATTGTAAATTATTACTTATAGCAGAATCATTCGGTATAGTAACAGGAAAAAATTCACAAAAAGGTACTTTTTCAACATAGTCAAATTGATTCGTTCCTTTCAGCAAAATTATTAAACTGTCATTTGAAAAATTGTCTGAAAAAGTTATATTATAAATATTTTTTAATTTAGGAATAGTGTCACCTATTACTTTGAAAGTTTTTTCAATTTTTGTGATGCCTGCAATCTCAATAATTTCATGTAAGTTTTCTATGCTAGAAATTGGGATGTAACCAACATTCGCATCGTAAGTACCTAATGCATCTGGAAAATCATGTAGTGTTTTTGCTATAATTTTACCCTTTGGGAAATTATTTTTTGAAAGATTTTGTATTGCGATTGAAAGCCAACCAAACAAAGTAGGGTCATATTGAATTTTTATATAATAAGTACTACTTGGGATTAAATTATTTTTAAGTATTTCGATTGTTCCATTATAATAAAATTTTTCTGAAACAACTGTTAAGTTATTACACTCACCATTGTAAAGTGATAACTTGATTAAATTTGCATTCGGATTGTTTTGAGAATTCAAAACCGTAATTCTCATACTCGTTGAATCGGCAACAAATTTTATCCAGTATTCTGAACCAGTAACCTGTATGTCTTGAGGCAATGATTGATAATTGCCGGGTGTAATGACTTGCGCTGAAAAACAACAAGCTCCCACCGGGCAACTTGCTTTATACATCAAATAATAATTGCCATAAGCTGAACTATTATAACCTGTAACCTGTAAATAATATGTACCAGAAGTTGTACATGACCAACCATTGATGTATGATTCATAATTTGCACAGCCACCGCCATCGTCGTTATATGCGGCTGTAGTACAAGAACCATCTACGCCGTAAATTTTCAGGTAAGTGTCCCAACCTGCACTTGTGCCACAACTAAGCGCAGTTGCGCAGGTGCTGAAATAATATGTTGCACCTGCCACAGCATCAAATTTATAATAATTTGCGCCACCTTGTATTATAGAGTGTGTGACTGTTGATTGGCATTCCGAGCTTGGAGTTATCTCATAATCGGCTGTTGAACCTGTAAATTTCGGGTACAGATATAAGTTTCTTGTTTCAGAGTTTATCTGTCCGCAAGCATTGGTTGCTTTTACGTACCACTGCGCATTATCTCCGCACCAGGAAGCACTGTTGTATTCCTCAAAATCTATATCAATATATTTATTGGTATCACATTCATAGTTCAACCATTCAGCCCCATTCCATAAATAAAAAGTATAGGTAAAGGGATCTGTGCCGGTTGGAGTTTCCCATGTAAAATGTTTAAACTTGCCGGGTTGCACATAAGTATTGTTCGCCGGGCTTGTTAAAGTAAGTGTCGTAGGTGTTGCACAATGCTTGTATTGCAGAGAGTACGTACCATAAGCCGAACTGTTATACCCTGTAACTTGTAAATAATAAGTACCGCTTGTAGTACATGACCAGCCATTGATAAACGATTCGTAGTTGCTGCATGAGCCTCCATCGTCGTTATAGCTTGCCATAGTGCAACTGCTATTTGTTCCATAAATTTTTAAGTAGGTATCCCATCCGGTGTTTATGCCACAGCCTAATTCATTTGCACAAGTGCTAAAATAATATTTATTTCCTGCAACCGCTTCAAATGCGTAATAATACGCCTGCCCCTGTGTTAATTGTCTGCTGCCTGTTGTTTGACATTCTGAATCAATTGTCAGCGTATAATCTGCATTTGCGCTTGTGTGTTTGGGATACACATACAGGCTGCGTGTGGCTGAATTGGTATTACCGCAGGTATTTGTTGCTTTCACATACCATTGCGTTGTTATACCGCACCATGAGTTGCTACCGTATTCATTCAGGTTAAGGTCAAAATAGGTGTTGCTGCCAGCACTCCAGTTTTGCCATGAGGAACCATTGTAAAAATAAAAAGTAAAAGTAAAAGGCGTGTTCCCTGTTGTTGGCGCATCCCAAGTAAAATGAATGGTTTTACCGGGTTGTACTGTAGCATAATTTGCCGGAAAAGTCAACGCTGCTACACTCGGAACTATGCAGGGCAAAGTATAGGTTACGGTTTCTGTCCATGTAGAATTTTGTACATAAAGATACGTAGTATTGCATGTTCCGCTTGGGTAATCTCTTGCTACTTTTAATGTAAAAGGAACAATACCGTTTGAGTATGTACCGTTTGCAATGGTTGGGTCATCACCTGTAACTTCACAAGTTCCGGGACTGGAAACATTGCAATAGTAATACCCGTCATTATTGCTGCCACTCTGGAAGCCAATCCAACCGTCAGACCGCCAAGTCGGAGAAACAGCTACGTAAGTACACGATGAACTTGTTGCAGTTACGGTACTCCCTGTGGGAATTATCACATTCATGCTTTGCGAGAAAAACGAACTGTAATAGCAGGACGCAATATTGCCGGAAGAGTATGTATTGCTTGCTGTGGGGTCTATGGTTACAGGATAAATTCTTTCATCTGAAAGTAACCAGACAGTAGGAACAACAACAGAAATATAATACGCATTTCCTGTTTTTTCGAATGTGTATGCACCTAAAATTGCGCCTCTGTTTGAGGCAGAGAGATTATTCGTTTTATTTGTTTCATTTTTCTTTTCTGCAATTGCAGGTTCATTGTTGTTGTTGGAATTTGCAGACATGTCATAGTAAACAGGCAAATGAAAGCGACCTACAACAATTCCGTTTTCGTTTTTAATTTCCAAATCTCCCTGCCATCCATCAGATGTTTCTGTACCATTTTCTGATTTTACAAGTTGCCAGCTTTCGGGCATTTCAACTTTTTCTTTAAAAACAAGATATTTTTCTGTAGTAGTAAATGTTGGTTTTGTGTTCAGTATATAATCTATTTCTGTAAACCAATAATCGAATTTTTGTTTTTTGTCAATGCTATTCCAAACATTATTAAAGCGTATTTCATTATTGTTTTTTGAATACAATCCCTGCAAATTATTGTTAATATTTTTTGCAGAAATTTTACGAGTTTGGTTGAGTTGTTTGTTAAGTACGATTAATTCTGTTTCATGCCCAAAACTGATGTATTGTCCTTTTACCAAATACATATTTGTTTTTCCGGTTTCTATGTCAATAGAAACAGGCAGTTCGGTGTTTGCAATTTCGTAAGTTTTGTTATTCTCATTGTTGACTTGTGATTTCCCATCAATAGCAGACCATTCGCCATTGTTGTTTTTATAATGTATAGGTTTGTTGCTTTGCTGTTTTGTGAAAGTACCGTCAGGGTTTTGAAAAGTTTTGGAATGAGCGTCTCGCAAAGAAATTAGTTCTTCTTTTGATGCTGCATTTTTAGTGTTGTTTATTACAGCGGAAGCATTAACAGGTATAGCGTCTAATGTCTTCTGACCTTCTTTATTTGTATTAACAATTTGTTTTTGATTGTTAGTTGTTGCAATTGGTGTATTGTCTTTTTTTTGTCCAATGTTTTTTTTCCACAGGCTTTGGTTATTTATACTTTTCCCTATCATAGGGTTGCCTTTATTTGTTTGCGCTGTGGCAGTATTAATACAAACCAAAAATAAAAAAATACTTGCGAAGCAAGTAGTCAAAATTGAGGATAAATTCTTTTTCATAAGTTTACATTTTATTTGTTAATACTTTGGTACAAAAGGAAATTCAAATATTAAAATTCAAAATGGATAAATCAAAATTCAGGAACAGAAGTTTTCAACACATTCAGATATTTCACGAAAAAACTATTGTCTTTTACGGAGGGCTGAAAAAGCAACTCTTTGACGGTTGGGCATGTTGTTATCGTGCGATGGATGCCCAACCGACAATGTGTTGCTGTGGGTAGATTTTCAAAATTTTTGTGCGTGGGGTATCTTTTCATTGTCTTTTTTTTAATTATCTTTCAATGTCTTTTTTTCGTTTTTTTCATGTTCGGATTTTTTGGATGCATTGGCTACAACGTTCCCTGCGCTGGCACAGTTTTTTTTAAACTTGTATCTAAACCCAAAAGCCCGAAGGGCTCGCATCATAATTAAAAAAAATTGTGCTATGCGCAGTGTTACCAACT
>Ga0209417_1006494_pt1 | contig 11909 bp, 10 predicted proteins | sample RifGroF2_FD_184002 | JGI IMG/M metagenome (GOLD analysis project Ga0209417, IMG submission 184002) | Groundwater microbial communities from Rifle, Colorado, USA - Groundwater F2 (SPAdes) (version 2) | ecosystem: Environmental > Aquatic > Deep subsurface > Groundwater | place: Rifle, Colorado... | reverse complement strand
AAAAATATTATTTTCAAAAAATTGAAATTTTAAATATAAAAAGGTATAAAATTTTATTTAAGCATACATAAAATAAATTAAAAAATATTTTTTACAAAATTATTTTCAAAAAATTGAAATTTTAAATGTAAAAGGGTGTAAAATTTTATTTAAGCATACATTAAATTAAAAAAATATTATTTTCAAAAAATTGAAATTTTAAATATAAAAAGGTATAAAATTTTATTTAAGCATACATAAAATAAATTAAAAAATATTTTTTACAAAATTATTTTCAAAAAATTGAAATTTTAAATATAATTATATTATGAAAATATTAATTTATGGACTGCCAAAATATAAAAATAAATCCATTATCAATAAACAATAATGTTATTATATTTGATATTGAAAATAATAATAAAAAAAAAATATTTGATTTTAAATTGATAATTAAAAATAATAAAAAAATATATAATTTTATAAACAAATGCGTATTGGAATATGGGAAAATGTTGTACGAAGGTTACACACGAGGAACCTTTAGTATAAAAATGTTATATAATTTGGTATTATGTAAATTTTTGAAAAAAAAAATTAAAATAAAAAAAAATAAAATAATAATCCCATTATTCTATTTCAATAAATATCAATTATTTAATAAGAAAAAATTAGTTTTACATATAATATTTAATAAAAATATTGATATAAATTTAGATGAAATTATGATTAAATATAAACAACAAACTTATTATAATAAAAAAACTTTTTATTATATTTATCATAACTTTTTTTCATCATATAAAAATGTTAATAATATTAATATTCGGAATTGTGACGATATGATATTATTATATATTAAAAAAAATAAAATAGGAATATTCCCAAAAATTTTATCATTTGAATTAATTATAAATGGCAAAACAATTAATATTTCAAAAAATCAAATTATAAAAAATAAAATAAATAATATCAAAATATATTTAATTGCTTTACATACATCATTAAAAAAAATTAAATCATTAATAAAAAAAAATAAACATATTTATACTATTTATGATGAAAATGAATTTAAAAAAGGAATATTTAAAATTAATTTTTTTCCGAATATTTATGATGTCAAATGTAAATTTATTAATGTTGTGCAAACAAAATGGAATTTATTTTAAATATATATTTTGTGTATTTTCTGTTCTATAAAAATATATTTATATTGTCATGCAAAAAACGGACGTTATTGTTCTCTAAATAATAGATTTATATTTTTTAAATTGTAATTTAATTTTTTTTTATAAAAATTTTTGTTTTTATGAAAGTTATACCAAAATTTTTTATTTTATTTTTTTTATTAAAAAAATTGAAATCCAAAATAAATATATTGATGATTTTTATTAATTATATTGGCAAAATAGTATGGATCCAATTATACATGCACGAAAATTATATGGTCAGAAATTCGAAACATTTAATTTTTACGATTTTTATTTTGAAACAATTACTTATCTTTGTAATAAAATTGTAATTATATTTAATTATGAAAATATAATAATAAAAAAAGAAATATATGATTTATTATTAAATTGTAATATATATACATATTGGTATGATCACGGGGATGTAAATTATCCATTTTGTGTTCACATGTTAACAAAATTATGTTTATTAAAAAATTGCGGAAAAAAAATAAATATTAAATTAAAAAAAAATAAAATAATAATACCATTTACACTTTGTCGGAGGGATGAATTATTCGATTATCTTTCCGATTATTCTCTTGAATATAAAAAAAATTTTAAATATATTTATTTTGATCTTTCAATTAAAGATGTGTCTAAAACATGTAATTATATTTACATAAAATATATTAAAAATAAAATAGAACCACGAACTAATAATTCTTTTGAAAAAAAAAATAATTTTTACAAAAGTATTTACCCCATATTTATTAGTGGTGTTAAATTTAATGGAAATAAATGTGAAATATTATTGAGAGAAAATTTAATAAAACCAATATATATTATATATAGTTCCGCAAAAATAATATCATGTGAATTAAATAATATTAAATTAGGAAAATATATGATTAAGAAAATAAAAATTAATATTGAACATGTGAAATTATATATTGTATCAACAACAATAAAATATAAAAAAATAAAAAAAAAATTAAAATAAAAAAAAAATAGGTTTGAAAAATTTATGGAAAAATTAGGAAAAAATATGATTAAAAAAATATGGGTAAATCAATATTATCAATAAAATTTAATAAAAATATTGATCAAAAAAATTGTAGAATATTATATATTGATATAATGTAATTTTAATCACAAAATTTTTGTGAAAAAATTGAAATTTTAATTAAATGTATAATTTAATATATTACAAATGAATTCAATTATTAAACAAATTTTATATTTAATAATTTTGTTAATCACACTATTTTTATTAATATATAATATTAAAAATACTTCTTATGGAACATATAAAAATTATGAACAATTATCTAATTTTTACATAGGATTTTATCGGTTAAATCATCATAATATTTTTCATTTACATGAAGACCAGATAATCTAACTATATCATAAAATGAAATTAATATTTTTTTTCCATATTTATTATATTCTCCATTCATAGAATATTCATTAAATATTTTTTTATTTTTTTTTTTGATATTTCGTAAAAATTTTTTTGCTTGTTCTAATTTTTCTTTTAAACTTATATTATATGAACTATTTGTTTTCCATTTAATATTTCCTATTTTAACACAAAAACGTTCCCCATGTGTTTTATCTGGTTTCATATACCAAACATATGTTGGAATAATTGAATTTTTAATTCCATCCAATTTAATATATCTTTTTTTTTTCATATTATTTCTTTTGATTTGTTTATTTTTTTCATCATATATAATATTAATTCTTCTATTATCAAAATTAATATTATTAATATGTATTATTCTTTTTTTTTCAGGTAATAATAATTTATGCATATATATATATTTTGGTCTATTATTAGTTTTATCAACATAATATATATGACCTTTATCGGAACATTTCCATTTTCGTTTTAATTTCGAAATCATAATATAATCTTTCCAATCAAGTATAACGGGAATATATAAATCAGATTTTTTGATGTATAAAACTGCAAAATATTTATTTTTGTATTTAATTTTTTTAAAACTCATATCATTTATTATTTAATAATATGTAAGAAAAATAAATAGTTTTTATTATTATAATTTAGAATATATAATATGGCTGGTGGTATAATGCAAATTAGTAATTATGGTGCTACCGAATTATTTTTAACAGGAACACCAGAAATTACATTTTTTAAAATAATATATAGACAACATACAAATTTTTCTATGGAATCTATTCGTATCCAATTTGATGATCGTATTGGACCAAATTTATCAAGTAAAATGACATTACAAAAAATTGGTGATTGTGTTCATAAAGGATATATTGAAATTAAAATTCCATCATTTAATTATCCACGAGATACAACATCACAAGAATATATAAATAATTTAAATCAAGCATCAATTAATAAAACCAATGCTGAAATTAATTTAAGTAAAATAAATGATTTTATGATTTTAAATATGGGAGCATACGCAAGTATTTATTCTGTGTATAGTGCTGAAAATGTAACAGATGTTACTGAACTAAAAGATTTAGTCACAACTGCTTTTAATATAGGAAATAGTCAAGCAATAGACGCGTTTACAGCATTAATAGACGCAACGACAGATGAAACTGGAGAACCAATTTTTGATATAGAAAAAATAAATATTGGTATAATAAGCAATAATACCCCCGATGATGTTGATAAAGAAATATTTATGAGTAAAGTTAATATTGCTGTTTCTCAATCAATAAATGTAAAAAAATATTTTTTTGATATTTTGTTAAATGCGACAAATATTTATAATGATTTATTAAACCCAAATAGAAAATTTGCATGGGTTGATAAATTAGGTTATTCTATTTTAGATTATATACAAATTGATATAGGAAATACAACTATTGATAAGCATTATGGGCAATGGATGTTCATATGGCTTGAATTGGCAGGAAATATTTTTAATAAAAATTTATATGACCAATTGATAGGAAATGTTCCAGAATTAACAACATTTGACAGAACAACAAAACCCGAATATACTATAATAATTCCTTTGGATTTATGGTTTTCTAAATTTAGTGGTTTAGCAATACCTTTAGTCGCATTACAATATCATGATGTAGAAATCACCGTAAAATTAAGAAAATTTTCAGAATGTGCTTACATGGAATTACAAGGAACAGAAGAATATATTAATCTCGATCAAATTTTTGATAATGAAAATTTATCTTATGAAATGTATTTATCTTTAGATTATATATATTTGGATAAGGATGAAAGGGCAAAATTCGCTAAAACAGGACATGAATATTTAATTGAACAATTACAATATGCAAAATTTGATGATATAACTACGCCTCGATTTTCTGTCGATATAAATTTTAATCATCCAGTAAAAGAATTTTTTTGGTTTATACAAAAAGATAATTATATAATAAATGATACGGGTGCTGATAAAACATATTGGTTAAATTTTACTACAAATACTAATTATATCAATAATCCTATATTGGAAACACAATTATTTTTAAACCATAATGAAAGATTTAATTATACGGGAGATTATTTTAACTATTTACAACCATATAATTGTCATAATAATACTCCAGCGGATGGAATAAATGTTTATTCATTTAGTATTAATCCCCAGGAACATCAACCATCCGGAACATGCAATTTAAGTAGTATTAAAAATGTAACCTTTAATTTTATTATTGATCCTGAAATGTTTGTTAATAACACAAGCATTAAATTACATATGTTTGCAGTAAATTATAATGTTATGAGAATAATAAATGGTGTATGTGGCACAGCATATAATTAATTATGTTTTGCATTTTAATCTAATATGTCGTTGTGAATAAGGCTCTTTATAATGTATTTTATTTTTGTTCGTTAAACATTTCTTATTTACGGAAAAATCATCATAATCTTTTTCATCGTATTCTTCATCAAAATATTCTTCCCCATTGTCGTTATTATTAATAGAATTGTTTTTTTCTTTATCCATTTTTTCAATATATAATATTTTTTAATTTTTAACTATTAATGATTCCAAATTTCAATTTTACTTTACACCTTTTTATATTTAAAACGCCGATTTTACTTTTCTTTTTATATGATATTCTTTTGGTTTCATTTTTTTATTCTTTTAAATAATAGTTTAAAATTTATTATATATTATTTTTAATTAAGACATCGATAAGGATACAAAAAATTGAAAATCAAAATCATTGAATAATCTATTTATTTATTGATAGTTTCAACAATGGAACAACGAAAATCCACACTCGAAGAAGAAATAAAGAATGATAATAATCGTAGAAATTTTTCCGATGCAGAATACATATTGATAATCAAATTATTTGATGGAACAATGACGCGGGAAGAATTCGTAATAGTTTGGGATTCATTACATTTTGGCATTTCTTCATCATCGTCTTTTGCAAAAAAATCTCTCAACGATATATTGTATGCCATATCCGATATGAATTTGAGAATAGGAATGGGTTTACGATCACATCTTCCTTCTCTAGGTTCCGAAAATTATGCCATTTATAGCGCCAAAGTTAAAGAATTCGACGAAAAGAGAAAACGGCAAAAACCATTTGTTGAATGGTTAATTCAACATTATGATTTGTAATTAGATTTTTTTTATTAATATATAATTCTATTATTTTTAATATTATTAAAACGAAGAAAACACAATAAGATTATTTGTTTTTAATCAAGTTGATAAGATACAAAAAATTGAAATTTAAAATTATTGTATTATTTATTTGTCGTAAAACGACAAATAAATAAATGGATCGACAATCAACAACACCATTTTCACAAGATAAAAAAGATTTTGAATATTTGATTGAAGGAGAAAATACATTGATGGAAAATTTAATTGACAGAAAAATAGAAGGATTCCTTTTTCTAAGATTGTGGAATATACTCCATTTAAAAAATCCACGTTGGGAAAAGTTTTTATCCGTCGATGAATATTGCTCTTTCGCTAAAACACGTATTAAAATTAGATGTGAAAATTTTATTGACATCTTAAAATATGAGGAAGTCAATTTAAACGATAAATTTATATTACTTTCCGATGAAATATATAGACGTGAAAATGAAAAATTTCAATGTCGTAAAACAGAATTGGGAAGACAAGTTAAATTTCTAATGAAATGTTATGAATTTACATTATCTCCAGATATTCTTCGATTTTTTTCTACGGATTATTTTTACGATGTTTGTTTATATTAAAATATAATAATATTAGTATTTAATAATATATTATAAATGGCCGGAGGATTATTACAGTTAATAACAAATGGAAAAGATAATATATATTTAGTTAATGAACCCGAAATAACATTATTTAAAATAATATATCGTAGACATACTAATTTTAGTATTGCCGAAGAAGTTTTACATTTTAATAAAATTGCACAATTTGGGGACATAATAACATGTAAAATAAGACGTTTAGGAGATTTATTACATAAATTATATTTGATGATTGATTTACCCGTTTTATCTAAAGAATATATTGATGCTACTATTTATGTTATTAAAAATTTATTGTTAGAATATGATATAATATATAATTCAAATTATGATGATATGACAATTATGACAATTGATATATTTAACGAAGAAATTTTACCATTAATTAATGGAGAAATGGTAAGTTTATTTGCAAGTATTTCACATTATAATGTTATTTTAAATATTATTAATAATCATCAAATACCACCATTGCCAACTTCTACGGGAAGGGGTTTCGTTGATTCAGTTGTGGGAGATTTAATTGTCTCAAATCCTTTTGAACCGCAATATAGATATATTGAAAGTACATTGAATGATTCTTTATTAACAAATACTATAATTCCATTATTTAAAGAAAATGTGTTAATCGCGTTAATTGTTGATATGTTATTTAATATATGTATATCGCGAAGTTATTATCATGAAGAATTAGAAACACTAACAAATAATGTTCCGTTAGGAATTTTACAAAATTCATTGGTCATGTTAAATCCGGCGGAAAGCGCAATAAATGATTATTATAAAAATTGGTATATTAGAATAGGAACGGATTTAAGAAAAATAATTGCATATGATGGAATAACAAAAATTGCAACAATTGATGGCATATGGAGTTTTATACCAAATACTAATTCTATATACACATTATATTATACACCTGAAATTTATTTAAAGGATTTTGTAACAGTGGTTACACCATCCACAATCACATTTGGAACACAATTTAATGACATAGACGATTATTATAGAGGATGGTATATTATGTCAAATAAACAAATAGTTAGGATCATATCATATGACGGGACGACCAAAATAGCGACGATTGATTCTAATTGGATTGCGGTTCCAAGTATTGGGGACGCATATCATGTTTTTAAAAAATTATTTGAACATAATGAATGTGGACATGTTATTAATTCATCCGAAATAACGCAGACAATTGAATTAGATGAATTTGCAAGTGATGTTGAAAAATTTTATAATGATTGGTATATTTATATATCACTTGAAAATCTCAGAGGAAATTTATATAAAATAAATACATATGATTATATAACGAAAACAATAACGATATACGAGCCAATAAATATTCCTGTGGGAACAACATATTATTTAATTGATAAATCAATGGAAGCAAATATAGAAATTATGAATATAGTTTATAGTAGTGTCCTATATACAATCAATTTACAATATTTGTATGGTCAATTATTGGCTGAATTTTTTAATTATGGTGTCGATACTTATTATGATATAATTAAACAATATGCTGATGCGATTGGGGCTCCGTATGAAATTGCATATAAAATAACTGATGCTTATACTATTTTAACAAAATTTTTTAAATTAGAAATTTATGCTAATACTATTTTTACTGAAAATTTTGATTTAATTCCAGCAATAGATTTATCAAATACATACACAAAATGGAATTTAATAAGAAATATAAAACAACAAGCATCTATTGTTAACACATTAAAAAATAATATTACAGGAAATATTCAACATTTTAGATTTGGAATATATAATTTATTTACATATCAACAAAATATTTATGTTCCAAACATATTTACAAATGTATCCGGAAGTACGGATATAATGTTAAATGATAATTTTACAAATACATTATCGGTTACAACAACTTCTGATGAACCATCAGGAATTCAACATTATTATGAAGATTATGTATCATCAGCAGTAAATAATTTTCATGTCAATAATACAGCATTATTAACAAATACAAATTATGTTTCATATTTAAATGATATTACATTATTAACAAATTTATTATTAACAACACATGATACAACTATCCCGCCGGCAGAATTAAATAACTATAAAAATTTATTATTATTTAATTTAGTTCCTCTTGCATTATTAAATGATATAAGTTTAGCAATATATAATTTCTCCTTAGTATATTTTCAAAACACATATTCATCATACAATTATAATACATTTTTAAATAATTTAAATAATGATGTAACAAATGATTGTTCTGTGATAAGAACAAATATCCTTTTGGATATTTTACCGTCAGATAATGATAAAAATTATTTAAGTTATTTAAATAGTATTAAAAATTCAGATTCCAATTATTTATTTATTTCATTGTTTCGTCCAGAGGTTAGTTATACTATTGGTGCGTCAACCGAATTAACAGCAATAGATTATATTTTAACATTATTATTACAGGACACATTAACTAATATTGGAAATTTTATTGATAACCATATCGCTGATATAACTCCCGCATTAACTCCATCACAAATAACATTGTATAAAAATGTTGTAACAACAATTATTAATTCTTTTAGAACTCCTTCTTCTGATATTCCTAGTTATGCTACATACTCGCAAAATTATTATTCAATTATTGGAATTAAATTAGGATTGATAATTCCTGCTCATCCAAAATATTGTGATGCGATATCATCATTATGGTATAATATCATACCGCGATTTATTACAGGATATAATAATTTTTATAAAAATGTAATTAATTATGCAAATACTTCAGGTATAAATGCTATATCAAATATTAATAACATAACAAATTTTTATGGAGTTGATTTATTTAATGAAACTTCATATTATTATTTGGATACAACTAATTTTTCAAATATAGTAAATAATTTAAATACTAAAGCAAATTGGATGAATATTATGATTAATAAATATATTTATTTACAAAATTTATTGTTAATACAAGTTATTCCATACAATCAAAAATTATATACATATGAATCATTTACAAATATATTTAATAATGAAATAGTAAATTATATTGCACAACATAAAGATATATATTATCCTATATTATATCAAGATGAAACGACAATTATTTATGATGATGCAAATGTTAATACAATAATGGGTATCATAGGAACAACATTAACGTTAAATGTTTTTGGAATTATTGATATGTCCGATTATATTTATTTGACTTTTTTCAATTCTGTTTTTTCTCTAATAAACCCATTTCCATTTGGATCAAATTTATATCAATGGTATGATTCTTTTGTATTAGGAAAATCACCACAGGAATTAAATGATATGATAACATATATGAATTTTGTTTATAATGATATTACTAGTGTAAAAATGTTCGGAGATTCAGGTGCCATTTATTATGGTTACACTAATTTACAAACAAATATATATTTATTACAATATATCGAAGAAATTATTGCAAGATTAGCAAATTATAGTGAATTTTACACATATATATTACCATCTTGGCAGGAAGAATATAATTATAGTTTAAATATATATACTAATTTAAAAAATGAAAGTGAAACAAAATTAACAAAAATTGGTCCGACAATTATTGATGAAGAAAATCCTTTCGGATCAGAATTAGCATTATTAATTTATAATATTATAACGAAAGCAAATCCGAAATTTAGTTGGATAAATTATTTGGGATTTTATATAATAGATTATGTATCTATAATTATTAATGATCAAGAAATAGATAAACATACAGGAGAATGGTTATATTTTAATTATTTATTAAATCCAAATAATATTGGACATAAAAGAGGATTGGAAAAAATGATTGGATTTGATAAATCATTAATAACATATGATAATAATATTAAAAATTCAACAAAATTATATGTTCCTTTTATATTTTGGTTTTGCAATAATTATGCGTTAAGTTTAATAATGGTTGCTTTGAATAACTCCGAAATTAAAATAAGAGTTAAATTTAAAAATTTAGATTATGTTGTTAAATCAGATACCGGAACAAAATTTACCAACAAAATGAAATTAAATTGTGAATTATTAGCACAATATATTTATGTGGAACACGAAGAAAGATTAAAATTAGCAAAAGAAAGACAGGAACAATTGGTAGAAATACTTTACCATAAAACACAAAATTTTGTTAAAAATAATATCGAGGAAGAAAATAAAATTAGATTAAATATTGATTTTCCAAATTCATGTAAAGAAATAGTATGGGCATTACAATGGAATACTAATGATATGAATGATTTTACAAATGAAGGAAAAAATATTATTAAAAGATGCAAAATAAGATTTAATAGTAGAGATAGAGAAAATTATAAAAATGTTGATTATTATAATTATATAACACCGCTTTATAGAAAAATAAGTTTGCCTACTGGAATAATGTATTATTCATTTGCAATAAATCCTTTGTCGTATCAACCAAGTGGCTCTGCAAATTTTAGCAAATTAGAATCAATTGATATAATTATGGAATTAGAACAAGATGTTATAAATAAATTAAATAATAACAATATGATATTGAAATCAACATTATATTGTGAATCATATAATATTTTCCGCTATTTATCGGGATTGGGCGCTTTATTATATTATTCGTAGAAAACAAACATTATTGATAACTTTTTAAATTAAATAATAATGAAGAAATATTTAATTTACACTGATTTATCTTTATAAATCATATTACAAAAGTTAATAATGAAAATATAATTAAATAATAATCAAAAAAAAAAATGAAATTTTAAATATATAAAAATATAGTTTAAAATAAATGGATTTTACGAAATTATTTGACATAATATATTACGAATTAAATGTGTATTATTTACAACCAAATATATTTAAGAATTTAAGAAATATAAAAAAAGTTTGTAAAAAATGGAATACATGTTTTGGTTTTGATAAAATAATTAGATTAAATATTAATACTAATGAAATTATTTCAAATGGAAAAACATTTAGTTTAAAAAATTTAAATAATATTAAATATTTAAATTTTAATAACAATAATTATATAAGTGATTTAAATTGTTGCGAAACACTTTTATATTTATATTGTGAAAATACAAATATTAATGAAATCCCAGAAACATTAAATTGTTTGGAAGAATTAAATTGTTATTCTTGTAAAAATTTAAGAAAAATACCCGGAATTAAAACATTGAAGAAATTAGATTGTCAAAATACAAATATAAATGAAATCCCAGAAACATTAAATTGTTTAGAAGTATTAATTTGTTATGCATGTAAAAATTTAATAAAAATTCCTGAAATAAAAACATTAAAAAAATTAAATTGTGGTGAAACAAAAATTAGTGAAATTCTAGAAACATTAAATTGTTTGGAAGAATTAAATTGTCCACATTGTGAAAATTTAATAAAAATTCCTGAAATTGAAACAACTTATTTTTGTCGCTCGCGACAAAAATAAGTTATTGAGGCTATTTTATGTTGTTGCGAAGCAACAACATAAAATAACGAAACATTAAAAA
>Ga0209417_1006493_pt1 | contig 11910 bp, 7 predicted proteins | sample RifGroF2_FD_184002 | JGI IMG/M metagenome (GOLD analysis project Ga0209417, IMG submission 184002) | Groundwater microbial communities from Rifle, Colorado, USA - Groundwater F2 (SPAdes) (version 2) | ecosystem: Environmental > Aquatic > Deep subsurface > Groundwater | place: Rifle, Colorado... | reverse complement strand
CAGCTGCACCTACTGCGCAAACAACAATGCCAAGAAGGCCTATCGCGGCAAAGGCCGCTATTTCCGATTCATGGAACCAAGGCGCGCCATCGAAGAGGTCAAGAACATCATAGCCGGTTTTAAGACTCCGACAACCCTTTCCTTCGTGGACGACACCTTCAACTTTGACCTCAAATGGCTCGAAACCTTTTGCGAAATCTACAAGAAGGAAATAAACCTGCCCTTCAAGGCGATGGGGCGCGGCGATCACATCACCCCGCGTTCGGCGCAGGTCATGAAGGACGCAGGCTGCATAAGGTTCGTGATCGGTGTTGAGAGCGGCAATCCGGAACTTCGCAAAAACCTGCTCAACCGCTTCATCACCGACGAACAGTTTTTCGCTGCGACAAAGGCACTCAGGGAGGCTGGCATCCAGGTGCAATCCAGCAATATCTGCGGCTTTCCCGGAGAAACACGCGAGGACATGCTTTCAACGATCCGTCTCAACGCGCATGGACGCGTTGACTTCCCCACCTGCGGAATCTTCTGGCCCTTCCGCAATACCGACATCTTCAAGCTCTGTATCGAAAAGGGTTATATCGACGAGTCCTTCGATGAGCACATCGAAAAGATTCCCACCTTCTTCGAGAACTCAATCCTGAACTTCTCCGACGACTTCAAGAAGTTCCTGAGATTTAACAGCAAATCCTTCCCGATGCTCGTCCACATCTACCGGAGTTTCCTTGAGTTTCCCCCTTCGATCAGCGCTGCACTCGTGGCCTGGTTCGAAAGCATGTACCTCAGTGAAAAAATGGAGGACATGCTCACGGAAGACGTAATGCTCAAGCACACCAGGGCATTTGAGAACGGTCTCTACAAGGACATGGAAATACCGCTTCTCAAGGAGATCGAGGAGAAATACGGGATGCAATTCCCCGATCCGGAAATCGTCGGACGCAGAGCCGAGCCAGACAGCGTTATACCTAAGAAGTAATGCCCTTGAAACCGGTGGCGATTTCTGGCATGGCGAGATCTCTCTCTGATAAGCCCTGCGGCTTAAGCGGCCAGGGAATATTCATCGGGGGTGAGTCAAAACGCACTCCGCCCTCGGCCGCCGGAACATAGTCCGCAGTGCAGAAGTAGAGCAACTCGCTTTCGGGTTCCAGCGCCTGAAAACCGTGCGCGAAACCTTCAGGGATCACGATCATTCGCCGATTCTCGGCGGAAAGCTCGAACGCAGTCCACTGGAGAAATGTTTCTGAGTCTTTGCGCAGATCAAGAGCAAGATCCCATACTTTGCCCCGGAGACAGCTTACTATCTTCATTTCAGCGAAAGGCGGATTCTGGTAATGCAAGCCGCGTATCATCCCGCGTTCCTTGGTGATTGAACGGTTCACCTGCCGTATCGTCCGTGAACCCATTATAGCATGGAGTTCAGGGAAGCCGAAGAGCTTTGTGAAGCTGCCGCGATGGTCTTCAAAGGGCTTTGGGGTCAGCACTACGACATCGGGGATGGCGCTTGTTTTGAGCTTCATTCCGGACCCTCCATTCCAGCCTCGCGCTGATAGGCGCTTATTTGCGCTTCGGAAAGAAGTTTTCCGTTAAGCATCCATTCCCTGTACCAGTCTGCAGTCATCGCAATAGATTTTTCCCAGTTCCACGCGGGTTTCCAGTTGAGGACTTTCCGCGCCTTGGAACTGTCAAGGTATAGAAGCTTTGCCTCGTGCGGTGAATTCGTCTTCACATGCTGCCATTTGAAATCCGGCCAATGTTGCGCAAAAGAATCCAGTACCGTGGAGACAGCGTGATTCGAGTCCTTCGTCGGCCCGAAGTTCCAGGCGCAGGCACAGTCTTTTTTGCCATTGAGGAGCCTGGCTCCAAGCAGCAGATAGCCCGAAAGACAGTCCAGTGCATGCTGCCATGGACGCGTTGCGTTGGGACTCCGCACCTCAAGAGTTTCTCCGGCTGAGATTGAACGGCAGGCGTCTGGGATCAAGCGATATTTTGACCAGTCGCCACCTCCTATTACGTTGCCCGCCCTTGCGCTTGCGACAAGCGGCGAGCCTGCTTCCCAGAAAAAGGATTTGCGGTAACTTGAAGTCAAGAGTTCGGCCGCTGCTTTTGAAGCGCTGTATGGATCGTGTCCGCCCAGGCGGTCTTCCTCGCTGTAGCCTGAATCGTGCTCGTAGTTCTCGTAGCATTTGTCGGTTGTGACTATGATCGCAGACTTGACGGAGGGGCTGCGCCTCACAGACTCCAAGACGTTTGCAGTCCCCATCACATTTGTCTCCCAAGTCTTCAGGGGATCTTCATAGGAGTCCAAAACGAGCGGCTGTGCGGCGAGATGAAAAATAATCTCAGGCTTGATCTTTGCGATATATGCCAGAAGTGCGTCAAGATCGCGGATATCGTGAAGTTTTTGGGGAATCCCCAGTTTCAGGATATCCCAGTGATTCGGTTTTGTGTTGGGCGGCAATGAGAAGCCAGAGACTTCTGCGCCGAGCATTTTGAGCCAAAGAGTAAGCCAGCTACCCTTGAAACCGGTGTGCCCAGTTACAAGAACCTTCCGTCCACGGTATGTTGCGGCTATTGATTTCATTCGATTTGTTTAAGGCCGCCAAACTGTTCAGTTCCAATACTTCCAGGGGGCCTTATTCTCTTCCCATATCTGATCGAGCACCTGCTTGTCGCGCAGGGAGTCCATAGGACGCCAGAACCCTTCGTGCTTGAACGCCACAAGTTCCTTTTCCGAACAGAGCTGAAGCATTGGAGCCTGTTCCCAGACGGAGTTGTCGTCTTCGATGTAATCGCCAACGTCCTTCTTGAGTACAAAAAATCCGCCGTTTATCCAGTTGCCGTCTCCGGATGGCTTCTCCTCGAACTTCAGCACCTTCCCGCCGCCATTGATCTTCAATATACCGTATCTTCCCGGAGGTTGCACGGCGGTTACGCAGGCTTTTTTCCCGGACGCAACTGCAAATTCATGTAAGGCCTTGATGTTGATGTCCCCTATGCAATCGCCATAGGTCATGAAGAAATGCTCGCCGTCAATGTAGTCGAGTACTTTTTTTATGCGGCCGCCGGTCATTGTGGCAAGGCCGGTGTCAACCACGGTGACTTTCCATGGTTCGGAGTAGTTGTGATGAATCTCCATCTTGTGATTCTGCATGTCGAAGGTCACGTTTGACATGTGCAGGGAATAGTTGGCAAAATACTCCTTGATGAGGTAGCCCTTGTAGCCGCAGCACACGATGAACTCGTTGTAGCCGTAGTAAGAATACATCTTCATTATATGCCAAAGTATCGGCATTCCGCCGACTGTGACAAGTGGCTTCGGCAGATTGCAGGTCTCTTCAATGAGCCTTGTTCCCATGCCACCGGCAAGAATCACCGTTTTCATTGTTTTCACTCCCTTTCATCTATTCCTGATGGACACAAAAAGACTGGGCTGCGCCTATCTTGAGTCGCAAATATACAACGCAATACTTGTGCCAGCACCCTGGAAAGCTCCAATCCCTGTCCATTAGCCTGAAAAAGATGTTATCTCAGTCCTTTGGGATGTAATTTTCTACATTCCTGTAGCCTTATCTGCCACCTACAAACCGTTTGAAATTCCGAAACTCGACTGATACGATAAGGAAAATCCGCAAGGCACAAAAAACCACCCGCGTAATTTGGCCGTGAACGTCCATCGATTTTTGAGTCTTGCGGATGGAGCCTTGAGAGCGAAAGCTCAAGACAAAAGATAAGCATGGCCAAACACAGCTTATAGAAAAAATTGTTTATTAAAGGGCTTCTTTAATTCTCTTCCGCTTGGAATCCGCCGCAATGGGGATACATTAGCTTGTCTTAACAGTATTCGCTTTTGCGTTCGATGAGATGTTTGTTTATCATTTGTTTTCTTAGGCAGTCGTCCTTTCGAGCAGCTAAAGTTCAGCATGGAAATTATGTTAGGACTATGGTTGAGTCGCGAGGCGAAATGCCCCCATTGGACATGCTATATGCTCTCTGGGTTCGTCGCTTAATTTTGTTGCATCAGGCCTGAATTGCTAAGGCAAGGCCTCAAGCCGGAGAGAGTCATTATGAGCAGTCTTCTTCCCTGCCTTGACATAGGGGGACTGAAAATATCGCCCCCAATCATCCAAGGAGGCATGGGGATAATGGTCTCCGGACCGAGCCTTGCATCAGCCGTTTCAAACACCGGAGCACTGGGTGTGCTTGCAGCCGTGGGCAGTGGAGAAGCTGGCGATTACAAAGGGATGGGCGTCGTCGAGAGGTCCGCGCTCGGGTTAAGGGACATGATTCGCAAAACCCGCTCGGCAACTCCAAATCCTATTGGCGTCAATATCATGTGCGCCCTGACCAATTACGCAAGCCTTGTCAAAGTAGCTGTTGATGAACATGTTTCCGTGATCATCTCCGGCGCAGGGCTGCCGCTTAAGCTTCCCTCTTTCGTGAGTTCCCGTGAGATCAAGCTGATCCCGATTGTCTCCTCGGCCAGGGCTGCCAACTTGATTTGCAAGGTATGGAAGGCCAAATACTCCAGGCTTCCGGATGCACTCATTGTCGAGGGGCCCCTCGCAGGCGGACATCTCGGCTTTGCCATGAGTGATATTGTTGCATCGCCGGACTCGGAACTGGAGCGCCTTGTGACGGAAGTCCTTAAGGTAACCGCAGAATACGGTCAAAAAAATAACTGCAAGATACCGGTCATAGCTGCCGGCGGAATATTCGACGGCAAGGATATAGCGCGCTTCCTGAAACTTGGAGCATCCGGAGTCCAGATGGGTTCCCGCTTCGTCTGCACAGATGAGTGCGATGCCTCGCCCGAGTTCAAAAACGAATATATCAATGCAAAGCCCGAAGACATAGTCGTTCTTCACAGCCCGGTCAAGATGCCGCTCCGCGTCATCCGCAACAGCTTCGTCGAAAAGATACAAAACGGCGCCACTGCAAACTTCGAGTGCCGCTACCACTGCCTCTTCACCTGTGAGCCCGACAAAACCGCATACTGCATTGCAAAGACTCTCCTTAATGCACAACGTGGTAATTTCGATTCCGGCTTTGCACCCTGCGGAGCCAACGCTCATAAGATTGACAAGATCGTCCCAGTTCGTGCACTGGTGAACGAGCTTGTCAAGGATGCGGAAAATACCCTTTAAGGCCCTATCCCTTTATGACATAGACGATGCTTCGCGCAAACAAAGCCTGCGCCCAAGCTCTCATCAAGAACAAGCAAAACAAGGACAATATGCCCAGCCCTGACGAAACACAAACCGAAAGCAGTTTCCGCGAACTCAAGCTGACAGAATCTGTGCTCGAAGCCCTCAAATCACTGGGCTATGAAACACCGACCCATATCCAATTGCAAGTCATCCCGGAAATGCTCGCAGGCAAGGATATCATGGGACAGGCGCAAACAGGCACCGGCAAGACCGCCGCTTTCGCCCTTCCGATAATCTCACGCTTGCAGATTAAAAACCTTAAACCCCAGTGCATTGTGCTCACCCCCACCAGGGAACTTGCAATCCAGGTCGCCGAATCATTCAGGAAGTACGCCTCGCACACGAAAAACTTTCAAGTCCTTCCCATATACGGCGGACAGCCTATCTGGCTCCAGCTGAAGCAACTCACCCGTGGTGTCCACGTCGTCGTCGGCACTCCCGGGCGCGTCATGGACCACATACGAGGCGGCTCGCTTGACCTGAGCGGAATATCATGCGCAGTCCTGGACGAAGCTGACGAGATGCTCCGCATGGGATTCATTGAGGACGTCGAATGGATCCTTGAAAAGACCCCAAAGAGCCGTCAGACCTCCATCTTCTCCGCCACCTTGCCTGCTCCCGTGCGCCGCATCGCCGAAAAACACATGAAGAACCCCGTCGAAATAAGCATTGCAAAACGCACGAGCACAGCCGAAACCATCCGGCAAATGGCCGTAGGGGTCAGCGGACAAGGGAAGCTAGAGGCGCTTACCCGCATACTCGAAACCGAACCCTTCGACGCGATGCTTGTCTTCGTAAGGACAAAGAACCAGACTACAGAAATTGTCGAGAAGCTCATGGCAAGAGGCTATGACTGCGCAGCCCTGAACGGCGACCTCCAGCAACGCCGCCGTGAAAGGACCATCGAAGCACTAAAAGCCGGAAAGCTTGATATCGTCGTCGCTACCGATGTCGCCGCCCGCGGGCTCGATGTCGAACGCATCAGCCACGTGATCAACTTCGACATGCCCTACGACCCGGAAGACTACGTCCACCGCATTGGCCGCACTGGCCGCGCCGGACGCTCCGGCAAGGCAATCATCTTCGTCACGCCACGCGAGATGAGACTCTTGCACGAGATAGAGAAGGCCACCAGGCAGAAGGTCGAGGAATACTCGCTTCCCAGCGCAGAGTCCATCCAGAACCGCCGCATATCCGAGTTCAAAAGGCGCATACTCGACTCACTCTCGACCCTCTCAGCCCATGAATTATCGCTCTTTGCCAAGATAGTCGCAGAATGCCAGGCCGAAAGCCAGGCCGACACTGTCCGAATCGCCTCCGCGATGCTCAAGATGCTCCAGACAGAAAAGCCTCTCATCAAAAGCCACGGAAAAAAAGAAGAGAAGGGTTCGTTCAACCTCGACAATGCCCCTCGGGACACGGGACACAGAAATGAACGCTTCGAGAGAGATGGAGGCAGCAAAGGACGTCGCTACAACAAAGGTGGCGGAGCTTACAAAGGCGGTGGGAAATGGCCCTCAAAATATCCGCCAAAAGGCAAACGCAGCTAAGGCCTCATCATTGCCTATGCCCAATTGCATTGGATACCGAGTTGCGGTCCAAAGGATAATGCTGTCAAGATTTTGCCCTTTGGGCGAACAGTGTTTCTAGGGGGGGGCGCCCGGCCCTTCAAATATCCAGCATCCCCTTGACAAAATAGATTCCAGAGGAAATCTTTATCAGATAGTGTCTGTCACAATGACTATCTGCAAAAAAATAAAAGACGGGAACTCAAATGAAAAGCATTTTTACCTGTCGCCGCGAAAAAAATCCACTTTCTGCACTCAAGGCAAGACTGTCCACAGCATTGCTTTTCTCTGGAATCTTTCTGTTTTCAAACGCTTTCTTTGACTCTCAGCTCATCGCGCAGGATACAGGCGCAAAGAATGCCGGGAAAACTGTCGCTGCATTCGATTCCTGTCTGCCGAAGCTGGAGAAGACCCCTTCCCTGAGCGGCAAGCTGGAGGAATGGAAGGACGCGGTTTCAATCCCTGTGCGCATGGAATCATTCATCGCATGGAAAGAAAGAAAGCATTCATGGAGCGGCTCCGCCGATGCAGGGCTTGAGGCCTTTTGCGGCTGGACCGCCGATGGCCTCTGCATCGCACTGGATGTCTCTGACGATTCGGTTTGCAACAAAAAGGAGCCGCAGGACCTATGGGCGCAGGACGGTGTCGAAGTTTTCATCGACGGTCGCAGCGGCCCAAAGTTCATGTCGCGCGGCTATTCAAAAGGTTCCTTCCAGCTCTTCACCGCCTTCGATGCCGACAAGAATACCCCTATGTTCGCGGTGAACAAGGCGCATGGGGAGGTCGAGGGGATCAAGATGAACGGGCGCCGCACGGAATCCGGCTATTTCCTCGAAGTCCTTGTACCATGGACGGCCTTCCCGAAACTCAAGCCCGAGCTTGGGACCCTCATCGGACTCCAGTTCGGACTTGACGACTACGACCCGGCGAAGGACGGCGACACGATACAGCCCTTGTTCATGACGATACAGGGAAAAAGCGGACTCTCTGGAAACTCATCCGAAAGATTCAAGTTCAAGCTTGTCGAGAAACAGGAGAAATCGGCTTCTAACCCTGTCTCCATGTCGGCAGCGATTGACTGTCCCAACGCGCTCATCCAGGATGACGCCTCGTGCAAACTGCTGCTCGGCAGCGCCCTTGGCAAGGATGCCGAAAAAGCCGAGTTGTCCTTCAGCAACTCGAAGGGTGAAAAAATGTTCAGCGCAGAATTGCCACTTCTTGATGAAAAAGGACCTTGGCCCGGCGCAAAGACGTCCGAGCTCAAATGGAAGCTCGGAAACATCCCCGATGGCAACTACACTATCTCTATTTCCCTGACAGACAAAAACGGCGCGGCACTCGGCACAAGCACGCGCAGCGTATCCGTAATCAAAGGCACATGCGAAGAAGCCCGCAAGCATCTTGCGGATGCCCCCGCGATTTTCGCGAAGGCGAAACTCCCCGAACTTGCAAAAAGCAATCCCGGCAAGGCTCTCGAATGGCTTGCGGCGGCAGCAGCTCTCGAAGAAGTCAAGTGGGGAATTTCCTCCTTCAATCCGGAATTCATAAAAGACGGGCTTTCAGAGTGGAAGGCACGTCTCGCAATACTCCAAGATGGGAAAGTCCCCGAGGATACGACTCCCCTCTATAAGCTGCTCAATCTCTGCGCAAACTTTGACGGGCGCGTCATCGTTCAGTATCCAGCCTCCACCCGCATGCAGGGAATGAAGATGGCGTTCATAAACTTTGTCTGTAACGGCATCCCTCTGCTCGACGGACAGGCAAGTGAATTTGCCAGCGAAGATGAGGCAAAAAAGGCCTTTGGCAACTCATCCTCCTACTGGGGCGGACTCAAAAATCTGATGGAAGAGACCGAGCTTGACGGCAAGCGCATGATGATTTCAAGCAAGAGCTATGATATGAAAAAAATCGAGACTCCAAGCGATCTCGGAATCGCGCTTTGCCAGCCGCCACGCCAAACGGCACTCGCACTCAGCCCGGAAACATGGCAGCAGATTCTTGGAAAGACCGAAGGCTTCGTCATCGGCACAAACGCATCAGAAGAGCTTGGAACGGCTTTCAGTGCCTGGGCTGAAAAGGAAGGCCTCCAGAAGCTTGAGATGAAGGATGCGCTTGGCAAGGACAGCTTTGTTATGGTCGGGAATCCCACGGCAGAGGACATGAAAAACTTCAATACAAAGATCAAGAGGTTCTACAGTGTCTCTGTGCAGGACTCGGGCACAAATGTGAGAATCCTCGACGGCAGGCTGATCCTCGGCATGAGAGGCAACAGCAATGCCGCCGTGAAAATGGCAGCCAAGCTCCTGCTGAAAGGCGAGGCGGTCAAGGCGTCTGATCTTGACGCCATCCGAGCCGAAATATGCAAGGAGCTCCCTGAACTGCCCCCTGCCCCGCTGGAGATGGGGATGGAGCTTTTTGTTGGTGATGTCCACTCCCACACAATGTACTCTGATGGAGGACTCACCCCCGAAGGAATGACCCTCAAGGCAATCTACACCGGCATGGACTTTTATGTGATAAGCGACCACAACACACTGGACGGCGTGCTCGTGGCTTCAAAACACTTTGCAGACGCGGGAATCGCATTCCCTTTGATTGTGGGAGAGGAGATAACCACACCGTGGATTCACATGAACGCCTATCCTCTCAGCAAACTTATCAGTCCGGAACTCAATGCTGAAGACACGGTCAAGGCTGTCCGCGAACAGGGCGCTGCCATACAATGGAACCATCCCGGGAGCTATGACAGCGATTGGTTTGCCAAGCATGGGGAAACGGCGCTTGTCGGAACAGGCTTTGATGCCTGGGAACACGTCCCGCGCAACTATGAAAAATGGAAAAAAGAGGGAAAACTTCCCACGCTCACCGGCTCAACAGACACGCATGCAGGCTGCTTCCCCGATCTTGAGCGCACAATGATCTATGCTCCTGGTGCGAGCGGGAAAGACCTCGCCGAAGCGGTACGCGGAGGCTCCACCCTCATCCTCGGCGCAGGCGGCCCCGAGTTTGCCTATGGATCCGACCTCATGCTCTCGCGTCTCTCGGCGCGTTTGAAAACAGACCGGAAAATCCTTGACGGTATCACGGCCGAGCGTCTCTCGAAGATACTCGAAAAGGCCGATCTCGGCAAGCTCCTCAAGAAGGGCAAAGGCATGCCCGTCAATCCCGAGTGAAAAAAAGCATTCATTCATAAAAGGGCCTCTTCGGAGGCCCTTGTTTTTTGAGGGGCAAACTCCGATTATGGCAAAGCTTTGCCCTTTTTTAATACCTGACTTCAAAAAACTTGCGTTTTATGTTCTTTTTTGAGCGGATATGCCACTTGCGTTTTTTGCTATCCGGGATTATTGTGCCAGCTCACTGTTTGTTTTCATTAATCTGAAAAAATTCAAAGGAAAGGGTAAAGAAGGATGAAAGTTCCATTCTACGGTCACGTGCGCCAGTACAACAACATCAAGGCAGAGATCGATGCCAACATCAAGCAGGTCCTTGAGAGCGGCGAGTATGTCCATGGCCCCATGAACAAGCAGTTCGAGAAGGAATTTGCCGCGTTCTCCGGAACAAAGCACAGCATCCCCTGCGGCAACGGCACTGACGCGCTGTGGCTCTCCCTCATGGCGATGGGCATTGGCGCAGGCGACGAAGTGATCACCAACGCCAACACCTTCTTCGCAACAGCCGAGGCCATCTGGATCGCCGGTGCAACCGCCGTCCTCATCGACTGCGACCCCAAGACCAAGTGCATCGACCCCGCCAAGATCGAGGCAGCAATCACCCCCAAGACCAAATGCATCATCCCTGTCCACCTTTACGGACAGTGCGCTGATATGCCGGCCATCAAGAAGATCGCCGACAAGCACAAGCTCAGAATCCTCGAAGACAACGCCCAGGCCATTGACGCCGCCGGCGACACCTTCAAAATTGGCGAGCTCTCCGACGCAGTCGCCACCAGCTTCATCATCCAGAAGAACCTCGGCTGCTTCGGCGACGGCGGCGCGATCGTGACCAACGATGACGAGATCTGTAGGATCACCAAGCTTCTCCGCGCCCACGGCTCGCCCGCCCGTAACGTCCACAGCTTCGGCTTCAACAGCCGTCTCGACGACATCCAGGCCGGTGTCCTCAGCGCCAAGCTCAAGCACATCCACGAGTGGAATAACAACCGCATCAAGCTGGCAGAACGCTATACGGCGGCCCTCAAGGGCGCCAAGAGCTTCACCCTGCCCTATGCCAAGCCCGGCTACCGCCACGTCTGGCATCTCTACGTCATCGAAGTCAAGGACAACGCCAAGCGCGATGCCTTCGTCGACTTCCTCGTCAAGAACGGCGTGGACGCCAAGACCCACTACTCCATCGCAATCCACCAGCAGGCGGGTTATCCTTGGGGCAAGGGTGCGCGTATCGTCGGCAGCCTCGAAAACGCCGAAAAGAACGCCGCTTCCTGCATCAGTCTGCCAATGTTCCCCGAACTCACGAACGAGGAAGCAGACTACACGATCGCCAAGGTCATGGAGTGGGACGCCAAGGCTTAAGCCCGGTTTTCGCGTTCAACATACCTATAATGGGGCTTCGGCCCCATTTTTTTTAGAATCTTGAGAAAGGGAATCCTTCAATGGCCAAGTACAAAGTCATGGTAGTCGGCATGGGCAAGCGCGGCATGCACCACGCCACAGCCTTCAATGCCAATGGCAGTTTTGAAGTCGTGGGCATCTGCGACATCGACAAGGCGCGCCTTGAGGCCGCCGCTCCCCAACTCGGCAATCCAGCCATCGGAACCGATGCAGCCGAACTCGGCAAAAAGGTCAAGCCCGATGTCTTCTGCTTCTGCACGCACCCCCACCTCCGCATGCCCTTCATCAAGGCTGGCATCGAAAGCGGGGCACAGCTGATCGCCTTCGAGAAGCCGGTCTCCCTGACCAGCACCGAAGCAATGCAGATCAAGAGCGCGCTCGACAGGGCCAACGTCAAGGCCGTCGTCAGCCACCAGCACCGTTATGGCGCCCACTACCGCAAGGTCAAGGAGATCATCGCCAGCGGCGCCCTCGGACGCGTCCACACCGTCTACGGCACTTCAACCGGCTGGATGACACACATGCTCAGCCATCTCATCGACTACACCCGCTGGTATAACGACGAAGCCG